>QWCF01000169.1_pt1 | contig 29307 bp, 44 predicted proteins | sample 1972521 | NCBI WGS metagenome assembly QWCF01 (sample SAMN09866715, study PRJNA288562) | Human oral metagenome isolate term4_saliva, whole genome shotgun sequencing...
TTAGCTCAGTTGGTAGAGCATCTGATTTGTAATCAGAGGGTCAGTGGTTCGAATCCGTTAATCGGCATGGGATTATGGAGAGAAACTGATTCACTGGTGAGAAACAGTGATATTGGGTTCTTTCTTCCCCAAGTATACTTGGTGACAACATACCTTCCTCGCTGTTAGGAAGATAGGTTGGTACGATGTAGTCTGGATGCGGACGCGTTTGGCGCAAGTGATTGGGATGAGCGCTATACCAATCAGCTACATCATTTTTATTAGGGTGACGTAAGGCAAAATGGTGAGCCGCTTGTTTGTGGCACAAGTGTTAGTCAGTTCGATCCTGATGCGTCACATAAAAGTGTTACCCAGAGTATGCTTAAGCGCTATAAAGTTTTTAGACTACCTACAGGTCTATTAACAAGCTTTGTTTAGGGTTTTCAGTGAAGACCTCTCTGGGGAAAACTGAGTTTTGTCGGATAAAAGACATTAAACTTTATCGACTGTTGTGCGAAAGGTTAGTCTTTCGCATTTTTTGATAGAAAGAGAGTGGTTTTAGTTATGAAATTAAAAGATGCGACATTAAAAGACTCGGAAGAACTTTCTGACTCTGTGTACGAACCTTTATCAAAGATATTTGTCTTTCTGTCTAGTTTGTTAGCTTCGCTTGTAGTAGGTTGGTTTGCGTTTTTAATACTGTATAAGTGTTGGCTTTATTTCGGTATCCTCCAACCTCATGCAGAGGGTTTAAGTTTAGGGGTTTTTCTAGTTTTTCCTATCTTTTATTCGATTTACAAATCTAAGTTAAGTGGTAGTGATATGTCTCCGAAAACTCAGTTTAAGAAGATTTCTATTCAGTTGTTTTGTGTTTTATTATCTTTAACTCTTGTACTGAATTTAGATTTATTAGTTCCTATCTTTAAGGGGTTTCATGATTTTTTACTCTCCTTAGTTTCTCCATCTATTTAAGTATATCTTCGCTTAAATTTTGATTTTCAAGGTTTTTATGGTATAATCGATTTATCTTTTGTTGAAAGGTGTTAGTTGTTTGTTTACAGTAGTTGATTTATTTGCAGGAGCAGGTGGGTTTTCTTTAGGTTTTGAGCGTGAGGATTTTAAAAACTTATTCTCAGTTGAATTTAACAAATTTGCATCTCAAACATATCGTAGAAACTTCCCCTCTCATAAATTGTTAGAGTCGGATATAAAACAAATTTCAGATGAAACTATTAAATCCTTAGTTCAAGGTTTATTTGTAGATGTAATTATAGGAGGCCCGCCCTGTCAAGGTTTTAGTTTAGCGGGTAATATAGGTCGTAAGTTTATAGATGATGAAAGAAATTACTTATTTAAAGAATTTGTGCGATTTGTTGAGGTTATAAATCCTAAGATGTTTGTAATGGAGAATGTAGCTCGTTTAGCAACGCACAATAAGGGTTAAACGATTGATGAGATTATTTCCTCGTTTACAGATTTGGGGTATCAGGTACAATATCAAGTTCTTAATGCGGTTGATTATGGGGTGCCTCAGAAAAGACAACGTACAATTATTGTAGGGAGTAAGGTAGGTAAGTTTACATTCCCCAGTAAGTCAATAGAAGTTAAAACTGTTAGAGATGCCATTTCTGACTTACCTAAGTTGTTAAGTGGAGAACGTTCAGACGTACCAAATCATGTAGCTATGAAACATTCGGATCAAATGTTGGAGAAGATGTTGTATGTGAAAGATGGAGGTACAAGAGCTGATATACCTGAGAGTATTCGTCCGAAGTCCGGGGATGTACGGAAATACATTCGATACGCAAGTAGTGAGCCTTCTGTGACTATAACAGGAGATATGAGAAAAGTATTCCACTATGAGCAAAATAGGGCTTTAACTCCACGAGAGCTTGCTCGACTACAAACTTTCCCAGATAGTTTTGTTTTTGAGGGTACAAGTAGTTCTATCCAACAACAAATAGGGAATGCAGTACCTCCAATATTAGCACAGGTGCTTGCAGAAAGCGTAAAACAGACTTTAGAGCAGTATAAAGGTAGTTTTCCTACTCTTGACAAACCGCACTAATTATGTTACACTTAAATAGCTAATTGAGGTTGACTTACTGAAAAGTAAGTTTCCATCTTTCCGTCAAGTCTTATGGATATTCAACATAATATGGTTGAAAAGACCTAGCGGTATTTTAAAAGTTAAATAAACTAAGTAACTTTTGTATTCTTTCGAGTACAAATTAAACCCACCGTCCTTGGTTTTTAATAAACTCTTTATTTCTGACGAGGTTTAACATTTAAACTTAATTTAACTTTTAAAAGTAAACCTATATCTTAATTTTAAGAGAAGGTCTAGGGGTATCGTAGGGTGCCTTTAGCGGAAATAATGACTTGCTTTGCAAGTCATTATGGAGCGTTAAGAATTAAATGGTGCATTTGTTAATATTTTTTAACGTTTGTAACAACCTTTTAAACCTATTATTAGCTTTGTACAAGTTGGGAAACATAAAATAGTTTTCTAATGATACTTATTTGTACTGTTTGTGAAATAAACTGTATTTACGGATAGTTTTCAGATTTAATATTTACCACTTTCATAGGTGTTAAATATATAGCACGAAGCTGATTCCTTCGTGCGAACAAATTTATATAAAGAAAGGTTTCTTACTGACTTTTACTTGTCTTTAAAGACCACTTTCTCAGTGTAATTTGTGATGTTTCATATATTCCTCTTTCTAGCAGCACTAGGAAGAAGGTGGAGACTAGAGAACTGTTGCTCCAATCACAGTTGGTCTAGGTTTGAGGTTCGACTCCTCAAGTCTTCATTCCAAGTTAGCAGTTTGGACAGAAAGAAAGCAGATCGTTGTCTGCTCTTTTTCGTAAACAGAGAGAAAAGTTCGTAAAGCACTCTCAGAAGTACCAGATTGCCCCAGTTTCGATTTTAAAGTTGAGGTCGATAATTTTCTACCTCTCAGATATAGGATTTGATAGAGAGCAAATTAGAGGGTTTTAAATGCTAAGTGAAAAAGATAAGAAAGTAATTGAATTTCTAAAAGCTCAAAGATTGTTCATGGCAGACAAAGTGCGGTATCGAGAATTAACTGAATTGATTTCTGCTTTTGAAAACGGTACTTATTCTGCGGATATGAATGAAGAAGAGCTACCACATAAGGTTTGGTTGAACATACAGATGGCGCTTGGTAGGTGGTTTGAATGAAAAGATGAATAGGAGGGCTTAATTTTGTTTTTAAACAAGTATGATATTTTAACGCGATTAAGAGACTTAGATTTAAAGTCAGAAGGGGTATCCTCGCCAACAGAAGTCCTCCTTGTAGGTGGTTCTGCGCTTGCTTTACTAGGTGAGCCTCGTCTTACTTCAGATATTGATTACTTAGGTTCTCTTGAATATTTACCGAAAGATTACCTAGCTAGTTTGGGTTTTTCAAATAATGTAAAGACCTTCTTTGCAATTTATGGTACGGATGAGTATAGCACTTTAGAACTGAGTGGTTTTAAGAACTTGATTGTTAAAATTCTATCTTATGATGACTTAGCAGTAATGAAGTTGTTCTCTTCACGCAAGAAAGATTTAGAAGATTTAATTCAATACATACTTCCTAAATTAACTAGTTATTCTGAGTTGAAACAGAAGATTAAAACTTATAAAGATTACTATGTTTTTAATTTTGATTTAACTGAGTTGAACCTAAACCAGTTTGACTTAATTAAAGATAGATTGAGAAAAGAGCAGAGGGTTATTTTGGTAGAGGATTCTTCTATGCGGTTAGTAGATTTTCTAAAGTCCTTGCGTTTATTAACTTACACTCAGAATATCTTTGGAAAAGACTCTCTATCTCATTGGTTGAATAAGTCTTTAGATGAAGTAGCAGCTCAAACAAATCTGTTGGGGTATCTTTACTCGCACAAAGGTTTAAAAATTTTACTATAGGTGTAATTATGACATTAAAAACATTACAAAAACTAGATAAGGAACTTAATTACTTGTTGAAAAAGGGGATGCTCGAAGAGGTTTTAACTTTCCTCGGTATCCAATACTGCGAAGGTAGTTCAAATCGAGGTACTGAGTTAAAATATTTTTATGAATTTACAGATACGAAATTAAAAGCTATTGAGATTTCAACCTCAGAAGGTTTAGTTAAATTCTTTGGATATACTAAGGAAGGTATAGGTTTACTTCCTTCACGGTCTTTTTGGGTGTGGTTAAATCAACACTATGATTTATTACTTCTTCGCTTAATTCAGTTGTTAAACAATAGGTATGGAAGATGTTATGGTGGTTTCAAGTATAAGGTGTATATTTATGATGAAGTATTTGATTTTGAAGTAGATACTACTGTCTTAAACTCTTTGAACAATTTTCAGTTAAGTTTACTTTCTGATTCTGATTTAGAAAGATTATATTCATGAGTTATACACAACTTTGGAACACCTTAAAACATTATGCACACGCATTTTTAAGTTTCATGGATCAACACCTTTATGTCTTTATTGGACTATTGATATTTCTCTTTTTGAGTTGGTTTCGTATTTGCTGGAAGTTGTTTAAATATGCACCAACCAAGGCAGAAAAGAAGAAAATAGTTCAATGGTGTCTTAACGGTTTGATTTTCTTACTTTCGGTATCTTTTATTTTGCTTTTACTTGTGATGGGGGTAGGTCAAGTCATTTAATACTTGACTTATTCTTTTATTTGTGTTATAATAAGACATACTTAAAATAAAAGATAAATAGGAGAATGAAACTATGGTTAAAACATACAAACTGGGTCTTTGCGACAACCGACATGAAATTAAAGATGTAACAACGTACATCTTCGCTGAGGGTTCTATTACTTTCCCCATCGACCCTAAAACTTTGAGAAATCAAGTAGTAGATAGGTTCAATGAGCTAGGTATTACAGATGGTGATGACTTGGTTATTTATGTGACAGGTTTAACACCAGCTCTAACTGCGGTCATTCGAATTGCATTTAAACATTCTATGACATTGACTTTGATGCACTACGATAAGGATTCTAAATCTTATATTGAAGATGTCCTCTTTTCCCCAAATGATGTGGGTTACGACTTAGAATACCCAACTTGGGTAGCGTGTCCTTAACAAAGGAGGGTATTGTTATGTCAAAGATTTACCCTGACTTTATAGAAAATGCTATGATTTGTAATTTCATCAATTTTTGTCGCATTGGTAAAGATAGATGGGATTCCTTTGAAAGAGGTGGTTATAGGAAGCTATCCACAGTATTACAAAAGTCTCAAGACGTTGATTGGAAACGATTGTATGTTTACTATAGCGACTTATACATTCTAATTCAATATATTTCAAACTACAACGAAAAATACAATGATGAAATCACAGCAGAGGATTTCGAAAAAGTAGTCCAAGAAAACATTGATAACACATACATAAATTGGAAAGCGATTTATGACCACATTAACGATGATTACAGATATAGAAAAGACTATTTAGACCGTTCAGAAAAAGTTGTTTTAAACGTTTTGTTTAAATACCATAAACAACTAAACCAAGATATTTTTTAGTCATAATTGTTTTATATCACCATTTAGCACATTAAAGGAGAACTACCATGTCTATTGTAACTTTTAAAGATTTTACGATTGAAAACATTACAGATAGAGTTCACGAAGTGAGGGAATTTCAAGGAACTTTTGCAGACAATCGAACTAACATTTGTGAGATTACGATTGATATTTTAACTGTGGTTGAAGGTAAAGAGATTGAATTGCAAATGACCATTAAACCGCAAGAAATTGGAACTTACCATTGTTATGGGGATGATTGGGATAAAGGTTTCGGTATCGCCACTGAAATCTTCAAAGATTTGATTTCTCATGCTATTGACGGTGTAGATAATCTGACTTTGAAGGAGTTTGTTCATCATTATTTTGAGAAATTTGGTCATACACATAGCGTTGAATTGAGTTGGGGTAGATATAAGTATTTGGGTCACACAATCTTGTACTTACCAACTGCGGATTCTAAGTCTGCAAGTGCAATTTCTTTGAAAGAAGCTATTTCTGAAGGTGTTGATTTAACAAGTTCTTCGGTTGAGGTGGCTCAGTTTACACTAGACGATTTGACAGTTGAGTTAATTGAGAAGATTGTAGGTGGGGTTAAATTAACTCAACATCAACAAGATGACTTTGAGATGGCATTAGACCACTTACAGTACGCAAAAGAAGTAGCAGAAAAGCAAAATAATTATGTTTATTACGCTTCTACCTTACGATTGTTGTTGTCAATTAAGTCTAAACACCCTTGGGGTATCCTTCCTTTGGAGCTTGTCTGCGAAGACAATTTAGTGCGGGGTGAACTGAAACGCTTATTCCCAACTGCTATTAAGAAAATGGCAAATGACAATATAGTCTATAGCTTGCAAGAGTTATTAGGTGAGGTTAAGTAAATGACAGTACCAAAAATGAGAGCGTGGGATTCAGAGCTTTGCCTTATGATACCTGATGATTGTTTAACAAAACATGAGGATGATAAAATTTACGCAGTTTGTTCACCTACTACTGGTAGGAAACTTGTGATTGCACATGAAATAGATCCACAACATGTCATGCAGTCTTTCCACATTTTCGATAACTCAGAAGATAAGGTTGAGATTTACGAGGGGGATATTGTTCAATTTGAGGACTATGACCCTCAATCAGAAGACACATTTTATTCTCTCGGTATCGTCGAGCGCTCAGATTTGGGTTTAAACATTACAAACCGTTTTACAGTAGAGCTTGAGGATTTGCTATTGGGAGACCATCGACTTGATGTGAAAGTAGTTGGAAACATTTATCAAAACAAGGATTTATTGGAAGGAATTTAGGATGAAGCTTAATTTGAAACAGCTACAAAAATTACATACAGAAGGTCAGTTAACCGACTTTGCTTTAAAAGATTTACCTACTTACTCAGATTCTTACACTTTAGTAAGTTTGACTGAGTTGGTAGATTTTGAGTCTGAACTACGCAAGGAATTTCGTGGTGTTTCTGTAGTTAAAGGTGTTAACAAGTATTATTATGATTTTGAAACTGAAACTGTCTTTCTTTGCAATGATTATGTAGGTTTTCGTGATTCTAATCATTATAGAGTTTCGGTTTCTGAACTTGTAGAAGTTGTAAACGGTACGCGCTCTTTGGATGATTTTCCGATTGACTTTGATTTGGATTTATATTGGTTCTTAGAAAACCAAGAAAAGGAAGTCTTGGTAGGTTTGCTTTATAAAGCGTTGAAAGGGGAGTAAATGATTTCATGAATAAGACAATGACTTACAAAGTGTGGGATACTAAGACAAAACAGATGTTCCAAGTAGCTGGAATTGATTATATCCAACAAGAGATTTACCCAGTAACGGAAGATGAATTTAAACGGTTCATCCCACTGTCTGAGGGTATCCTCTTACCTCAAACTCCTTTCGTAGACTCTAAAGGTCAACCTTTATGTGCAGGTGCTATTATTAAGGTTGCTGATACAGTTTACTTTAGCGATGGTGGTTTCTACGAAAATCAAGATGAAGCCTATGGTGAAACTCAACTTGATAATTACTTTGCACTAGAGTTTGATGGGTTTGAATTTACTTTGACTAAAAGTAAATATGGTCTATTAGAGGAGTCTGCTTTGTGGTCTTCTATTTACGAAGATAACATGAGAGTTTTGAGTGATTTTCTACGCTTGTCGAACGATTTTACGATTGTGGGGAATATTTATGAAGATGGAGATTTGCTTAAAGGTGAGCAAGACTAGGTGAGGTAATTTAAAATGATGAATGAACTAGTAAATGAATTAAATGCAGTTATAGATAGCAGTTTTGAGCGTATTGTAGGTATAGGTAAATGGATTTTGTACTTTGAGCGTTTGAAAGCCAATAATGTAAAAGAGATTTTCCGAGTGAGTGTTAAATCTAAGAATATTCGATATTACTGTGTGAGTCATGATACCTCTGTAAGAGTTGTGTCATTGCAACAACCTACAGATAAGGTTACATTCAATACAGTGGCTGAGGTTATAGATTACATTTACGGTGGTTAAACTAAGGGAATAGAAAGAGAAGGAGAACTTATGTTCAACAACTTAACAGCAGAAGAAGTAAACGTTTTGGTTCGGAGCAGCGACTATTTTAAACTTCCAAAAGAAGTGGTTTTTTATAGCAACAGAGAAAACCTAGCAGATTGTTCTTTAGAAAACACCAAACACAATGAGGGTTGGTTAATCAAGACCAAAGATGTATCTTTTTATTATGATCCTCATCGTGAGTCTTTGAAATTGGATGTAGGTAATGGTTTATCCTTCGGTCTACCTTACAAAGTTTCCTTAGATGCTTTACCTAGTGTAATAAATTACAAGATTTCTATAACAGAATTTGAAATCGACCGAGATTTGTGGTTGTCTCATTACTTGCAAGAACTAACTCCAACAACTCGACTGAATTTGTTGTTTACCTTGCTAAGACAAGGTTTTGATTTAGATGTGGAAGGCTTGGTACATGATTAAAAACGAACTAAAAGAAATGCCCCTCTTAATTGCCAAAATAGAAGAGTGGTCTAAGGTCAGGGGTATCGACAAACTGCCTTATGAAACCCAACGTTACAAAATTATGGAAGAGTTTGGAGAACTCTTCGGTGCTTACTATCGAGGTCATTTAGAGTTGCTAAAAGACTCTTTAGGAGATATTGTAGTAACTTTGATTATCTACGTGCAGCAATTTTCAAGTGGTAAGCGCAATTTCTTTGAAGAGTTTTGGTGGATAGATAAGGGTGAGTTTAATTACTTAGGTTTCCACCTAGACCAAATCGCTATTTCGACTAATTTAATTTGGTCAGGCGCAAGCGGTATCTGGGTTCTACGAGATGTTGTTGCAGATTTAAAACATATTGCAAAACACTATGGTTGGGATTTGATTGAATGCGTAGAACACGCTTGGGAAGAAATCAAAGATCGTAAAGGTAAGGTGGTAGATGGAAAATGGATAAAGGAAAAGGACTTAAGAAATGCAACAACTTAAAATTTTCACCTCTGACTCTCCTTACAGAGAGGGTTGGAAAAGCGCTGACGATAAAGCAAACGAATGGTTAAGAGAAAACCCAAATGTGCGAGTTTTAGACATGCGCTATCAAGCCAATGTTTCAGGTTTTGCTGACAGTGGGGTATCCGGTTCGGACTTCCACGAAGCGATTTGTTTGCTCTACGAAACGAATGAATAAACTGTAGGAGATAACTTATGTTACAAACAAAGATTTTTCTAAGTGATACAGATGGTGCCCCTTCAGATTTTTGCAAAGCAGCAGACCAATTTAACGCTTGGGTAGCTGAGAATCCTCATGTTGTTATCAAAGATGTGCAATATCAACACACTTCGTCACTAGATAATTACGATAATAACTACATTTTGCAAGCTAGTTCCATTATGGTTCTCTTTGAGGTTTCAGAAGGTGCAGAGGTTAATTCTCGTAATGAGTGGCATTCTGTTTGGGATAGACGCTCGATTTTTGAGAAAGAAATGCAAGATGAGTCTTGGATTGCAAAGCAAAGACAAAAGGAGTTTACCTTCCCTTTGGTTGGAGACTTACCTAGCTTATACAAACCAGTTCTTGTGAAATTATCTGATGGATCTTATTTAGTTTCTCAAGTCATGCTTAGTGTTAGACACGGTAACCACTTTGAGGGTATCCTCGATTGCGAAAGATTTTCTTGGCAGTATTTACCGGAGTAGGAGAGGTTTTATGACAAAAGAAAATTTAGTAAAAATAGACCCTAAGAACTTAGAATATTGTTCGATTGAGTTGAAGAACTTGCTTGAACGTAAGTTGAAGGATAAATCCATTATATTAGAGGTGGCTATTTACTCGGGTACTAGCAGTCCTTTAAATGTTGAGATAGAGGATACATCCCTTGGTGGTGCAACTCTTTGTGATGGTTATATTTGGTCGGATTCAAGTTTGGTTTGGTTGCGTAAAAGCTCTATGTTACCGTTGAGTGATATTAGTTTAGTGAGTGCAAGTCAACTCGCAAAAATCAAGCGTTGGACAACAAAGTACATGGAAGAATTAGCAACTTATTACACAGATGAATTGAAAGGAAAATAGTATGACAGAAACACAAATGGTATCCTTACCTTTGACGGAGTTAAATGAGCTTTTAGTTAAGGAATTTGTAGTGGAAGAAGCTTTAAAACAAGGTTTCATTTCAGAAGACTTTGTTGAAGAAGTTCGCAGTGATTTTGAGGGGTAAAAGGTATGGTTTGGAGACTAACTGATTTGATTCACTTACATGTAACTGATGTTAGACAATCTGAGTTCAAAGACACGAAAATTCCATTGAGTTTGTGTGATAAGTTGTTGGATACGAACGAAAGAGAACTATTGTTTACTTTTGAGCCTTTAACACAAGAAGTATTCACTGCGTTTAATGAAATTGTGCGTAGGGAGAGTAGCTATATCACTACACTAGGTCGAGTTATGGATTTTGTGAAGTTTTGCGCTTCTGACCCTAACAAGTATTCGTTTCCAGTGTTAGCAGGGGTTTTGCTTACGGACTTACCTAACTTAAAGTTACCAAAAGACTTGCTTGTAGTTATAGAATTTGAGGACTAAAAGCTATGATAGAAGTACAAGAAAACAGACCCTTCCGTATCAACTTCAAAAACAAAGACCAAACCATTTTTATGGTTCAAGACCAAATTTTGAAGATTTTCTTCAGAAATGATTATGGTTGGTTGTCTGTACCTGATGAGAAATATAACCGCACGTGGTCTTATATTAAGAGTAAGGGTATTACCTACATCCCTGAGTCCGAACTTCTCGAACTTTCTAAACAGTTCACAAATGGTTCAGACTTGCTACTAAATAATTAGAAAAGGAAATATTGTATGAATTTAACTAAACCAGTAAAACTTGGAATTGCTATTATTACAGGACTTGTCTTACTTGGACTTTTTCGTTTAACTGCGGTAAAACGAATCCCGGCTAACACAGTTGGGGTAAAAGTTAGTGCCTTTGGTGGTGTTCAAGATACTACGCTCCAAACAGGGTATCATCTCCTTGTGCCTTTTATTGATAAGGTATATACCTTACCGACTTCGGTACAGACTAAAACAATGGAAAAAATTACCACTCAGACCAAAGATGGTCAGTGGTTGAATACCAATATTGACGTGAAGTACCGTGTCAATAAAGAGAAAGCCATGACGGTTTTCTCCAACTACACAACCTTAGAAAATGTCAATAATAGCGTGGTATCCCCAGCAGTCCAACGTGCTATTGAGTCGGTAACAGGTAGTTATGATATTTATGATGTCCTCGGTAACAAGCGTACTGAGGTCTATGAAGCGATTGATAAGGCTCTTAAAGAGAAGTTTGAGTCTTATGATTTAGAGTTTGTTTCCTTTACCATTACCGACCAAGACGCAGGTGATGAAATTGAAGCGGCAATTAAAAACGAAAGCGTTAAGCAGAAAGAAATCGATACCGCCAAACAAGAACAAGAAAAAGCCAAAGTCGAAGCGGAAACTAAGAAAGTCCAAGCTCAAGCCGAAGCTAACAATGCAGTCATTAAAGCTGAGGGTGAAGCTAAAGCAAATAAAGTGAAGTCAGACTCTATTACGGATAACCTTATTCGTATGAAAGAAGCGGAAGCACGTGAGAAACATGGTTGGGTCACAGTTAATGGTGCAGGTAGCACTATTGTGCAACCGTAATTTATCGGTATCCATAATTTAGCAAGACTAAATAAGTCTTGCTTTTTATATTGACAAAATTTTATTATTTTGGTATAATAAAGAAAATAGAAACTGAGGTTTAAATTATTATGTATTCAGAAGGTATTGACCGTTTAACGGTCTATGGTTCAAGCAATGTAGAGTCAAAACTGCAGAAAAAGTTGCATGAGGATACTTTATATTCGGTGTATTTTTGTGAAAATGATTATCCTTTGTTCAAGGATTCCGAGCTAGATAAAAAGTCTACGGTTGACAAAGTTCTTGATTATCTCGATTATAGATTTGCTATTGTAGATTTTGTAGGTTCTAAAGGTGCTTGTAAGATTAGTTTAGTTAATACTGACTATACAATTAAGATTGTGAGTTGTTCTTAACTGTTTAAAGAAGGGAAGTTAAATATGCTTGATTGGTTGCTAAATAAATCTTACCGAGGTATAATATCGAGTGTTTTAGGTGTGATCGTGAGTTTTTGTGTTGCTATTTTACTAAATTCAGTAGTAAGTGATGAGCACATCTTCACAATTTCAATGTTTGTTTCAGTTCTTGTTTTTGTACTAACTTACTTTATTTTAGAGACTTTTACTAAACAAGAGTTTATCTATGAAAAAGATTGGGTGTCGGTTTATAACCGAAAGCTTGATTTTTCTGATGTATTTTCCTTAACATGGGAAACTCGTTCACATAATCTTGTAACCTTAACTCCTAACACTATGTTAACGGAAAAGTTATTTGAAGAACTTAAGAGATATAGCTCTGGGGATTTAGTAGGTAAAGTTATTCATAAGCAAAATAAGAAACAAAGTTCAGCTTACGTTATAGTGAGTGAATTAGTAGATTTAAAGAATTTAGATAGTTATTTAACTAAGGTTGAATATAGAAAACTCAAAGGGTATCGAAATCGTTTAGGATTTTTAAAAGGTAAGGTTCAAGAATTTGAGACTGTAAAAGGTGTTTTACGTTTGACTTTTGAGCAAGAGAAAGTAGAGACTATTTTTGATTAAATAGTTTCCTTTAAATGGGGTGAAAAGCGCTGATTATATAAGATTTGAGAAACCGTAGAAAGTGGTGAGTTTTAGATTATGGAGTTAGAACAAGCAATTCAAAGTTGGAGGTCTCATTTAGATATAGGTTCTAAGTGGACGGTTAAAATTTTAGGTAGTGACTATATAGGTCAGATTGCAGATGTTTATTACAACAGTAAGGTAGGTTCCATACTGGTTGATTTTGATGTCTTAAATCACTTTTGGGAATTGACTTATCGAGTACCTGTGCAAGAGTTCCTGTCTAAATATGGTGTAGAGAAGATAACTTAGTATAAAAGATTAAACAAAATTAAAGGAGGTATTTATGTTTAAGCCTAAACCAAAACGCTTAACGGTTTACTCAACGGAAAAAGTCATTAAGAAATTGAGGCGACATTTGAAGAAAAATGCACGTTATGTGGTGTCGAAATTTGAAGAGGACAGACTCGGACATGATTCTATTTCTTATCAGCAGTCTTATTTGAACGTAGATACCGTTATTGAACTTGTAAGTTCGCTTTTGTTGGGTAGTTATGTAACTTTTACTGTAAGTGAAACTCAAGATTGCATTTCGCTAGAAGTTGTGAATACAAACTGTAAACTAATTATTCTTAATTGTGATGAATTAGGTAAATCTACGTTTCGGAGGTAAGATAAATGGATAAATTATTTGAAGAGTTAGCAAAAACACTAAATGTGAGTACAGATTTTGTACAACAAATGGTAGGTAATTACCCACAGTTACGTTCGCAATACACTATTTATAGTATTATTGATAGGTGGGCTAATTTACTAAGTTTTTCGGTTTTTGTATTGTTAGTTGTAGTAGGGATTTTATGGTTGAAATATCATTCGGAAGTAACTAATACTGATAGAAAAGTAGAGGTAAACCCTCATTACAAACGTTGGTTTAAGTGTTTGATAATTAGTATAGTGGTTTTAATTGTTTGTACGTGCATATTGCTTTCAGTACAACCTTTATTCGCACCGGATGTCACGGTGTTGTTAGATATTATAAATCATTTAAAAAATTAAAGATGTCTTTTCTTTGGAGGTAATATACATGGACAAACTCTTTGATGAACTAGCAAAATCGCTAAATGTAAGCACAGACTTAGTGCAACAATTTGTGGGAAACTACCCACAACTACGTTCACAGTGGCAACTTTATAAGGTTTTTGACCTTTGGAACGATGTACTGAGTTTTGCAGTCTTTGTGATGTTAGGGGTTTCAGTTTATTTAGGTGTAAAATACCACTCAGATTTAGGTTATGCTTCTGAGGAAGAAGTTAACCTTATTCGTAAACGTTGGATAAAGAAACTAGCGATATTCATAATTGCGTTTTGCGTAATTGACTATGCTTTATTGTCTCTTCAAACTATTTTGGCTCCAGACCTTACTCTGCTCTTTGAGGTTTTAAAACAGTTGAAGAACTAAATAGGTTTGGGGCGGTCAACTCTCGTAGAGAGTTGAATTTTCTTGTGGTTTGCGTTATAATAATTAGTAAGAAAACTATTAGGGAAGGAGTTAGACATTGTTTAATCTTAAAACAAAACGCGCTTACAATGACTTATTAAACTTGGCTTTTCGTACTTTGCAAGAAGATTTAGGTTTAGCTAATAAGATTACAGTAGTAGGGGCGCATGCAATTTATTCCAACTACTTTGCAGGGTTAATTGACTTAGCGGAGGAAACACGAGAAACCACAGACTTAGATTTAGATTACTTTGGTGGCTTGTATGAGCTTGATTACTTTACGTTTCAAGACCGTTTTGCATTGCGAATCAATGAACTAGGTCTAACGGTATCTTTCAAACCGATAAAAATTCGAGATACTTCAGTTACTTACAAGTTCCAAGTAACAGACGGTACTTGCGTAACTCCTTGTTTGAAGATTGACTTTAGTTCAAATCTTGGAACTTGGCAGTCTGAAGTCATTCCGATTGAACATTCTTTAGCAAGAAAAATTCAAATGTGCAATAGATATGTGGATCGTCGAGCAAAAGATAAAGTTGATGTTTACAATATTATTGCTTATAAGTACCCAAATGGAATTACTAAAGGTGAGCTTTTAGGTTTATTAAATCATTATGGTTGCTCTTTTAAGTTAAATCCTCGATGGGCGCAATCTGATGCTTTAGAGGTAGGTTTACAGTCCTTTAAGAACTTCAAACCTAAAGATACAGTCAATGGGGTATCTCATAGAGTCTGCTTGCTTTATGTTCAAACTCTACTATTAAGTTTAGCTAGTTCTGATGTGCCAAACGATAGGGTTCTATGAGGTGCAGAACAAATGCCTAAAATCAGTTTAACCCGTGAGATAAAGCTCACAAATGAAGATGCTTTAAAGATTATTGACTCCAAACCTTCTGAAAAGCTTCAAGCCATTTTAGAGTTTATTGAAGTACAAGGTGCGGTTGTTCCAATGGAAAATAAACTTATTGTAAAGTATGTATAGTTCAAGAAACAAGTCCAAGACTTGTTTTCTTTGCGTTTTTGTGCTATAATAAAGGAAATTTAAAAGAAAGGAAGAACTCTCGTATTGAAAACCAAAGAAGAGGTCTTTGAATTAGTTAAATCACACTTAATTGATCTAGATTCGGCATCAGAAGTCGCCACTCAGCGAAAGTACATTCATGAAGAGATTAAGTCTTATCTAATTGAAAACTCTCTAGGATTTGCAACAAGTCCTTCGGTCAATATTGAGTTGATGAACGCTTTAGATGAGGTTGGTTGGCTTGATAAAGGCACATTTACTTTAGAAGGTCGAGTAGTTGTTCCTATTCGTAACGCAGATGGTTCGATTGCAACCTTGGTAGGTTGGAGAAAAGGCTTTCCCAAGTATTATACGATTGCTGACAAAGACTTCTCAAAAGAAAGTCATTGGTTCAATTTAGACCGAGCCTTGGACAAGTCTTTCAATGGAGATAAGCAGTATCGAGGTTCTGTCGTGGTGGTTGAGGGTATATTTGATGCGCTTCACTTGGACGCTTATGGTGTGCCAGCTATTGCAACTATGGGGGCAGATGTGAACGCTTATAAAGGTGCAGTCCTCAACTTATTCGATAAAGTTATTTGTGTCCCGGATAATGATAAAGCTGGTCAAAGAGCTTTGTTAGAGAAGAAGTGGCAAGTACCGACTAGTGCAACTTTCTTATATGTAGAAGAAAAGCGGTATCAATTTGGAGAAGGTCTTTCTTTTCAAGTAAAAGATATTGATAACTTTTTAAGTCTATTCGGTTCTCAAATTCATGAGGTTCTAGTGCCTTTGGTGGAGAACAAAGCAGCAGTAGTGGAGAGGTTGAGTTTATGAGTTTATTACAAGATTTAGAGAAAAGTTATGAAGAAATACCAATAGGTTCCCTTTGGCGACACCTTAAGACAGACAACCTTTATACTGTCAAAGATATTGTAGTAGTTGAGTCTGATTTAACTCTTGCGGTATCTTACAAGCGCCTTGGAGAAACCTCTCGTCTTCATTGGCTTCGTCCATTAGATGAGTTTTTAGACGGTCGTTTTAAGAGAGAAGTTTTGTTCAAAGATGAGGTGAAAGATGGAGATAACAATAGCAGATAAACTAGACTATTGGAAAAAGAAGTTGAAAGTTGAGTCTGAATGGTTGACGGTGGAGTTTGAACCTCGTACAATTACGATTGTACATATTGAAGATTTAACAGATGTTGGGGTTGCTGTGATATATTTTTATAATCAGTACCCTGAAATACTTGAATTTCTCCCAGTAGACCAATTTGTAGACGGTCGTTTTATTCGTAAAAATTAAAATAAGTGAAAGTAGGAAATACATAAAAATTGTAAAACGTAACGGTGCAGTAGAAGAGTTTGATGCAAATAAGATTTATGGTGCTTTGATTAAAGCAGCTCAGTCTGTTTATGTAGTAGGTGATGATTTAAGAAATAACTTAGCTAGCATTGCTAAACGTGTAGCTTCTCAACTAGAGGAAACACACTCTGAGAATATTACTATTTCAATGATTCAAGCCTTAGTTGAGGAAAAACTCCTTTCAGCAGGGTATTTGCAGATTGCAGAGCATTACATTTCTTACCGTTTGCAACGTGACATTGATCGTACAGATTATAAAGATAATGTAGTCGTCCATTTGCGTTTGGAACGCATTCGCTAAAAAGTTCCCAGCACTTAAAAAGAAAGAAGAAACAAGATGAATGATATGAGACTATGGCACTTATACAAGCAGAAGTGGGTTTACGACTTCACCTTAACAAGTGATGGTTTGGTTTATCTAAATGAATGGAACAAAAACTCTCTTTTAACTCCACAACCCTTTGAGAAAGCAGGAGTAGTACCTTGTCGTAAGACGCCTTTGGTTTCAGATAAAGGAGAACCGATTTATGAGGGTGACTACATTACTTGTCTGTCTCCACTATACAAAACACCTAAGCGTTATGAAGGGTTTGTAACCTATACCCCATTGGGTTTTTATTTAACAAGTGTTGAAGGTTTTGTTTTACCTTTAACTGAATTTATACGGTGGTCTTTACTTGGCACAGTAAAGATTGAACTTTTAGGGAATATGTTCGAGACACGTACTGAGGAGTGCAAACAATTAAGGTCAGTCAAATATGTGGTGTATTTCCCACCCCTTTCTCTCGGTATCCCTAAATTGGATAATCATTGCTACAAAGACCTTGACTTTTCCAAAATTAAACAACCTCTTTTAGATGTAAACACTCATCAGAACCTTTGTTTCTATGACTCATATAACGAAGCGGTTAATTCCCTTCTATATTGGCGCTCTAAGTACACAGATGATGGATGGTCATTTTCGATTAAAATAGTTGGAACAGATAAAGACGCGCTTTTGGAGTAAATATATGAGTGATTTCCGCCAAAAATTAGTAAACGCATACCCTTTGGTAAGTCAACTTAATGAATTGGCTTACAATTTAGTTTATCGAGATACTTCGTTTATTGAATTTGTAGAGTTCATTTGTCAACAAGTTGAGGTTGAGTACATAGACTTTAGAGATAAATCAAGCACTATTCCTAGCGGTATCTTTGTTTTGCGTTTCAAGTACCGAAATATAGCTAGTGAAATTGAACTACATATTTTTGAATTGGTAAGCAACGCTCTGCCTTATACCGACTACGATTTGGTAGGTCGCATCTCAGAGAAGATTGATGCTAGAAAACGTGAACTAGATATGGTTTTAGATAATTTCGACCTTCAAATCAATCAACAATTAGAAAAAGTAGCAAAAAGAGTAGAAAAGTCTTGACACATCTTACTTTTTATGATAAAATGAATAAGTAAAGTTGGTTAAGGACGTTTCGACTTTGCGACTACCGTTTTTCCTAGTTACGGTAGGTATTTCTTCCAAGATTTCGCATTAAGGACTGTCGTAGGTTCTTAGTGTTTAGGTTTGCCACCTTTCGTTTAGGTTCGCAGACCAACTCACAATCTCCTTTTGTGAAAATTTTATGTTGAGGTTGCGAACTGTAATAGGTTCGTAGCTTATAGAACTACTTTAAGTAGTTCGAATTGGTTAGTTTTCCATTCAACTAATTACTCCTTTATTTAACATTATATTAGGCAGTGAACTGTCATAGGTTTACTGCCTATAGGCAAGGTTTAGACGTTTCCTTGTCGAAAGAACATTTTGTTCTTCTTTTCTTTTTCGAGTTAGGTTACTGATTGTAAAAGGTCAGTAGCTTATAGGGAAGATTTTCTCTTCCCTTCGCATAACATTGTTCCAGGGTATCCGACTTTAATCGGTCGGTTGCTCTTAGAAGGTTTAACCTTCTGTAAATGCATACCTCCTTATGATGCATACACATACAGGACTTTAAACTGTCAAAGGTTTAAAGTTTATTGGAACCTTTGTTCCAAGGATAATTAATGTGCGTGTTAACAGTTCATTGATTGTTCTCCTAGTATTTATTTTATTTCGGGGCTTTGAACTTTAAAAGGTTCAGAGTTCATAGAGGGTAAAATTACTCTCTGATGGTGAATAAGACATTTCTTATAAGCCTTCTTTTTCTATTTTTTTTCAGGTCGCTGACTTTCAACGGTCTGTGGCTTGTAGGTAAGCCTAACTTACCGAAGTCCACAATGGACAACAAACTTGTTTGCCTGTCGTGAAGATAGCCAAAGCCAAGAGAGACGCTACTTAATTACCGTTAGGGGTATCGTTTTCGTTGGCTTTTTATGTATGGTTGTGAAACCCTACAGTTGGTTTTATGAGATTACCTCAAAAGGCATATACTATCTGTCGTTAGGTCTGAATGATAGACTAAGATTTTGTTAATTTGTTGGTTGATTGATTTTTGGTTACTTAGTAACTCCTCTTATCAAAATTTTTTTTACACCTTAGTTGTTATACACAACTAAATTTACTTACTAAAATACTAAAATAGAAAGCTTTACAAAAGAAACAGAACACTAACGATAGATACTACTGCTTAAAAGTGCTTAGAATATGCTTTACAATGCTTTAAATTGCTAAATTATTGCTTAGAAAAATTGAGGTAAAAACATGGTAAAAATTGACTTGACACAAATTTCGCAAGAGCAAATGGCTCAAATGCAAGCTGTCCTTGCAAAAGACACTGCAGGTGCTAAACGTTCTCCACTCACTGAGCTTGGAGAAGAACTCGGTATCAAAATTTTCAACCGTGCGAAGGACGGTTACACAAACCAAAAACTCTTGGTTTATATCCCTCGCATGGGCTTCCCAACTGTTGACGAGAAAGGTGATTTGATTCCTTTCCGTGTACCTATGCGTAGTGTCACTATGAAGAAATTCAACAATGGTGACAAAGACAACAACTGGGCAGGTTCAATGCCTTACTTTGAGGAAGCCAAAGAAGAAAACCGTGTCTTTGCACCTTATGGTCAATCAGGTAACAATGAGTACCTTCGTGACTATATTTCAGCAGCATTTGACATGCGTCGTGCGAAAATTGAGCTTGAAGTAGCTCGTCAAGGGTATTCTTCTGTAGCTGAGTTGGTCGCAAACGACCCTCAGTACAAAGAAGAAAAAGACTTCACTAAAAACTTCATGGAGTATGTGTTCTTGCAAGTTCAAAGTAACTCAGACATGTGGTTCCCAATCGTAGTGATTCCAACTACAAAGGACGCACATGGCAAGTTCACAACTACACCAGAAACACACCCTTTGCTTGATGAAGATGGGAACCCAACTTCTGTGACAAAACAAATTCCACGTTATGAAAGTACAGGTGCGCCTTTGCTTGATAATGAAGGAAATCAAATGTTTGCAGAGCGTGAGTTTGCTCACACTATTGAAGGTGAGTTGAAGTGGCATAAGCTTACTACAAAAGCTTTCACTGAGAAATTGATGAAAGCTTTTGAGTTGCAAGCGCAACAACCGGGTATCACTGAACTTGGTGGGTTCTTCGTTCTCTTCAACTATGAGATTGATGAACAAGCACTTGCAAAAGCGAAGAAAAACGGTGGAGCTTCTTACGAAAGTGAAGACTCTAAGTCAGGCGCTTCATTGAACATTCAAATCATGCAAAAAGTGGCTCCATTCACTGACTTGTATGACTTGACTGAGTACCTTGGTCTTCAAGAGCAATGGGATAAGGAAGCCCAAGCTCACTACAACGCTCTTTACCTTGTACAAACAGTTCGTAACTGTGAGTTGCTTTCTGACGAAGAGGTCAACGAGAAGTTGGATAAAATGTATGGTGGTATTGACAAAGTGAAAGCTGAGGTTGAGAACATCCAAACAACTGCTGAGAACCTTAAAAAAGGTGTAGCAGCAGGGGGGTCTGCCAACCCTATCACCAATTCTGCAGCTAACCGTCTAGGTGCGAACGCAGGTCAACTCCCTCCCGGTGTAGATGTTGACCCAGCAAGTGCTTTAGATTTTGGAGCTGACGAATAAAAACAACCACTCCATCTTAAGAGTCATTAGCCTTTAGACTCTCCTTAATTGGTAGAGGGGTAATCTTATAAAACCGAGGGTCAAGCCAAATTGGTTTGACCTTTAAACAAAGAAATAAATTCTTTGTTTTCTCTAAGTTCCTAGTATTTTCTAGGAATTTTGCGAAGATAAAGAGAAAGGAAGAAGAATAAAATTGGCAACAGTAGTAGATGAACTATTTGCTGACTTACAGGTTAGTAAGGGTGAGAGCAAAAGTGAACTAAAGCAGACTTCACTATTTGACTCGGAAGAACACCGTAATTACCTAGAGGGTATTATTGCTAGAGGTCAGAAAGCTAAGTTGTTGGCTTGGGAAATAGAAAATTTTGCTCAATATGAGAAAGAACGATTTGAGTTTGGTTCTCATTGGGTGTTGTTACTCAAAGCTTTCAACTCAACTGGGAAGTCCAACGCTTTAAAAGCTTTGGAATACAACCTAACTACCAAGGGTATCGGCTTGCAACTGGCGAAAGGCTTTATTAAGCATGGAGCGTTAGAAGCAAAGATTACAACCTTTTGGTCTGATGGGTTAGAGGTTGAGTATTATTTAACTCGAACGAGTTTAAGTCCTCGCTCTACGTTTAAGAACGGTTATAGAGTGTACTTGAATGAAGAGGGTACTCGAAAAGAGGTCTATAACACTCTTGTAGATGGTCGTTTTGTAAAAGTCTCTGAAACTCCAAGTTTCTTGAAACGCTACTTCAACTTAGCAGAAGTTGGCGGACGTTATTTGAATTTAATGAGGGGAGCAGAAGGTCTTCCAGTCTTGGAACAATCACCAGCTTCACTTAATAAGATGTTGTCGCAAGCAGCGGACTTAGAAACTGCAGAGCAAGCAATTAAACAAATGACGGATGACAACAAAGAGACTTTCCAACAGTTAGAGGTTGTAGAGGGTCGTATTCGAGTTTATTCTCAAGATATTGTAGAGCGTAGACACTTAACTAAAGAGGTTATTCGACAGTTAGAGAGTCAAACCCACAAGTTTGAACAGTTAGAAAAAGGCTCTGAGGGTATCCTTACAGTCGCAAGCAACTTGAAAGCTATGTCTGAGTTGGAGGGTACAACTACAGTTGACGGAGTTGATTTAAAAGCACTTAACCAAGTTCATTCTATTCAAACGAAGTTGAGAGAGTTTGGTTCAGAGGTTTCCTTACCCACTGTAGAAGTTGCTGAATTAAGTGATTTAGCAACTCTTGATAAGATTTCAAGAGGTCTAACTGCTTTAAATGAAGTTGAGAGTTTCGGACAAGCTCCTAGTAGCTCTTCCACTCAAGCCTTGGAAGTTGTTTCAACTTTAAACTCAGCCTTAGAAGATTTGAACACTGCACCTAGCTTTGGTCTGATTGAAGAAAGTAGAAGTGTAGAAGTTCACTCTCTCTTGGCTTTGGAGTCTCAATTCTCAGAATTAAGCACCTTAGATAAGCAGTTGGAATTTGAAGGTTCAGAGAAAGAGTCTTGCTTTAAAGAAAGTGAAAGTTTGTTGCAAGAGTTAAAAACCCAAGGGTATCCAGTAGGTGTCTGCTCACAATGTGGTCATCTTTCAATTACAGAACCTTTTGAGATTGGTTTGACTGTAGTAAGTCCGCATGAGCATAGCTAGGAGGTCTCAGATTGGCTCAAATTTGATTTTAAATACTTGGTTGTCTATTTATGTGTCTGAGATTTAAAATCGAGTAGAAAGCAAATGAGAGGGTTTTGAGAGGTAAGTAAATTTGAAAAAAGTAATCGGCAACACCTCAGTTACTTTTGGAGACCGCCACATTGAAAATGTGTATAGAGGTCAACACATCAACTACCAAGAGAACTGTTATTGGTGTATGGATCAAACTTTGGAGAGGGTTCAACTCCTTGAACCAGAGTTATATAATGAAACAGGCGATTTTATTGGGGTTCGCACAGGGGTATCATGGCTCTCTGGTAACCGTATTATGCTAAGTCGCACCATGAAATTCTTGGACTCGATTAAGAGTCACAAAGTTATTAACAGAGGAAACCATGACTTACATGGTTCTGAGGAGCGCAATGACTATTTGTTCTTGTCGTCATTGGGTTACTTTGACTCCCCTGCACATTTAGCAGAGGAAGATAAGCAAGTAGGTCGAGTGATGTTAGAGTCACCAGACTTAATTGACCCAGATACAAATGAACCTATGAGAGTGGTTTTCCACTATGTTCCTTACGGTAAAGAGTTTGAGAAATTGGATATTGTAGAGGGTGTCACTAATATTGCGATAACTCACTACGATTTCCGAGTAGGTTTGACAAACTTTACAAACAATCCGGAAGCGATTGACTTAACAACTCATGAACCCTTTTATGGGGTAGACTTGATTTTGAACGGTCACATCCATCAACCAAGTGAGTTGAAGTCTTTTAAAACTGAGGGTGGGACTACTTGCGCCTTTATGAACCTTGGTTGTATGGCTCGTCCAAAGCGCTCAGAAGACTATAGCTTCGTATGGTGTGCAGTAGTGAAGATGCGTAAAAATCCTCACACGGGCTTACCAGAGGTTCACTTTGACCCACAAGTATTTGAATTAAAACCACCTTCTGAGATTTTCTTGGAAGAGACTGAGGGTTCAGTTGCAGAGCAAGTCAAAGCAGAAGGAAAACAAGCTCAACTCTCAGAAGCCTTAGAAGGTTTAAGAGACTTTAACTGGGCCGGGGTATCCCTTTCTGAGCGCTTAAATCTTATGGTCTTAGAACCAGAGATTAAGGACTTGATTAAGCACTATTTGGCGCTTAATTAACTAGTGTTTCGTTGTGAAGATAATGATTGCAGTAGGTTTGTTGATTGTTTTTCAACTTTCCTACTTGATGATTGAGATTGTAAAGTTTTCGATAAAAGCAGACAAGCGAAGAAAACAAGAAGAAAATAGGAAGGACAAGTAATGTCAGTAGAACAAACCTTGGCTCGGTTAGAGTCACTAAACAAACAAGTTTTGGAACATAACCGTAAAGAGCAAGAAATTAGTGGGTCTAAAAAGGCTCGTATTCAAGCGATTTTGAAAGAAGTTGAAATTCTCAATTCCCTTGGGTATCCAATCAAAATGGAACTCGCTAGTGAAACAGAGTTCACGAAAGAGTCGATTGAAGCGTACAAAACACTTGCAAGCAAAATTTTAGCTGAAAAGGTTGCTGAAGCAGAGCGCCTAGAGAAATTCTTTGAAGCGGTAGAGAAGAAAGACTATGACACTATCAAAGAGATTACAGGAGAAGATGTTTCCGCAGTTTCTTATGATGTAGAAGTAGCAGATAGTAAAGAAGTTAAAGTAGAAGCAAAAGAAATGACTGCTCAAATGTTGGAAAACGATGCAGTTGTTGATATTGCAAACGGTGACTCTCCACTTATCCCAGAGCCAACAAAAGAAATTAAGTTTGAAGAAACTGCTCCAACTAAGGAAGAACAAGCGGTATCCCCAAACACCGTAGAAACTCCAACGAGTGTAGAAATTGCACAAGTTGAAAATAAACCGGCTAATACAGACACCAGCGCAGTTGATTTGTTAAATGGTGTATTTGGTAGTGCAACACCTACTGAAACCGTAGCGGTAGAAGTTCCTAAAGCAGAGGAAACGCCTAAATCGACACCAAGCGCAGACGCTAATCCTTTTGCAGGCTTTGACACTGCTTCTTGGGAACAAGGGTTTAAATTAGATTAAGGAGATTAGTTCGATAATGTTTTTAAAAATTGCATTTGACACATTAGCAGAAGAAAGTCGCTTGTTGATTGATACAGTAAAGCGTTCTATGATTGACCCTAAGAGCAAGAACGTAGTTGTTAAGGTTGAACCTAGTGGAGCGGTATCCTTCCTTGCCCTAACAGATATTGTAGTTGCAAAAACAAGTGTAACCACTTCTGCGGTAGAGGTTACAGAGTTTGAGGGAGAAGAAGCAGTTTACTTCCAAGTTCCAGCTATGACCTTGGAAAAACTGATTTCAACTTATGCTGCTAGTGAATTGACCACTCCATTGAGTGTGACTTTCCACCCTCTAACTGATATTGAGGTTGCGATTACCGTTCAAGAGAGCTTGAAATTACCAGACAAAGATGAAGAAATTCGCAACTCTTCTCTCATTGCAACCACTCCACCGTTTTATGTTTCGGACTTGTACCGTTTGGAATATATTAGTATTGCAGACAATGAAGATGTTCCTTTTGTTGAGTTGACAGAACAACAACGTGAGGATATGATTCAAACCTTGAACGACTTAGCTCCTTACACTCCAACAACGAATGAAATCCACAATGATTTGATGTTTAACCCAAGTACAAAGGCTTTGGAGTTCTACAAAGACACTTACATGCCTAGCGTTCAAAACAATATGGACTTCTTCTTGGAAGAGGGTGGTCTTCGTCCAATGAGTTTGATTGCTTTGAAAGATTTGTTGGCTAAAGGTTTATTCTCCTTCTATAAAGATGAAGAAAAACACTTCTTTGTCTTGAAACAAGGTGCTACTGTACTAGGTGTCCTTTATGATGTAGATGTAGCTTACCCACCAAACTCTTTGGATCAACTTGGAGAGTTACCTTGGGTATCCCTTTCTCGTCCTCTTGTTGAAATGTACTTGAAACGTATCAACGCTCTAAGTGGTCTCATGTCCGCAGAGCGTATTCAAGTCATTATTTCTGAGGACTTGAAGAATGTAACTTTCAAATATGGAGATTTGGACTTGACTGCTCCTATTGAACATGTACATAAGGTAACAGAAGGCAACCAAGCGAAGTTGGAGTTAGGTGGTTTCCAATTTGGACTTTCACCAGTTTACTTTGATTACTTGTTATATGGTAAAGGTGAATTTGCTGATGATATCCGCTTTGGTTTTGCAGGTTCAGGGAAGTTTGTCTTTATTAAGAGTTTTGACTCCTCTAACATTTGGTCGGTTGCTATGAGTAGTAACTAAACCACAGTTAATGAATAGAAAAGGAGGGTTTCCTTGGTTTCAGAAACATTCGCAAGTCGTCTTGGTGCGATTAAACAAGATTACTCCTTGAAAGAGGATAGACTTAGAAAGCGCCAAGAGGATATTGCACAACTAGAAGATTTGCGCACTCTCTACTTGAATAGAGCAAAAGCCTTGCAATACGTTGTTATGTTGAGTAACGATGGTACAAAAGGTTTGCGTGACTATATGGAAGGTATCATCAATAGAGCCTTGGCTTTGGTCTTTGGAGAAAACGTATATAAGTTCTCTTTGATTTCCGACTTGAAAGCTCAGAAAGTTCACTTGAATTTATTGGAGTTCAAGAACGGTCAATGGAACGAATTAGTGATTGGTAAGCAAACAGGAGACGGTATGGGTCAGATTATTGCCTTTCTGTTCTCTGTAGTGTTGACTGAGATTACCAACCACCGTATGTTGTTTGTCGTAGATGAGTTGATGGGTGGACTTCACGAAAAGGCAGTAGAATTGGTTCAGCGATGCATCGCTGAGTTCGAAGGTCATGGTGGTCAATTCACTATGATTGAGTACACCTTTGAGGACTTCGGTAAAGAGTTGATGTTGGCTTTCGATACGAAGAAAGAGCGCACCAACATTGTGGATTCGAGGGAATATCCATTGTTGCCAGAGGAAAAAGAAGTTGCAACTGAAGTTGCTTAAAAAAGAGAGGTTTACTTAGCGATATCCTCTCTTTCTTGCTTTTCCAATATGGTTTTGCTAGAATAAAGAAAATAATTGAAATGAGGTTTGGATTTTGGATTTAACTGAAAACCGACTTTACCGAAATCGAAAGGATTCCAACAAAGTTGTAGTAATAAAAGAACTCAGAAATAATGAGGTCACTATCCTCCACGCACCTCCGATGAATAGTGACATCCATTGGCTTGTACCACCACAACGTGAAACTTTGTCTTTGACTAATTTTAAAAACACTTACCAACCATTCAAGCAGTAAAACCCTTGCGGTATCTACTTTTGCCAACTAAATCAAAATTGTAACAAAGTCGTAATATGAAATTGCGACTTTATTTGTTATAATAGTTGCATATTTTGAAAGTAAAAGGATTTTCTCGTATTATGAAAAAACAAGTTTTATCAACATTACTATTGAGTACAGTCTTGTTAAGCCAAGGTTTAACAACTATTCAAACAGTAAGTGCAGGAGCTTTAAATCCTCATGAAGTGGTTGATGTACCTCAAACAACTCCAACAAGTGTGTCTAACTCTACCATTGCAGAACAAGACCAGAAAGTGGAGCAATTAACTGAGAAACAAAAAGAAGCAAGCTCTCAGTTAGAGAATGTGCAAAATAAAGTTACTGCTTTAGAAACTGAACAAGCTAATTTACAAGCTGAAACTGACCGTTTAGAATCAGTTTCTAAAGACTTAGAAAAAGACATCAATAACTTGTCTAAGAATATTGTGTCTCGCCAAGAGTCCTTGGAAAAACAAGCTCGCAGTGCGCAGACAAGTGGTTCTGTTTTAGACTATGTAAATGCAGTTGTCAACTCAAATTCTATTTCTGACGCTATTTCTAAGGTCACTTCTATGAACCAAATTGTTGAAGCAAGTAACAAGATGTTAGCACAACAAAAGAGTGACAAGGAAGACATTTTAGCAAAACAAGAAGAGAACAACCAAGCAATTAACACAGTTATTGCTAACAAAGAGAAGTTAGAAGATGATGCGCAAGCTCTTAATTCTCGCAAAGCGGAGTTAGAAGTGGCGAAGTTGAACTTAGAGGTTGAAAAAACTGAAGCAGAAGATAAGAAAGCTGAGTTAGTAGAGCAAAAAGCAGAAGCAGAGCGACAAGCAGCTAAAGCTTTGGAAGAAGAAAAAGCTTACTTAGCTCAAAAAGAGAGTGAAAAAGCAGTCGTAACTAACTCTGCCAACACTTCTTTAGCACAAGAGGTTTCAGCGGTATCCACTCCGTCTGCACCAATTCTCTCGGAAGAAGTTGCTCCAACTTCTGAACCTCAAGAGGAAGTAACAGCACCAACTTCAACACCAACTGTAACTCCAACAGTGTCTACAACAAGTCGTCCTAGATACAACACAGACGCTTCAAGTTACCCAATGGGAGAGTGTACTTGGGGAGCTAAGACTTTAGCACCTTGGGCTGGAGACTATTGGGGTAATGGGGCGCAGTGGGCGACAAGTGCCGCTGCCGCGGGATTTAGAACTGGTTCAACTCCTCAAGTTGGTGCGATTGCATGTTGGAATGATGGTGGTTATGGACACGTAGCGGTGGTAACTGCGGTTGAATCTAACACTCGTATTCAAGTTTCTGAATCAAATTACGGTAAAAAGCGTTATATTGGCAACCATCGTGGTTGGTTTAACCCAACAACAACTTCGGAAGGGTTTGTAACATATATTTATCCAAACTAAGAAAAATAAGAATTTTGGTCCCGCATGGTAGGTATGCGGGATTTTTGTCTGTTTTCATTTGGATAGTAAGTAGAAAATCTTGAAAGTTGAGAAAAGATTATGTATGATTTATTAAAAGGTTCGCAACCTGTGTCAACTCAAAACCAACAAGGTCAGTTGGCAGTACAGATAAAAGTAACCAATAAATACGTTGAAAATTTTGAAAGGCTCTTATGTGCAGGAGCTTATAAACAGTTAAAAGAAAGAAAAGACAAGGGAATTACTGACGGTATCATTTCCAAGTTCTCTCCTAATAATGTGCGTAGAGTAGTTTTAGGGTTGGATGGTATTTACGTTCAATTCTATGTTTCCCCAGTCAATTTCAAGGCAAAGGAGCAGTTCGTACCAATTACCTTTACAGAGCAGTTAGGTACAGAACTGTCAGCAGAAAGCAAGTCTACTCCAATTACTAAAGTATTGAGGGGTGACAGTCGTTCTCTCTTTGGTTCTCGTGTATTCTCTAGTGTTGAAGAGATTATTGTATTGAGCAGTAGCCCAGAAGTTCAAGGGTATCTTCTCGATAACCACGGTCTCGATTGGTTCTTAGACCCAAGCAGAAAACAAACTGTAGAGTCTTCTTTTAAGCGATTGAGAGCAGTCGGTTTGGTGGAAGATAGTGTGACTTGTAAAGAGTTTGTAGAAAGTCATAGAGAACAAATCAATGACCCTTATGGTCTCATTTTGAGAGACACCGAATTGAACTATGTTGGTGCTTTGTTCAATGATGACTTGTATTATACCCACACAGCTCTTCGTCCTCAGTATTATGAGATGGATGAAGAAGGTGGCGCTCTATGGAACTACTTCCAAGAGGTCAAGAAAGGCACGCCTAAATCAACTAAACCTGTTGAAACTAAGGATATTGGCGATGGGTTCTTAAAGGATTCAGACTTAACTTTAGTAAACAATTTCTTAGGTTTGGTTCGTGTCCTTGAGGGGTATCAATCTGATATTTCGGCTCAATTTCCTACTTTGAAGGAGACTTTAGAAGTTGGAGAACATAATAAAGCTCTGGCGAAAGAGTATGTAAACTCTATGGTTGCTTTTGTGAAAGAGCATCGAGATATTACTTCTTATCCGACCCCTAAAGTGTCTATTACTACTGATACAACTTATTTAAGAGCGGTTTCCGTAGCGAATTACCTCTTGAAAAACAAAGACAAGGTTGGGTTGAGTAAAGGTGTAGATTCCGTATTTGTGGGGTATCTCACTGCGCTCACCACTTGCTTGGAGTTAGCTTTGGACAACATTACTT
>QWCF01000461.1_pt1 | contig 29251 bp, 39 predicted proteins | sample 1972521 | NCBI WGS metagenome assembly QWCF01 (sample SAMN09866715, study PRJNA288562) | Human oral metagenome isolate term4_saliva, whole genome shotgun sequencing...
CGGGGGTACTCTTCGGTGCGCCTGCCATAGGGTGACCTGAACCGGTCGGATGTACGACTAATAAAGGCCTTTACAATTTCATTATCATTCTTGTAGGTGGGCGCGAGTTCCGCGAGTTCATTAATCCAAGAGCCCTGGATTTGTTCAAGGGCATCTTTGGTCTTGATATCAACCAATGAATTATTGAACCATTTACGGCCTAAGCGTTCTAGAATTAAGGATTTACCAAGACCCTGCGAACCGTATAATACGATGGCCGTATCAAACTTGATGCCCTGCACCATAACACGCGCAACAGCGCCACACATCCATTTACGTGTAACGGCCCTAACGTATTCGGTATCCTCGGCACCGATGTAGTCGATGAAGAGAGTATCTACTCTACATTCACCGTCCCAGGTTAGTCCTGTTAGGTACTCACGCACAGGATGGAATTTGTTAGCTTGTGTTACTTCCTGAAGAGCATCATAGATAATGCCTTTACCCTTAATTAGGTATTTCGTAGCGAAGTAATTACGTAAACACGCATCGTCTGTATCAGTCCAGTACGGCGTTTCGTCTTTACCCCGCCACGGCAAATCATCAATGACAACTAAGCGGTGTGCGAATTCGTCAAGACGTATTTTACCTTTTAACGCAGGGTCATATTTAAGAACAATTAAACAGTTGAATACATCTGATTCAGGTGTACCACGGCGGTCACGTTTAAGTTTTTCGAGAAAGTCTTCTTCCTCGTCCGTGATATCCTCGAACTCCATATCCGCCATACGTTCCTTATCGAGCAAGATAGGAGCTGCGCCGTCTTTGTTGACAAAGTCAAGCATCGCCTTATAGCTCGGTAAGTCTGTTACTTTGGTGCGCGGATCCACGTCGGCATCTTCGGCACCGAACAGGTGGATGCGTACTAGGTCAAAGGCATTGACGAGCTTACCGCTAATAGGGTCAGTGGCATGATTCGAGTAAGCAAATGTGTCATTATCGTAAATAACAAGACCAGCTACTGAGCTGCCTTCTGTATACGTATAACGGTCTTCGTGCTGCGTTGGTGCATAGACTTCAGGGAGAAACTTATGTATCGCTTCTGTGATACTATAGCTCCTACAAAAGGCGCCCAGTAATCCTTTTTTCTCTAATGGGTTACCTTGCTTTTTAGCCGCATCAAGTCTGATTTGTGATTCCTTACTTGATGTTGGCCAAAGGCTCGTATCACGCCAGTCCCTGTATGTACTTAAATACGTATCGACTGAAATTAGCTTGCCTTCATTATGTTGGTATACATATTTAACATCTTTAGGGCAACTCGGCCAATACATAAGGCGCTCCGCCTGATGCGTTGAGGAATCGAAAGATTCGATACCAATATCATCGGCGATACGTCTCGAGACTGCTTGGTACTCATCAGGAGACATCACTCTATCGGTCGGAATGATGACGCGGTATCGTGGATTATCGGGGGTATGGCTGTGCGTACTGTATAGCACGTATTCCATATCACCTAGTTCCAAATCAAGGTTTGAAATAAAATCCTCGCTTGGTGAATCCGCATCAAGGGTAATCAAATATCGCTCTTTAACGGCACCTCTAACCCGTCTACCATTTTTGGGGATATAACCACCTACGAAACCGCCTACATCTTTCTTTTGGCCTTTATCAGCTTTAGACATCTTGGCGTATTCAGCAGCCGTTTCGTTCGTTACAGTAGGCTCAGCCAATTTGTTGGCCAAAGCACTCCAAGTCATTTTCTGAGACTTCCAGCTACGGGCGGAGCGACTTCTGCCAGTAGCTATGATGATATTTGTATCCATATTACATCGCTCCTCCCTTCGCAAATTGGATGTCTCTTATAAATTGGGGTGCTTGTAATTTATGCTTTTTAACCCATTGGCATACAGCATAATTGACATCGTGGTTATCGCTAACACATCTGTTATTTTTTAACTTTGCCTGGTGTATTTCAATGAAGTTATCTGTATCCTTGCTAGGATTAACTTCAATACAGGCTACAGGCTTGTCACTTTTATAAACGCCTACGATAGCACACGTTCCGGCTTTTACCTTATCGACATAAGTACCAACGCAATTATTCAATTGCACGCCTAATCGGATGATGCCGTGCGTTGACTTGATCACGTTGAAAGTTAGTCCTTCAACTGAATCTGCTAATTTCTTATGCCGTAGGCTCTGCTGCACCGGTAAGTTTTCGGCTTCTTCAAATTTAGATAAGCACACAATCTCGTCATGCAGGTCTTTAATTTGAATTCGTCTAGCCCAAACTTCCTTCTTCTTGCTTCTTGATAATCTGAGATACATATCAGATGTATCTTTAATTTCAGAGTAGGAATCAGCGTTTTTGATAAACAGTAGAGTACGCCGCTCACCGTATTGGTGCATCATGATGGATAAGAATTTTGTAAACATAAGCAAGGCCTGTTCGCTATTCCATATTGGCCACGATTGAATATATCCTGTACCCCCACCTTCCTCTGCTACGAGGTCTGTAAAGGCCTTTTGATAATCCATGCTTTTGAATATCTTGCTGGCTGTCTTAATGACTTTCACATAAAAGAAAGGGCGTATTGACAGCAATCTTCGAACCCAGCGCTTATCCGGCAATTCATAAAGCTGTATTAGAGCTTTAATAAATGGTGTACCGGTGCTTGTTAACTCAGTAATACTTGAAGTACACACCTTATCGGATCCGAAAGGCCTAAAATAGGTGTCGTAGTCTTTAACTAATATATCGTTAAGAGCTGGCGCATCTGGTGCCTGCATTTTCCAAATTAGGTTATGGAGTAAATTATCAAGAGCCCCATATTTGGCCGATAATAAAACACCCTGCCTAATAGACTTAACTTTGTAGCCTACTTTCTTGGATAACTTAGTAAAGTAGGCGTCCTTTAGCACTTTAGCAAAAGTCTTTAGCTCGTTTTTATATTTGGCTAATCGACAATTTGGAGTTGCTACAAGCCATCGTAAGGGTAATGACTTTGAATAAAAGCACGATATATTAGGCTCGATTTCAGATACTATATCGGCACGAGTGCGTTTCTTTTGAACCAGGAATACTTTTCCTTGTTTAAAATCAAAACGCAATATGTCGATAAGATGCGGTTTGTATCCGGGGTAAATCGACTGCATATCATTATCGACATACACTGTGTGGTAGTCGAATTTAACGTCTAATATTGATCCCCTATCGATGATTGAAAGTTCAATATCAAGCGGAATATTATCATTACTCGAAACCTCAGCAACACAATCATTATTTGTGTGAATGAGTTCACCACATTGCGGGCAATAAAACTCATTTGACATATAGGGGTCTACGATTTTGCCCATACCGGATGACACAGAAGGCCACAAGCAGGCAAAGGATTGCCCGCAATCTACGTGGTAATGTACAGCAGGTGACCGAGAGTTCACTTGCTTGCGCCGTACTAGGTCATACAGCTTTTTGACTGACAAACTAAATAATACCTTCATAAGGCGCTAACCTCTTTCTTATAACAAATCGTCTAAATCGTCTTATTCAGGAGTTACCTCAATCGGTAGTGTTTCTTCAACAGGTGCTTTCTTCTTAGAAGTACGTTTGCGTTTTGGCTTTTCTTGTTCTTCTACCGGTTCTTCCACCTTATGCGTTTCTGTTTTCTTACCATTGAGTACTTTAAGACCCAAATCACAAGCAGCAATACAGCCTTCGCAGTACGCCATAGCTGCGTCTTTACGTTCGCTAGCAGGCGCGTTTTTTACTAATTCGTATAAGCTATCAATGGCTTCGCGTTGTTGTTTAATTTGTTCTTTTTTAATCATAATGACTTCCTCCTAGTCTTTCATATAATACGGGTTTTCAAATCCCGCTGCGTTTAATATGAGGCCCTCATTCCAGGGCTCAGGTTTACACATAATATCTATGACTTCATCTAAACTGCCTTCACCTATAGGTGCTTCGATAACCACTTCATCGTGGATATGGGCTACAATTTTATAACCAGCATTTGCCAGTCTTAACATGGATGCCGCTAGGCAATCCCTTGCAACAGCTTGTACAATGTTTTCGACGAGCTTTCCGCCGTAGGTTTCAACTCTGCCCCATGTATTCTTAACCTGATCCATACCATCATACTCAATCGATTCACTACCGAACCGATTGAGCCCTATTCTAGGTCTCGCGTAAGCAAGCCTACGCCCAGAGGGTAACTCGATAAACATAAACCCTTTCGATTTAAAGAATTTAATATTACCTTGCCTAATTCGTACAGGTTCGCCAGTCTTGACGACTTTCTTGGCTGCGGTATCTGCATCTTTCCAAAATCTCGTAATTCGTGGACTGGCTCTTCTCCATGCTTCGATGATACCGGGAAGTTCGGATTCTGGAATTTCCCCTTTTGAGTCCATCGATTTCATAGCTCCTACACCGCCGCCATAGCCGAGTGCTAATTCAGCTACCTTGCCTTTTTGGCGAAGGTGTCCATTTACACCGTGTTTCTCAACTGGTACGTGGAACATACTAGATGCGGATGCACAATAGATGTCGCCACCTTGTGCAAATACATCCTGGCGCCATTTCTCGTGAGCGAGCCAGGCGATAACACGTGCTTCAATAGCACTGAAATCAGCTACTATAAAGCGGTGGCCTTCCTCTGCTACGAGAGCCGTACGAATGAGCTGCTTAATCACATCACCAGGGTTTCCATAAAGTAGGTCTAACAATTCTACATCTCTACTTTTTAGAACTTCCCTAGCCGTATCTAAATCTTCCAAGTAGTTACGAGGGAGGTTCTGCAGTTGTACTACACGCCCTGCCCATCGTCCGCTACGCATAGCGCCGTAAAACTGAAGCATGCCATGGATACGTCCATCGAAACATACTGCGTTTTTCATGGCCAAGTACTTTTTAATTGAAGAATTGCCTAGGACTTGTCTATTCTTCAGCACGGTACGCACATCGGAAGGAATATCCTGCGACAGTAGATTTGATACATCTTCCTTTCGAATCGTCTCGACTTCATAGCCAAGGCGATTCGATAGCCAATCCTTAAGTTGCAACGTACTATTGGGGTTATCTAGCCCTGTTAGTCGTGCCGATGATGCGGTGGCCTTTTCTACGATTTCATCGTTACATTGAAGAGCCGCATCAACGAGGTCCATATCTACTTTTACACCTCTCCAGTTGATGTCTTGATCTAGCAGCCAATACTCATGTTCAAAGGCAAGCGGCTTCAACGAAAGTAGGCGTTTACGAATTGCCTTTTCAACCACTACATCCTGGCGGTTGTATTCAATAAATTCCGCCCATTTCTCAGGCGCATCCTCAGGCATATTTCGTGTCTTAGGATTCGTCTTAGTAGGCTTACGTGGAACGGAGAAGAATTGAATCAATCGTTTACCTCGTGAATCCTTGGCTTCTCCTAATTTCAAAGCCTTGGACACATTATCGAGGCTTGCAGGTAAACTGCAGTATAGCGCTAGCACAGAGGTACATTCCCAATTCGTGTAGTCCGCATCAGGGAAGTACTTTTTTAGGCACAGCATTTCAAACGCTGCATTGAACGCTGTCTTTGTAATTTCCTTATTATACAAAGCGTCCACCACCCTTTCGGGTAGTGGATTCTTTGTCATATCAATTACTTCGACGGGTTCATCATCAAAGCTATAGGCAAAGAGCAGTATTTCAAATGTTGTATCGTCAACATATCGCTGCGCCCCATATTTAATAGGGCAGGCGCAATAGGTTTCCACATCAATACTGAGCTCCATAATTGCCTCCTTGGATTAAATCGTCGTCATCGTCTAGGTCGCCTAAATCGTCGTCGCCGAAGTCATTAGCAGATACATATACACCGCCTAGGCGTTCGCCATCTTTGACTTTACGGATACCATTTAGACCAAAGCCTACGCCTTTCTTGCCGTTGAAGTTGTAAGCAAAAACGGAAAGTGCAACCTGTGCATATACACCAGAGTAGATTTCTTCTTCGATGTCGAAGTCATCCATTTTGATTTTGTCACGAGTAAATACGATAGGTTGCTTATCACTGTTAGCGTTAATGAAGTATTTACCAGCGTAAGTCTCCGGTTGGTCAACTACAGCTTCGTCAGTATCGCCGTCGCGTAAGTTCAATTTGAGGTATGCTGCTTTGCCTTCTACCTTAGCAACTGCTTTTGGATCCGCTTTGAGTTCTTCAATCGCACGTTCAAAGGCTTTGATAGTCTTCTTATCTGTTTTATCGATAATAATTTGAGAGCTGTATTTTGCTTTACCGTCATCGTTTTTACGAGGTTGAGCAATGTTTGCATAAGAAAGTCTTACTACACCAGTTGTTAATTTAGCCATGTTACTGTCTCCTTATTTCTTAAATGGGTTACAATTATGTTCGAACCCTATTACTGTGTTAAATAAAATATCTAATTCGTCTTCGATATCTGACCTTTCGTCGTCTAGTCGAATCCATTCATCGTCTTCTTCCCAAGAATATTTCGAAAGGTCTAATTCAGTTTTATAATAGTCCTCTATCGCCTCACACTTAGCATCTACTGCGCAATAGCGAACGTGTAAGCTAGTGGCATAGGCAATAGTAATTTGGTAAAGCTCGTCGAGATAATGCCCCCGTTCATGGAGCTCTTTTGCGATAGCCCGTACAGATGTCATTTTTCAATCTCTGCCATTAGCTTCGCTACTAATGCTTCTAGTTTAGAGATACGGCTTTGCGCATCCTTCGCTTCAGCTACGTAATCGCTACCTTTACCAAATTTGAAAGATGCGCTCACGTTGTACATATTTTCACTTCCGAAAGTTCCTGCAATGCCTAGCAAAGTTTTTTCATTAGGTCTGTAGTACAAGCCTAATGCCACTGCATTGGCATTGTGGTAATGGCCATATGCAATAGATGCGCTGAACTTATCTTCTTTGTTAAACTCCATAGGATGTAGTCCAGCTAATGCAGCTGCACCTGCACCTACTTTATTTACACGGCCATCTAATCGGCTAATATCTGATTTTAAATTCGTTAAAGCGTTATGTGTTTGATGTTCTAGTACATCAATTCGTTGCTCATGATTTGCTAAGATACGATTGTGTGCATCCATATCTTCACTCATTGTATTAATGGCATCATATGCAGCATGTAGCTGTGATCCATTTACCGCATCAGTTGAAGATGCATCTATACGGCCTGCAGCAACGTTCTGAATTTGTCGAACATAATGTTTTACACCACCATATCCTGCACGGTCTTTACTACCAACGCTTACTACTGATGTTGCATCTGTGCCAGCAAATACATATGTTGTATTATTTACCTTCGCTTGTAGTTGATTAACTGCATCATCTGTTACACTATTCGTTCCTAGTGCAACACTATTTGCCTTATCCGCGATTGTATTGTTTCCGAATGCGAGTGCATCAGTAGCTAATGCTTTGGCGTGTGTGCCAAAGACGAGAGCACCTTGGCCAGTTGTTTCGGAGTTAGATCCGAATACAAGCTGTTCTTTTTGCGTCCCGATTTTATTGTTGTAACCTACTACGGCGGACTGGCCACCTGCTACGGTGCCATTGTTAGCACCGATTGCCACGGAGTTTTCACCAGTCACATTATTGGAACGGCCAAAGGCCACACTAGATTCACCAGATACGAACGCGCCATTGCCGATAGCTACACTATCATAGGACGCCGTTCTTGCTTGGTTACCAATCGCTATGGTGTATTCCACCAAGCTTTCGGCGTGACTGCCGAATGCGAAGGAGTTACGGCCGGATGCTTTGGCATCGTTACCACCGGCGAAACCATTTTCGCCAGTTACAGAATTGTTAGTACCAAAGGCTAGCGCATTATTTGCGTCGATGTTGTTTTGGAATCCCCATACTGCGGAGCTAGTAGAATTCGTAGATATGGTATTGTCTGTACCACCTACCGTATTGTTGCTAGTTGCGCCGGCTACATTGACAGCCAGCGCGGAAATCGCGAGTACCGCTGTTACTGTTTTATTCATTGTTTATACCTCATCATCAAATTCGTTCATCATTGTTTCAACTGTGTTAATTGCTGGGCGTTTATCGCTGTCCGGTACAAGTGTAGGCTTGCCTTCCGGTTTTTCGATATAGGCTTCTAAGTATTCGGCAACGCCCTTTTTACCGAGTACCTTTTGCAGATTCGTGATACCTTCGAGTTCACGCGGTTTAAAAATGTCTTCTTCCTTGTAGCCATTATCAAGTAATGTTTGAGCTGCAGCGTCCGGATCCGTAATTGTACGTCTTGATGTACCTTCTACTAATTTGAAGCCCGGCCATTGTTTCTCGCCTGATAAGGCCTTTTCATACGCGAAGTCGTAAACACCTTTAACCCATTTCGTGATTAAATCTTTCATCGCTAGGATGTCAGATACTTCCTGGTCAGTTAGCAATTGATTGAGCTTGCCCCCATCCTTATAAAAAGCAGTAAGGCAAGTATCAGCTAATGCCCGGCAGGTGTGCCGTGCTTTACAGAAGTTACAGTAATCGCAAGGCGTACAATCGCCGATACCTTCCCAGGCACGTTGCGCGATTGGTTTTATTTCTTCGCCCCAATCAAGCAGTTCTTCAAGCGCCATTTCATCGGTAGATACACTATCAAGTCTTGGCTGAACGATGGTCATACGGACCGATTTAACGTCATACAGGAACTCGTTAACGTCGTAAGCACCTAATGCGTAGAGTCGCATTTGTGTATTTTCAATGGCACTCACTGGAACGCCCTTACCATACTTCAGGTCAATCACTTCCAGGATGCCGTCAGCTACGATTACCATGTCTCCAGTGCCAAAGCCATCAGGCACCCACCTGGAGAAATCGAGCCGTGCTTCAATCATAGCTTCCGCATCAGATGAACGGGCGCGAGCCTCGTTCACCTTTTCTTCGCAGATGTCAACATATCGGTTAACGGCTTCTACCATTTCAGTAGAGTAGTCGTCTAGCTTAGGCGCTTTTTTACCCTCCAGCTTATGGCGCAGGATTGATTCAGCCAGGTCATGCGCTACAGTACCTTCCGCAGCGTAGGGCGATTGCTCATCAGGGAACATCGCTTCGAGTCTTGCAGAGGGCGTGCATACCAGCCACCTGGCACTACTTGACGCACCTAGTAAGGCGTGTTTCTTAGCCACGGCTATTCACCCATTCCATAATTTGAATACGTTGTTCATCGGTAGCGGATGTAACCTTTTCAGCACCGATGCTATCTAAGAAGGCTTTGAATTCGCCTTTTGCTTTCGTTTTATCAGCTGCTTTCGCCATTACATCTTTCACTGCTTCACGAGTTGCTTCAAGGCTCGGTGCTTCCACTTTAGGTTCTTCCGCTTTAGGTTCCTCAGTTTTAGGAGTTTCTACTTTAGCAGGTTCGGCTTTAACATCATTAGTGGTCCAGTTCGCTGGTTCTACGTCTTTAACAGGAGCACCTACGATGGATTGGTAAAGGTCTTTCACTTCTTGTTCTAATTCAACTGCTTTATCTACTGTGATTTTTAACTCGATCATTGTTTTATTTCCTTTCGGTTTAACGATGTGATATACTCTAAATGGATGTTTTTCTATGTGCCCTTTACGCATTGCCGTGCGTGAGGGCATTTTTTTTGCGCCCAAGCATTCATCAGGAATGCAGTATTCTTTGTCAGGGCACGTTGTACAATCTTGCAATTTAATCACCGCCCTTCAGCGCACTTAAATCTAATGCTGATCCCTTGTCAGTATTTTGCCACTCATAAAAGTCAAGTCCTGACGATTTTAAAATATCGGCAGCTGCTTTACCTCCAGGTGCGGCATCGATAACACGACGCGCAGATTGATAAGCGTTCTCTAACTTTTCAAGTTTTTCATCATACGGTCTTGCAATTGTATAGAGTAATTTAATCTCATCTTTTGGGTTATCGATTTGCGCCGTCCGCAAATTGCTTACCATACGGTTTAACATCACATCACAAGAGACAAGGCCTTGTTTGAATGTAGATCCGTAACCTGCTTGTTCTAGCGCGTTTGCAACTGATTCTGCAGAAGATAATAAATCTTTAAATTTTACAAATAGAGAGCTTGCTTCTACGGCGTTTCGCAAAGCTTCTGTTCGTGCGTTTTTCAAAGGCTCATACCTTTTCAAATATTCACTACGAACAAAGTCACGAACGGCCGATTTTGTAATGTTTATTTTTGGCATAATATTCTCCTTATACGCATTTAAGAATCATGCGAATTTCTTGACCTACTAGAAGCCTATCCTTGAACGTATCTTGCGTTCTAAAGTCTTCCATATAGACCTCAAGCATTTCGCGGTATATTTGGGCCTTAAACGTTTCAGGGGTATCTACTACCTCCCGATACGGTTTAAGGATTTTAACTGGTGAACCAAAGGTGTAATCGATGAAGCCTCGCATCTTCAATTTTGCTTTGATATTACGTACCTTATCGTTTGACCACCCAAGTATTTGCATTACTTCTTCGTTGGTCTGTACTCCGCTTTCGTTGTAGGCGTTATACAGAATTTCTTGATCTGTCATGTCTGCCTCCTCTGTTTTACGGGTTGGTGTATGTCTTTACATTTTTTACATACGGCGCGCGGTGCGCCTGTTGTAAAACTCCAATAATGGTAGGGGCCTTTTAGCCTCTTATTGCATCTTGTGCAGCGCTGAGTTCTCATACGCGTTAACCCCTAAAATCTGTAATACGTAGAACTCTGTACCTGACGGCTACGCATTAATTTACGGCGCAATCGTCTGACCTCAATTCTGTACTCAGATACCATCCAAGCCATGACCCCGCTTAACACTTGAAACAGCGCTTGCGCAAAGCCAATGCGGTCAAGTTCTAAACTGCCTACCGTACCGATTATCATCAGTAGGCCGATTCCTTTAAGCAGCCCGTTCATATGATGTGCGCCTCCTTAAATGCTTCATTAATCTTCTCTTCCGGCCAGCCTAGCGTGTTGGCCAAGTAGAACCGGAACCCTTCTCTATCAATTGAAAAGGTGCGACCCCTTTTGCCCTCCGTTTGCCAGCACTGCGCAAAGGGGAACTTATCTCTTGCGATACATTCACGTATCGCGGTCATAGTTCTTCCCAATACCGTGGCCATCTGGCACACGGCAATTGTTTTAGTTATCATAAGTAACTCCTTCCTACCAGTGATAAGCGGTGATTGCTGCCACTATGATGATAAAAATACTAACAGCCGCAGCTAAGCTAAGAGTTAGCATCCAAAGACAGATGCTGATAACGGCTTGAATGTCACGCTTTTGCATTGTACTTGCCTCCATTCACGGTCTATCAAATTTAGGATTGTAGTAGTCAGTTTCCCAGAAATCGTTGGACTCATCTCGACTAACTCCTAGTGCATCACAAATAGCGACAATCGTTGCCATTTGTACTGATTTACCCTCAAGAGCACGGTTTAACGTATCCCTTGAAATCTCCGCTGTCCGAATTAGGTCCGCTTTCGACATATTAAGTTCTTGCATACGTTCGCGAATCGCTTCGCCGTACATTCTTGTTGTGAATTCCTTTTGCTTCATTACTAAAACCTCCTAATTCTTATACTTTAGTTATCGGTTTTCCGTTATTTCTTCCTAAAAAAAAGAGAGTCAATAGTTTCCATATCTAGCTTACCGGCAGGCATGCCGTTAGCTACCTTATCAATTTCTTTTTGCGTAAACGGAACCTTATTTGATAAGCGCTGTCCGAGTTGTGTCGTTCCTATGCCAAGAAATACAGCAAACCCTTTAAGTGTACGGAAGTTAATTTTAATAAACTCTCGTAGATTAGTATAATCAAATTCCATATTTCCACCTCCTTCCGTTATCGGCTTTCCGTAACTAAATGATACATCGTTTCTCCCTCTTTGTCTATCGGTTTTCCGTTTAAGTTTGGTTTAATATTTACATTTGACGGATTTCCGTTTATAATAACTGTATAGTTAGTCCTAGAGGAGAATGAATTATGAGCACCCAATTTATAAATCGTTTAAAAAGTGTTATGGCAGATCATAAAATATCCCAAAACGAATTAGCTAAGCGAACAGGTATTCGCCAATCTTCTATATCAGACTGGCTAAATGATAAATACGAGCCTAAACAAGACAAGGTGTACCTCTTAGCAAAAGCTTTAAATGTAAGCCCTGCGTGGCTACTGGGGTATGATGAGCCTAATACACCTCCTGTGCAATCCATGTTCACATCTTCCCCAGTAGATGATGTTGAAGGCTACTACGACGACCCTGAAGCAGCCGAATTCGCCGAGTACCTACGCAAACGCCCAGGGGCACGGATGTTATTCTCTGCCGCTAAAGATATCAGTAAGGAGGATTTGGAAAAAGCTGTTGAATATATTGAGCTTTTGAAACTAAAAAATAATAAATAATACACAAGGGAGAGTGTTATATTGGTTGTTAATTTAATATACTGCGACTTGCCACATGCCAATGCTGTGTCAGAGGAATGTGAAGATGTAGATACTCATAATATTTACATAAATAAAAACCTCCCGCACGATCGTATGCGAGAGGAAATAAAGCATGAATTGATGCACATTATTAACGATGACTTCTATTTAGAGCAACACGTTAATCTAGTAGAACAAATGGTCCGTCGAACGAGTATCGATGATTCCGAATTAGAAAATATAGATTTCTACCATCATTATGTATCAGTATTATAAGTGATTATATAAAAGGGAGATAAAAAATGAAAAAAGTGTTAGTAACAGGGATTTTAATTACTGCTTTATGTATCGCCGGCTGCGGAGGGCCAGTCGATAATATCAAAGATGCAACAGGTTTATCAAAAGAGCAATCTCAGCAAGTACTTACCGAATTACAAAGCGTCGGGGTCACTGAGTTCGGTAATGTAAATAAAGTAGCAGACCAGCCAGGCGTGTATTACATTGTTGATGAAAAGTATGGCCAAACATTTTTCCGCATCAAGGATGATAAAGTCAGTGAAATTGAAAATAGCTTCTCTACCGTTTACAAAAACGGCCAAAAGACAGACGATATTAGCAAAGTCTATATTAGCGATCAACAAAAAGCAGCGTATCAAGTGGCCGCTAAAGATGCGGTATCCGCTCGACTAAAATCACCATCTACGGCTAAATTCGATATAAAGCAAGTCATTCGTTATGATAATAGCGTTACCGTTCGTGGTACGGTTGACGCACAGAATGGATTTGGCGCAATGGTTCGCGGCATGTTCTTTGTAAAAATCAAAGCCGATACGGGCGAAGTAGACTCTGTCAGCATTAATAATTTCTAAATCACCCCTTGCACAGCGTGATATAATAAAGGTACCAGTACCCATCCACGCTTCAGGGTTTAACGACCACAGCGCACCAGGATGGGTCTTTTTGTTGAAAAAGCCAGTCATCATGTGGGTTGCTTCGAATTTGTTGACGTCAACAAAATCGGAAATATGTGGGCTTCGTGGTAAAAAAAATAAGCCCTCACCGCAGTGAGGGCCTTTAAAAATATCATACTTTAGAGGTACTCTATTTTTACTCCACAATCATTATAGCATACCTCTGAAGTATATTCACTATACCAAGGAGGTTGTTATATTATGGCCATGAAACGTGCCAACGGAACAGGATCCGTTTATAAAATGAAACATAAGCCGTTACGCAAGCCTTACCGTGCCGTGGTGACCCTTGGATATGACTCCGAGGGTAAACCCTTGCGAAAATCTATAGGCACCTTTGCGACGCAAAAAGAAGCGTATAATGCCCTATCGGCTTACGACGCCAACGCTCCGCAATATGAAGTCAAGGATACGACCTTTGGCCAATGTTGGGAATGGATGATTGAAGATAAGATGCGCAAAGGGGTTATTTTAGAAAAAGGCGGCTATCTTTACAATAAAAAGAAAGTTGAGCATCTACTAAAAACACCTATCAAAGACATAAGACTCGCACATATGCAAGACGTCATTGATAGATATGCGGATAAAAGCCACACAACCTTAGTACAAATTAAAACGGCTATGAAAGCAACTTTTGACGCAGCTATTAAAAATGATATCGTTGATAAGAATTATGCTGCGCTTGTAACGCTTCCACAAAAGGTAAAGTCTGAAATCCATAAGCCCTTTACACCTGTTGAAATATCTCATTTATGGGAGCTGGCAAAAACAGACAGAGATGCCCGCATATTATTGGTGTACATATACACAGGAATGCGACCAGGTGAAATCCAAAGCATTAAACTAAAAGATGTCCACATTAAAGATAGATACATGATCGGCGGCAGTAAAACTGCGGCAGGTAAAAACCGCATCATCCCGATTGCAGAATCTATCCTACCCTTTATTAAAGAGTGGTATAAGTTAAGTAGCTTCCAACGACACGAATATTTACTTCCAAAAGATACTCCTAAGCATTTATTAGTAGCTATTCGCAACTACTTAAACAAACACTTCCCTGGGCACCTTCCGCACGATGGAAGGCATACATGCGCTACGCTATTAATTCATATTGGTATATCTGAAGCTACAACAAAAACCATATTAGGTCATCGACATTCGGACGTAACAAATCAAGTATATATCCATAAAGACGTATCTGAATTAGTAGCAGCAGTAAATAAATTACCTGATAAGGATAGCCTTTTAGGAGAGGATTACGTGTCTTTAACTTTCGCCAAAAGTTGAGCAACGGTTGAGCAACCAAGCTAAGTTTAAAGAATTTAAAACAATCTGCAAATAAATAAAGCCGGTAAATACGTATATTTACCGGCTTTATAGCATTATTGTATTTGTTTATATAACATATTCATAAAATTATATAAACCCTCTATTTTACTAACATATCCACATACTCAACTTCTAAAAGTTGAGCAACGGTTAAACAACCGATACAAACTTTGAAGGGATTTAGAGGGCTAATCGTCCTCTTCCTCAGTTATCTCATAAGACAATAGCAATTCATCAATGAGACCTCTTACACCTTCCTCGTTGTACTCCTTCGGATCAGGAACGACTTTCGCTATCCAGTCAGCCGTCCAAACGTAGTCAACGCCTTCTGGCCATACGAAATTAGGAAATTCTTCTTCCATGTCGCCATCGTCCCATGCATCCTTATCCCACTTACCGATGCATGGAGATTGACGCATTTCGTGCTCATATATCATGTCCCATGCTTCCTTGTATGTTTCTGCAGTTCCCATGAACCAAGGCTTTTGAGTTGCGGTACTGTAGACTTTTAACATTTTAGGTTCCTCCCCGTATAATCTAGTCATTCCTTGTCTAGTTACAAGCCAATTCTTCCCTGACTTTCTAGCTTCATCATCAGTAAATTGTTTATTTGCATATCGCTTTAAACAGCATTGCTTAATAGAATCAGCTGGTACCCCCCATCGCTCACCAGCTTCTTGTGTAGTCATTACATCAGCTAACTTCATTATAGTACTCCTAATATTAATAATAGATTATAAACAGATAAGACAAAGGCAATAATGCTAATTATTAAAGTTAATCTTGAAATCATATGCTCGCCATTGTTATAATAGTTAGGAAGATTGGGGCTCTTTCGAGCCCCTGTGCTCTTTCGAGCCCCTGTGGTTACTCTTTATTAATCGCCGTTATCACCGCAGTTGCTAGTTGGATGATAGCTATTACTAAGGGTAGCCATTTTTTTATTTTCTTCCTTAACTTCTTCAATGGCATCACCTCCTTCCTTATATCTATATTGTAACACGTTTCCGTGTTATATGCAATAGTTTTTTATAATTTTTACAAACAAAAACAGCCCACTAACTTAGATAATATCTAGGTTAGTGGGCTGTTTATATTATGAGTCATTATTTCTTTATAGGGACGGATAAATGTATGTTATTTAATATAGTGTCAGCATCAGATTTATCCAAATTTTCACCAGCTTTTACTTTATCTAAGATTACTAATAATTTGTCTTTCGCATCATCCAAAAATTCTGCACTCTTATGCAGTCCTCTTTTTCTGATAATATCTGCTGATTCACTATATTTTGCAATAAAATACTCTAACATATCTATGAATCTATCTGAATGTAAATAATCTTGAATATATTCATTTGATATAGTATCCATATGGCCCTCCCTATTATTTTTAAAATACTACTTGCCTATATTATATCATTTACAAAATAAAAGAGCCTATCAACATAGATATTATTCTAAGCTGATAGGCTTTTGTTATGTTATTCACTTATAAACAATTACTTTACTACTCAATTAACAACTAATAGTTGATAATTGCGTGTATCCACCATTACACGCTATGGAGATGCTCGGATCACCTCAATCTTTTGCGACTAAATAAACAACTGTTACACCTAATAATATGTTTAGTATTTTACTGTTCCTTTGTTGCATCTTGATTCTTTTGAGTTCTCTCATCTGCATTTCTAAGTATGCGTTCACCTTCGCCAACGATTCGTTTTGCATTGATAGCGTTTTCTCTTGCTGCTCTAATGTGTTCTTGGCTATTAGTAATTGCTCCCTCTGTTCTTTGATTAAGTTCATCGATTCTATTAATTCTTGTTTCGATTCGCTCGTTGACATCTGTGCTACGTTCAATTGCTGTTCTAACTCGTCTATTATCTTCAATTGCTCGTTGATTGTATTGTTGAGCGTTTCGAACTTCATCAGTAGCTCGTTGTATTCCTGTCGTGTCAATATTACTTGCTCTGTCGGCGTAGAACCATATACAGGCAATGCTACAAATGACAATACAAATAGGAACAGAGATGTAATGAGCGTGAATAAAGTTTTTGATTTTGTCATTCATATTTCCCCCTATTCATACATGTAGTTGACATCAACTTCTTTGTCAGCTACCATTCCGCAATCGCTATATTGCCATATTCTGATATTTGGATAATCACATTGTGAATCATATTGTGCACACCATACAGGAACGCTTGGCATTTGACTATATGCATATGTTTCATCCCACAACAAGGAGTATCCACTATACACACCTACATTTTGAAAACCTGCGCTCCATAATGTATTTACAAACCGACTAATACAATTCGTCATTCCTTGGCTAGTTAAAGCACCAGCATTAATCATATTACGTAATTGGCGATGCTCCTCGTAGTCATACCAAATACCAGCTTGCAAATGGTAATCAGTATATCCATAGCTATTGAGCGTGTTAATCACCCATTCCGCCTCTTGTACTGCGGTTGCCTCATCATATGCATGGCTAAAATAATATACACCAACTTCGAGGTCTGAATTTAATGCTGCAGTTATATGTTGCTCAAAGAATTCATCAACGTTATAGTTTTCACCTAATTTAATGATTACAAATTCATTGCCTTCTTCTTTGGCTTGTTGCATACGGCACTCATCATAATAAGGTGCTCCGTTTTCGTCCTCTTGCCATGCTGAAATATCAAATCCTTTTTTCATCCTTATCACTCCTTTCTGTCATATTTGGTAATGGTGGTAATTTAGGCTGTTCTTCCAATTTATCTGGAATACCATTTCCGTCTTTATCAATCCATAAGGCAAGGAAACCGACTAATGCGGTTAATACTGACGGAATGAATATATGATCTATAATGTTAATCCCTACATTAATCAGTTTGTTCATATTATCAGTAACGTACCCTTGAATGAACACCATAATGTATTCGGTAACAACTAGTAAAATAGGCACTAGCATCACAAATACTAGCGCCCTGGTAGCAAATATTCCTGTAGGGTGGACATTAGCCACCCTGACAGATTGATATGATTTTTTAACTGTACTGATGAGATTTGGTGGTATGTTCATGCAATTCCTCCTTAATATCATCAACGCGAGCTTCGATGCCATCGACACGAGATGTCAATTTAACGTGTTCGGTGTACGCTTTAGTTCGCTGCTCACGAGACAATTTAATTTCGTCCTTTAACTCCTTTAGCGTATCCGTGAGCGCGCCCATTTTTTCCTGAAACATTAAAGTGTCTTGCATTCGTTGCAAATCCAACTTTTCGAGCAACGGAATCACTAGAACCTTATACCCTATTCCTGCAACTATACTGACAATAGTCAACGTGGTTAGAATATCATTCAGTTCGAATTGCCATGTCCACATTCAGCAACTCCTTTCTATTCCCATGAAATCAGTTAATTCTTGCCTTTCTTCTCCCTGTGTTAGCTAATTATTCATTATTTAACTCCTATAAGTGTTCTAAATCAGCTATACGTTTCTTTAAAGCTTCAATATCTTTATTGTATTGTTCTTTAGGAACATAGTTATTTAAATCGGAATACTTAGCAAAGGATCGTGCTTGAATGTTATTAACATAACGGCTTCCCTTCTTTACCAGAATCACCTTTAGGGCCAGGGTCGCCCTGTGGTCCTGGAGGACCTTGCGGTCCAGGGTATCCCTTTGGGCCTTGCAACTCTTTGACTTTAATATTTTCATCTCCGTCTTTGATGTGGATGCTATCAACAGGAGAAGGTTTCAAATATACGTTTTCTTCGTTCATATCATTTCCCCCTATTGCTGATACCTTCAATTATGTCAACTTGCCCTTTAACAAGGCATTTAATAGGGCGGTTGCCATTCCAAATGAATAAATCCCATTGATATTTACCAGCTTCTAAAGTGTTTGTATCAATTGAAAGAGTGATTTTAGATGCTTCATCGTTTTCTAGATTGTCAGTAGATACGCTAATATCAAACTTTGCTTTATAATCTTCGTCCGTCCGATATTTACGAACACAGGCGAATAGATTTTCACTCGCCACAACATTGTTATAACCAATGTTAAGAGAAATTACTTCCCCTTTGATTGCATTAAAGTTGTGTACGACTGGTAGCATCTGTATCTTCCTTATCCAACTCTAATAAATCGTTGTGCACACATCCTTCAGTAGGACATGCGCCATCTTCGTTAAGTACTTCCCAACAATACTCACAGAATTCCATTACCGGAACTTTACTATCACCGATATATTTAGGCATATTATTGCACCTCCTTGATTCGTGCTACCATTTCACTATTTAACTTGATATATTGTGCACTAATTGCGTTAGTAGGTTTCCCCATTAGCAGCAATCGACGTTGAGCCTCTTCTAGTGTCTTAAATCGGGGTTCATATTCGGCTTTTATAGCGTTAATCTTTTCTTCTTTTGTTGGGATGTATTCAATTACTGGGGCATCTTCGAATATACCATTTTTATAGACTTTTCCATCAAGAAAAGCATCTAACATAGCATCTCCGCCATATATATATTGAGCAGCATCAGGATATTGTTCTTTAGCTTGCTTAAGCAAAGCCTCTTCACCGATAGGTACTATCATATTATCTACGATGGACGTAATCCGACGTCCATCTGCATCAAGTACGTGGATATAATTGTTCATTTCTTTTATCCTTTCGTTATTAATAAGGAGACACATATGAATAGTACTGTTAAGCACTACCCAAGAAATGCGTATCTTCGCATGCACCGTAAAAGTGCGTGCGTCGAAACGCTTAAAAGTTTGTACGAAAAATGGCTGCCTACTCGTGTTGAAATCGTGAGTAAATCAGCCATTGAATCATATCGTATTGCCTATGATCATATTCAATCAATTGCTAATATTCCTATTAACTTAATTAAATATTCTGATATGCAATGCGTGATTGATAGCATGCGAGATAACGGCCTATCCTACGCATCAGCCAAGAAGGTACGCACATTACTTTCATTGCTATCTAAATATGCAATTGTTAATGACATCGATATTAAGGATTACACCCCTTTTCTTAACCTTGGTCACGATGTTAGCGTTTATCCTCACCGACCCTTTACTCGCCAACAGATTAATCGATTATGGAGCCTTGATACTACCGATACTTATGGTATTCTAATACTCTTATATACAGGTATGCGATGCGGTGAATTGCTATCGTTACGTAAGAACGATATTAACCTCCGCACTAAATGTCTTATAGTACGTCTATCTAAAACTGATGCTGGACGTAATCGCTTAATTCCCATTCAACGCATGACTGCCGTCATACAGTAGCTACCCTATTAGATAAATACGGCGCATCACCTACTGCAACTCGTGCTATTCTTGGGCATAAACATGGAGATATTACAACCAAAGTCTACACGCATAAAGAATTGCGTGAGTTGCGTAAGGCTATTGAGTTATTACCCTAGAACCAATGGGGAAAGTCAGACATCGTAGTTGCTAGGACTATATACGATGGAGCTAGTAACTTTATAATACCTTTTACTTTTCCTCCGTTCGTCGCGGTCACTAACATAGCGCCAGCATCCTTAGATAATGATAATTGGACGAGTAGTGCCGTTAAAGAAATAACAATAAATAACTTCACCTATATGTCTGCACAAAATAACGTCACCTCTATACGTTGGGGCGCTATTGGATTTTAGCCAATGGGGACAATTCAAAGAAAACCAAGCAAATGTATCATATCTAATTTCTTACATAGAAATATACGGAACCGTAACTATGATGAAAGATGAGCCTAAGCGATTATATGAAGCTAGTATTCGAGCAAATAACATTACTACTACTGGATTTGAATTACACAGCGGTTATGTTGGCAATCATATCGCAAAAGCTATAAACAATGGCTTTTGGATAAACATTGGTCGCTCATAACCAATGGGTAAAAACTAAAGAAACTGCACAGAATAACCCGTTGCCTTTTCCTATAGCATATAGTACAGATTTCATTGCGGGTGTTGCTTGTTTCAATGACGGCCCTACTAGCTATGCTCCATGGACTAAAATAAATAATAAAGCAAGCTATTTCGCTGGGTTAAGTGGAGATTGGAGTCCTTATTATGTAAATAAAGAAATAACTTGTATATTCGTGGGGATATAGCCAATGGGGAGTAAGCGGTGAAGATGGGCAATTTCATAGTTGGATACTTCCTTATTCTACCTGCTTTTTCGCCAAGGCGGAGTATCAAAATGTACCACGGAAGAATTGGAATTTAATACTAGAATATACCCTATTAAATTTTAGAATTCGCCTTGAAAATGATGATGCCTTTGTATATCCAGATGTCAAATGCAGCGTATTTTCGTTTGGCGTTACAGCTTAATTCCCAATCGCTAAATAGACTACGCCATCAAGAGTAGAAGATGCATGACTGGCATCAGCAACAAGAGTGAATCCTGCTGTGCTTTTATTAGTATGATAGAACACCTCATTACCTCCTACTGACGTTTTATGTTCTATGGATGGCCAAACGCCTGAACACTCATTATCAAAAGCAGTAGGAAATGTAATAGGATAAGTTGTTCCATCATAGACGTATACGCTTTTCTTGTATCCCCATTGGTTAGCATATTCCTATGCATATCCAGCTTATCCCAGTCATATAATCATCGATTTGTACTTTGAATGATGTTGACATTTTAGCAATTACAACACACGGATGATCTAGTGAATTATTAAAGTTAGTGTTATTAGATTCACCTACTGGAAGCGCTACATATTTACCATTACAAGGAAGTATCAATGAAACAGAAATAATTCTATTAGTATCTTTTCCATCTGCTATATGTCCCCATTGGATGTATTGCAGTTAAGATTTGCCAAGAGCAATATAATAATGTTCAAACTTTGCAAATTCAATTTTGTCTAAGCTAAGACGGACAGCATTATCAAAGTTGCTAGAAGAACGCTCCGTTGCTGATTCTTGTATTGTACCAACGCCTACGTATACTTCTGTAAAAGCTATTGGAAATTTTGTTGGCGCTGTATACCACATATCAAGACGGCCCCTTTTAACTATTCCCCATTGGATAGTGAATCCATTGGCATACTTCACGAAACCGCTTTCTCCAAAGCGTTGCGCCACTATTCCACCTTCGCCTAGCTTGTTTTTTATATCTTTCAGAGTAGCGACTGGATTTTCTTGCCAGTCAGTCGCCCCAAGGATTTTGGCGATTGCATCTGTAATTGCTGGATGGGCCGAAACATCAGTATTATGAGTGGATAATTGATTTTTTAAATTCTGAAGTAACCCCCCGTGTGCTCCTGGATCCATATTATGCGCTTCCAAATCATGCACAGAGGCTACCCCATTATCGGAAATGATTGCTTGCATCTTTTCCGCATTGCCAACCACAGTAGTAATCGTAAATGTGTAGCTATCCATTGGCGTATTCTTATCCGGGATGTAGTCAACGTAGTTGCCCCCATTTGTGTAGGAGAAAAGCACCTCTTGTCCATTTTCACCAGCTTTGGCCATGAGCCCTATTTCTCGTGCATAAAAACCGGCTTCAAGGTTTTTATTCGAGAGTAGCCCCTGTACCATGAATTGGCCATCGCCTGTTTTAACACTTTTAGTAATCGCTAATTCCAGGCGCTTATCAGTCAACGCCGTAGCGCGTGGAATTGATGCGGGCATGTCGCCTGCACCGATAACGATTTTTGTAAAAATCAAAGCCTGCTTACTCGCATTAGCTTCCGCAATAGTATTTGTCCCCGCCATTGTAGTAATGACGGCAGGATATTTCGCCATGTATACCTCCTATATATGAATAAATTGGTGAACGGTAACAATACCGCCGATATAGATTTGTTGCGTTTGTGGGCCTGTCGCGATTTTTAAGCTAGGTTCAGCTACGGCACTGCCTGCAGCTGTTGCAATACCACCGACATACACGCCGCCTGAATTAATAGCGTGCACATATTCGATACCATCTAGCCAGGACCGCTTATTCTTAACGAATTCCAATATACGAAGCACGCGCTCTCGAATATTAGGTGTCATCATATAACCGGACATCTGTAGCTTAAAATGATAAGGCTTACCGCCATCATAAGCCCAGTTTTCCACAACCTCACATTCTGAATACAATTCGCCGATAGCTTCTTCTACTAATCCAACGGTGCCCTTTCTTCGATGCCAAGCGATAGAACTCAAAATTAATTTAATCTTTTGTTCTCTCGCTACAGCTTCATCATAGAAGTCAACGTGTAAATGCCAGGCTAACTCGTCAAGTATTGGCGTGCTTAATTCATTAAGATGCAACAAGATAGTTAGTCTATCCACGAACGGCATCAACACCATAAGTTTCAACGTAACCACTTCAGCTAAGGCTTGAACATTAGCATCATTAGCAATTGAGCTTGGCAGAGTATCCTTTAATTTGAATTTGTAGAGATCATTCATGCTCTACACCTCCATATGTGATAGTCTTACCAGTACACTGCGCCAATTCCACTTGATAGCCCTCTTCTTTCTTACCGTCTTTCACGACGGTAAATATAGGCGATGTTACACTAACACGCTTAGCCCCTGCTTCCATTACACGCCGAATCAATTCAGAAGGAATGATGTCGCGCCCTACTTTTCCGGATTGCCATGTTATGTAATCCGTAACAGCCGCATCAACGCGGCTTTTAATCGTGTCTGCGTAATACGAATTATCTGAATCAATATAGTACTGAATATCGATACTATAATTCTTAGCAATTGGCGCTTTTACAGACACATTATCAGTAAGTGGCCGCACCTTCTTATCAGTGAGAGTGGCTTCCACTAATTTAAGAATTTCTTCTCCAGCAATTTCCCCCGATACTAGACCAGGATATACAACCACATCTCCCGGCTTAGGGGATACCACTTTTACGGAACTAATAAGAGCGGATGCTTTTTTGGTAAAAAACTCATAGGCCCCTTCCGCACCGGCACAAGAAAAGCTTTCAGGTGCTTCTCTAATACGTTCGCGAAAAGCATCGTCTGATTCAGTGTCAGCACCACCTTCTGAGATTGTAATATTGGTTACACTAGCGATATATGGGATTGGATCCACAAGAATGGTAATTGACCCTACTGGATAGCCATTCCCTTTAGCTGAAGCTTCCGTACATACAGCCCTTACTTGTATCATGGTTTCAGTAGCTGATAAGTAGTAAGGCTCAGTAGTTGCAAAAAACACATTATCACCGGACGTGAAGCGTGTGCCTTTTGGAATAGCTATCCCTTCAGGCCGTGCCATTGATGCAGTCAACTTCATAGTAGTGACCGCGCCCGTAGCTTGTAAGCGTTCTACGCCTAGGGCTATACCTATATGGTCTAGGTTGTTGCCTCTAGCATATGCCAGAAGATTCTGCTTGCCCGTATCGTTGATGCGGTTTAGCAATAAAATCACAATATTAGTAATCGTTAATAGGAATAAGCGAATAGGGTCCGCCGGTGCTAACTTTCGCCCAGTAACAGAGGCGTAGAGGGCGAATATTTCCTTCTCAACGGCTTCTTTATCCGCCGTGACAAAGTTGATTTCTGGTAAATTCATTATTATCGCCTCCACGGTGGTAAATTAATAGTCGCCCTTATATCTACATCAGGGCATTTCAAAATAAGGTTAGCAGGTAATATCACATATTGAGCGTACTCTTGATTGGCTTCTAGCAGCACATTCATATAGGCTTCGCTGCCATACACTTTAAATGCAATACCGTCCCACATATCCCCTTGGATGGTTCTATATTGATTCATAGCCACCTACACTTTCTAGCCATTCGTCTTTTATAGCAATTGATACCCTAGGCAACAAATGTCCTTCTTCCGCATCTGTTGCTTCCGTTCTTTCAAAGTCAACGGACACAACTCTGCAACGTGGCTCATATTCAGTAATGGCCCGAATCACCTCCGCGGATATTCTGGCCATCGCTACCGGTAGCGGTAGGTCAATGACGGTACCATCAATACCAAATCGCCTATCAAGCGGTACAGAAAATTGCGTTGTAGAAATAATGGTTCGCACATTTTGAATAATCTCAGTAAGAATATCCTTCGGCGCAAAATCAATGCCATCAAGGCGAGCGCTTACGTCAATTTGCATTTGTATCGCCTCCTTGTTTAGGTGTAATCACAACTTTAGGAATATCCGGGGCCTCCTTCAGCGTTACATTAATGGATGCGGACAATACATTACCTCGATTATCAATCGTATTCATGGCGGCGCTTATACTGGTAATCAATAATTTATGCTCACTAAATGGTTTACCATTAATAATCAACTGTTCGGCTTGTCCTTCTCGGCACATCTTGGCCACCTCTTCAATTTCTTTTAGAGGGTCAATGCCCAATAGCTTATTAAAGTTCATCGTAAAAGAAATATCATCCGCATCAGGTCCCAAGAATTCAAGTATTGGTTTCTGTCCTATGATTTCGTGGGACGCTGTTCGTGCGTTGATATTCCGTGCCAATGCATCGAACGTACGCACTGTATGAGAAGATGCCACAAACACTATTTTCCCAAAGCTTCCTAACTGGCGCTGAGGAAGGTAGCCCCCCAAGCCAAACTTGTCGGCTAAATTAGATAGGCGAGAGTAAGCCACATCGCCTAATTGTGTATTTTGTAAATTCTTTAATCCTTGCGAATTAAGATTCTTCTTATAGTTGGCAGCAGTACTACCTAATTTACTAAATAAAGATATGTTACTCACCTCCTATCCATTCGGCGTGCCTGTGCTTCCGCCTCCAGGAACAACACCACCGTGCGTGTGAGACACTAAACTAATTCCGTTAACCACTACATCCCCTGAAGGGGCGTTGATAGTTAGATTACCGGTGCAATTAATAAGAAGCCCTCCCCCGTCCGCATCATAGGAGATGGTCGAGCCATCCGCAAATTTGATGCCGTGGATATTCTGTCCATTAAAAGAGGGCTTATCCTTGGCATTGTAAGTAGTGCCTAAGATGTAGCCCTGGGACAAATTATTATCTTGTGGTAGAAATAAACACAATACCTGTTCGCCAACACCTGGCATCCAGTAATGTTTATTATCTTGTGATCCGTGTGAAAGTACTTCGAGTGGATACGATACTAAATCATCGCGGTCCGGAAATGTTACTCTTGCCGTCATGGTAGCGGTGTCAGTACTAGATACGATGCCGTCACGAATTAAATTTTTTAACGCTACACTAATATCCATCTAAGCACCTCCTTATATCTAGGATTTGTGTATATCCGCCCCCTACCTTATGGGAGCATTTGCTAATGATATACTTACCGTCGAATTTACCAAACCCTTTTAAATTGATTGTGGCTGATGCGGCCAACACGATATGGCCAAGCATAGCGATGGAACCGGTAATTTCATTCTTGTCCTTTTCTCTCAGCTTTTTCTTGGCCAAGCGTTCGGCTTCTGCTTGAGTCTCACAACTTTGGTTAACTTGTAATATCTTGCCCTGCGTTTTGTGAGGGTCCTTAAACGTATATTCAATAGTACTCTTTTGCTTAGTGCTCTTGTGCTTTACGTGGCATCCCCAATACACATCCTTTAATGACGTCTTTAAAGAATAGCTACCTTGATAAGGAATGACTTCCCCAAGCTCCTTAATTTGTTCTTCTGTGAGGTCCGTAGGCATTGGTCCCTTGATTAGCGTTGCAACTACTTTTTCTGTTTCAAATTTTGTTTCATCAAAAATAATCACTTGCTTATCTGAAACCTTTAACGCCAGTCCGTTATCCTTACAAACTTTCATCAAGAATTCTAAATCAGATTGATCCGACTGCTCGACCCTATCTAATTTGATTGTTTCGGGTGTATCATAAAACAATTCAAGCCCTGCACCTTTTGCCAGTTCATCCGCAACAGCTTTAAGCGTAGTCTTCTCCCATGACTTACTCTTTAATTCCCCTCTTAACTTGGATTCATCTGGAACACTAACGGCCCCTATGGTGACTTCGTGCGGTGGATTCTTGCACGTGATTTCATCAATTTCAAACTGTCCGCATTTCTTCTCTATCTCGTCTCCGAGTTCATTCCAGTTATGAAACACGATTGATGCAGTTAGCTTAGCTCCCTTTTCGGGGAACCAATCGGACATCCAAAGCTCTTCTATATCGTGTAGTGTTATTGATATATCGTCAGCTTCTCCCGACATGACGTCGTTAAAGCTGAAATCCTTTAAATATGGAACCAGGTCTTGTGTGATGTCCTTTTGGTCATACTGCAATTTAACAGTCACATAGCGCAAATTACTAGGCATAGCTTACACGCCCTTTCCGGTTTTGGATTTCAGCAAGTCTTGCTTCTAGGTCATCCACCGCTCCGCCTACAGCACTTTTAATTTGTTGTACAGCACTTGCATCCGCATTACCATTAATAGTGATGTTGATTGGTGCTGATACAGATACTGCAGAGTTGCCTTCACCAGGGAAAAGCCCCATCATAGCACCAGTTTGACGCCATAAGGCTTCGGCCCTTGGTGTACCATTGATAGGAATCGCAGCTTCATCAGATTCTTCGGCAAACGTAGTAAGGAACGCGCCTTTCCCATAAATACCGCCTTTCGCGTTATGTTGTACGGATTGTCCATTAGCTGTTGCCGTGCCTTCTACTCTTGCTTGAATTGGTTTACTAAAAATGGATCTAACCCATTCCCATTTTTCACTAATCCAATCAAACAACCCTCCAAGCTTACTCATAACCCAATCATAGAATTGGCCGAGTGCTGCTTTAGGGTCTTCCCACAATAGAGTGAACCAGGCTTTCACTTGGTCCCAGTTAGCAATTAACCCCATCGCCGCATAAATCAGCCATCCTATAGGACCGGCCATGAACGCGATAATGGCAGCTGTAGGGGATTCCCACATCGATGTGCAGAAGTCGGACACAATTTCAAAATGAGTAACTAACCACGCCAACACGCCAATTAATGCTGCAATAGCTAAGATAACCAACCCTATCGGATTAGCACTCATCGCCGCATTTAGCAACCATTGCGCCGACGCGGCCGCATAGGTCGCAACTGTACCTGCTATCATGCCTGCTCTATGGATGCCCGATGCGATTACGTTGCGCATAGTTGCTATACGTTCCGATTCCATCATAAGTTTATAAGCGGCATGAGCCGCCGTTACGCTGAAGTAAACCGCTTTCACTGCTTTATATGCAATTACCATCCCCGCTACAGCAACGCTTGTTTTGATAATAGCTTCGGTAAGTTCAGGATGTTCACTTGCTACTTTTGATACATACGCAGCTTCATTTGCTAAGGAATCGCCCAATTCTGCAAGGGTAGGCAACATCGTACTTCCTATAGAAATTGCCACCGATTCAGTCGCGGACTGTAATCGCGTCATAGCGCCCCGTGCATTATTCTGCATTGTTTCAGCCATAGTAGCAGCTGCGCCGTCACTGTTTTCAAGTTCTTTCGTTAAATTATCTAACGCATCCGGTCCTTGATCAATTACAGCTACCCAAGCTGATGCAGCGTTGGTTCCGAAGATAGTCGCAAGGGTAGCAAGTTTTTGCTCCTTGCTCATGTCCTTGGTCTTATCGGCTAAATCGCGAACAATTGCGCTCATCTTGCGTGGCCCATTGGTATCATTCATAGCAATACCCAGGCTGTCTAATGCGGCTTTGGCTTCTTCTTGTTGCGCTGTGGCTTCGCTTAGTGAAAGTCCCATTTCCTCTATCGCTTTAGTCGATTTTGAGGAAGTTCCTGCTAAACGCAAGAACCCTGAACGTAAGGCTGTGCCCGCAGCGGATGCCTTGATACCACTATTGGCCATAAGCCCAGTAAGCGCGGCCGTTTCTTCCAAGCTGGCGCCAAAGGCGTGTGCTACTGGCGCTGCGTACTTCATTGTTTCACCTAACATTTCAACAGTTGTATTCGTGCTAGTTGTAGTTTTAGCAAATACGTCCGCCATATGGCCTGCGTGTTCTGCACTTAATCCAAAGGCAGTAAGGTCATCAGATACGATATCAGCAGTACGCGCTAAATCCGTATTACTTGCCGCAGCTAAGTTCAAAAGCCCTGGCATACCTGCCATGATTTGTTGAGAGTTCCAACCGGCCATGCCTAGATATGTCATCGCTTCGCCCGCTTGTGTGGCGGAGAACATTGTTTTCTCGCCAAGCTCACGAGCGGTGGCCGTCAATTGTTGCATCGCCTTATCATCAGATACGGTGATTGCCTTTACCTTGGACATCACTGCTTCAAAGTCTGCAGCTTTAGATAGCATCCCAACGAGCGGAGCGGCCATTACAGCAGTAGTAGCCATAGTGCTACCTAAATCACTACGAGCACTTTTAGCATTAGCGTCAGCGGCAATTTTATTTTGCATTGCTTTTCTGAGTTTTGCGTCTTTAGCTGCCGTTTGGTCTAGCGCCTTACCTACTTTCTCCGTTGCGTTGCGGTAAGAGTCCATGGAGATAACGCCTTGCTTTAATGCAGAATCCAAAGCCCTTTGTTGCGCTTTCAACTCGGTCATTTTAGAGCCGTATTGCGTCAGCGTACCCTTGGCTTGCTGCATCGACGTCTTAAACCCTT
>QWCF01000243.1_pt1 | contig 29172 bp, 26 predicted proteins | sample 1972521 | NCBI WGS metagenome assembly QWCF01 (sample SAMN09866715, study PRJNA288562) | Human oral metagenome isolate term4_saliva, whole genome shotgun sequencing...
ACAGGTAATCAGTATTACGCACCTACCTCAAATCGCTTCGATTGGCAGTAACCATTATAAAGTGCTGAAGGAGGAGACTGCTGAGGGCACAACGAGCACCATGACGCTCCTCAATATGGACGAACGTGTGGAGGAAATTGCGAAGATGCTCAGCGGAAGTAATATCTCGCAAGCGGCTATCGACAATGCTAAAATGTTACTATCCTCATACGATGGGGGGCGAAAGTAGCATAAACTGCGAATAAAAACCGCCGTCCGTCGTACGGACCCCAATACGATGGGGAGCGAAATTAGCATAAACATGCTATATTGCTTCTTCTCTCAAACAGTATCTCTGTAAGGAATATAATATCAGGCATATATTTAGGGCAATGGGAGAAAATCAAGAAAATACGAGACCTAATAAAGAAAAAGTCAATCAACAAAAGAATTTCAGATAATAAAAGAATGATATTACAGCATAAATAACTACATTTGTAGTTGTGCACTTTTGTTTGACAACGTACAATCAAACATACTCTTCATTTATAAAAAACATGAATATGAAAAACCTAAAATGGGCACAAGTTGTCTTACTTGCTTTATTAATATTACTACCAAAACAAATATTAGCTTATCAAAAAAAAGTATTACTTTCCCCAACACGAAATTATACTATTCATGGTCGTATTGTAGACTCTTTTACAAACCTCCCTATATCAAATGTTAAATTAACTTTACTATCAGCAGATAGTACAATAATAGATACATGTCGCACCTTTATATGGAACGACAAAGCTGTTCATCCCGACTCCTATTTCTATATGCAAAAAAATTTGAGTGAGGGAAAATACATTTTTAAGATAGAACATCCTGATTATTTTACAAATTTTGTCGACAAAGAACTGCTATTCAAAAGTAGAAATACAAGCATTGACATGCAAGACATTCCCATCAAGAGAAAAGGAATGGAAAATAAAGAGCATATGTTAGGCGAGATTGTTGTTAAGAGTACAAAAATTAAGATGGTTATGAAGGGTGATACTATTATATATAATGCAGATGCCTTCAATCTCCCTCAAGGAAGTATGCTTGATGCGCTAATCAGACAATTACCAGGCGCTACGCTTAATAGTAATGGCGAAATATTCATCAATGGTCGAAAATTAGATTATCTTACACTTAACGGCAAAGATTTCTTCAAGGGAAATAACAAACAATTAATAGACAATTTGCCAAACTATACTGTTAAAAATCTAAAGGTTTTTGAAAAAAGTACTGATAGAAGTCAGGCTATGGGTGTTGATATTGATAAGAAAGACTATATCATGGATATCTCACTAAAGAAAAAATATGAAAAAACTTTTATAGCTAACTTTGATATAGCTGGTGGTACGAACAGCAGGTATACAACCAAAGCTTTCGGATTATATTTCACTCCACGATTGCAGTTATCTATTTTCTCAAATATTAATAATGTGAATGAAGACCGCAAACCCGGAGAAAAGGGAGATTGGGATCCAACCAAACTACCAAACGGTCAGGTTATACAAAAAACAGTAGGTCTCAACGCTGCTGTTAGCAATGAAAAAAACACATTGGAAAATAATATGTCTACAAGTTTCTCGTGGAGAGATACACATAATATCAGTCAAATTATAGCTGAATCTTTCTTAAATAGGGGAAACAACTTTAGTCGTAGCATCTCAGATGTTAAATCCAAGAACTTTATTTATGACTTTCAAAATAATTTAAAGATTTCAACGCCCATTTTCCTAAAATCAACCATAAGCTTAAATTACAATAAATTTGATAATTGGGGAACTGTCCGTTCAGCACGCTTCAATGCAGACCCATCACCAATAGGTAGTACAGAAGCAATATTAGATACGATATTTTCCTCTTCCAGAAACAGACTTGTAAATGATTTTGGTGTAAACCGATTGTCTTCTAAAACATATGGATTCGGTCATTCACTTACAACTTTCGCCAATGTTAATGCATATAAACAGTTGCCATCTGGTGATCGTATATCAGCATTGATAGAAGGTGACTATTTAAATACTACAAATTCAATGTTCAACAATTACCAGTTGAAGTACTTAAAAAGCAATGCTATAAATGATTATCGCAATCGATATGACAACACTCCATCTTACTCCTACAATTATCGTGTAGGACCACAATATACATTCGTAATTCCTAATGGATTTAGACTTTTCACAGGATATCAATATCAGCAAAAAGGAAGTTACCGAAACAATCAAAAATACAGATTAGACAAACTATACAAATGGCAGGAAGAAAATCACGATCTTGGCAGTTTACCATCTTCACGTGATTCACTCCTACTCGCATTAGATGCTAACAATAGTTACAAAGGGTATTATATAAGTAAGCAAAATTCGGTTTCACTCGGATTTGGTTATTCAAAATCTAAGAATCACAACAGTGTGTTCTTCAATACAAACGTGTCTGTTGGTTACAAAAGTGAAAAGCTTGACTATCGCAATTCATTGCTAAACACTTCTGTCAAACAATATAATTGGGTTGCAGGATTGTCTCTAAATATGGGATTTACAATAAACAAATACAGTTTTTACGGTACTATGACTTCGAAAATGGAAACTCCAGATCTTTACTCAAAAATTACCCGATCTGACAATTCCAATCCTTTAGCTATCTCTTTAGGTAATCCGAATTTGAAAAATAGTAGAAAAACAGATATATCTTTAAACTTTAGTGCTAACAACAATAGGCGATTTAAGCTGCCAATGGCATTTATAAATATCAATATTAATCAGAATGCTGTTGCTAATGGTTTTACTTACAATCCTACAACGGGTGTATATACATATAAACCACAAAATGTTAAGGGAAACTGGTATGGCAATATTGGATTATATGAAACTTTTCCATTAGATAATAAAAACAACTTCACATTAGTAAACGCTATTGTATATAGTTATAACCACAATGTAGACTTCACAGGAGTAACAGGTCAAACAGAAAGTATGTTGAGTAAAGTGAATAACCATTGGTTAGAGGATAACCTATCTTTAAATTATCAAAAAGGTGGATTGACCTGTAGCTTGGTTGGCGAAATGAAATGGAGATATGCTAATAGCAGACGTGAAAATTTCTCAACTATACGTACCTTGGATTTTAATTATGGTATGTTAGGTTCATACAAATTTGAATTTGGATTAGAAACAGGTATGGATCTTAAGATGTTTAGCCGCCGAGGTTATTCAGATCCTCTTATAAATGCTAATGATTTAATTTGTAACATATACATTAGTAAGAGCTTCTTAAAAGGGAAACTGGCAGCCAAACTCGAAGGGTACGATATATTTCATCAACTCAAGAGCATAAGTTATGAAATAAATGGGCAAGGAAAAACCGAGACACGTTTTAATGCTATTCCTAATTACTTAATATTGCATCTCATTTATAAGATGAACATAAGTGGGAAGAAGTGAGAGTTTATAGTAATTAGCCGTTCCATTAAATCCTAATATTCTACTGATTATCAGTATATTATACTGTGATCTGTTTGCTTATATCTGCAAGTTTTTGTACCTTTACATTATAAATCTTGCAGATATTTATACTTAAACGTACATCCAAACAGCTCTCTGTGTTCTCTTCTTTAGAGGATATGCTTAGCTGTACGTTGTCAAACAAAAGTGCACAACTTGACCTCCAATTAAGTTTGGGGTTTTAGTTATAATTATTAATAAAAAGTATATTTGCACTATAACAACAAAAAAGAATTCTCCTTGTCTGTTATCAAACAATGGACCATGTTATATTGCTTCTTCTCTCAAACAGTATCTCTGTAAGGAATATAATATAAGGAAAAGACTTTTTAATAATAAAACCATAAAATTTCAAAATAAATAATTATATTTGCAGTTGTACACTTTTGCTTGACAACGTACAATGTTTGATAAAAGAATAAATATTATCAGATTAGTTTTGGGGGTTATGGCCTTTGGCTTAGGCTTCTTATGTAATCGCATTGTTGGCATCGTATTAGAGACTAATCCTCAAATCGTCGCCACAGATATTGCGAATACCAAAGCATTGGTTGTGCGACAAAAACGTTTTCTCAAATCAGGTAGTTTGTATGATTATAAACAATTAGAAGATTATTACGATGCCTTGGATATTTCCGGAGATGAAATGATGTTGTATCATATCATAGCCGCAAACAAGTTTAACATTAAAAACAGTTATGCTAATGTTGCTATAAAAATAGAATATATGTTTGATAAAGAAATGGATTTCCCAACAAAACTTCTTTTGAATAATATCAGCATGGACTTTCTTATACGTGGAGGTATGCAGGGCATTAAAGGTTGCGATTATATTTTGTACGACATGAAAGATAATGGTGGCATAGATTTTTACGATAATAAGGCCGATAGTTTAGCCCAATCTATCATAACAGCAGCAAGGAAGTAAGTATGAAGAAGACGTATTATATCATAATTGCAGCTTTTTTGTTAGGGTTCTGTTTTAATATAGAGAATTTGAAACCGAGAGTCTTTTCTCGATGTTTCATAGATGCAGTTTTATACAAAGAGAAGGTTGCTGTTTTGGAACGTGGAGACACTGTATCTTATAAGTATATGATGAGTATGATGAAAAACGATAGTATTGCTCAAGGCACCACTTCTTTCTATTATTCATTTCTTATGGCAACAAAATATAATTATATTCCTGCAAACTTCGATGTATATACTGCACTTATCAATACAGCACACTGTCTTGATTCCTTAGATAAGAATACAAAGCACATGGCTTTATTCTTCCTTAGACGGGGCGCAGACAAAGGCGACTTACGATGTCGGTAATGCTCCAGGTTGGGAGTTAAGTTTTTATGTCCCTATTGTCAATCTGAGTCAATCGTCAAAAGTGGGAAGAATTGCAATAGCAAACAACGTTACCAATGAAAATATTGCCACAAGCGTTTTATTACCGACTACACCTACAAAGCCTATCTTCCTGATACCGATTCCAAAATAACCCAACTGACCAAAGAGGGATTAGGCATTCGTAGTACGGCACGAGTATTAGGAATTTCAGTTACCACCTTGCTCAAAAGGATTTTACAGATAGCAAGCAAAATCAAACAACCACCTATCGCTGTAGGCAGAACCTACGAAGTAGATGAAATGCGAATATTTATCGGTAAGAAAAGTTGCTTACGATGGTTGGCTTATGCCTTAGATACCTCAATTCCGTAGCATTATTCCTTGTGAGGTACTTTTATATATTGAAGTGACATTTTGGGGATTTATCCATTGATATGGGGATTTTCTGGGGTTCTTGATTCTTGCATAATCATGAAATCCCCCACCCAAACCAATGGGGAAGTATGAAAAACCACAAAAAATACTTTCATAACAGAATGCTTTGCCGCTACTTCCACGTTTGCCCAATACAGATTCGGTAAGTTTTTTCAAAGCCCAACTTTGAGAAAACGTCCATAATGTGATAAATTCCACCGAAAGAAGTGATATTCTCGTTTTCAATTGCTACCTTTGTCATATCAGATTTTTGCTTACTTGTTATGTTTGCAGCACCAAGATAGGTAAAATTTCTGACATATTCAAGTGTTTTGAGAACTTTGTTTCTCAGACACTTGGAGTTCTCACAAGAATTTATGCTGCGGAATTAAGGGCATATAACTATCAATTGGCGTGTAACATACATAACACAGTTCTATGACTAATGAAACTGTCATATTCCGCCACATAGATTTCTTCACAAAAGTAAAGCAACTATCAGAATTGAATAAATAAAACTAAAAGGATGAAAATGTTATACAAAACGCTATTTTTTAGCACATTAATTATTCTCTCTTGTCTGTCATGCAGCAACAAGGAGCAAAGTATAAGTAACACTAGTGATGCGGCTTTAATGAAAGATACTATAATTTCGTATGATTTAGAAAATATTAGTTCGGAAGGAACGGAGGCTATTGTTACATACAAAAATAGAATTGCGACCAAAGCAACAATTAATATTTATGGTGAAACAGGGAAAATCATTATAACATATTTATTTAATAAGAATATAATTTCTGTTCAAGAAGAAATTATCTCGTATACATCCCTACTTAATGAAGATTCCTTGGAGGTTATTCCAATATCTAAAATTAGCTATTTTATAGACTACAAAGGACACTTTAAGGGGGGAAAAAAGAATAAGGTATACTGATATATTTAAGAGTTTCATGGAAACAGTACCATTGAAAATTTAGTGATTCCTTGATGAAATATAGTTATACCTCAATTCCACAGCATTATTCCTTGTGAGGTACTTTTGTATATTGAAGTGACATTTTTGGATTTATCCATTGATATGGGGATTTTCTGGGGTTCTTGGGTCTTGCATAAGCATAAAATCCCCCACCCAAACCAATGGGGAAGTATAAAAAACCACAAAAAATACTTCCATAACAGAATGCTTTGCCGCTACTTCTACGTTTGCCCAATACAGATTCGGTAAGTTTTTCAAAGCCCAACTTTGAGAAAACGCCCATAATGTGATAAATTCCACCGTAAGAAGTGATATTCCCGTATTTAATTGCTACCTTTGCTGTGTCAGTTTTTTGCTTACTTGTTATGTTTGCAGCACCAAGATAGATGAAATTTCTGACATATCCAAGTATTTTGAAGACTTTGTTTCTCAGACACTTGGAGTTCTTACAAGAATTTATGCTGCGGAGTTAAGGAGACAAATAAAAGCATAGGAGTCTTTCATTTGAGACACATAAGTTTCTTTATGCTATAAAAGTAAAATTATGTCGTTGAAAGTAAAGGTAATAATATTTATACTAATATGTATGACAGGATGTCAAAAACATATAGTAGATGCTAATGCTATAGAAGTATACATAGAAAAATTAGATTCTGATCAAATATATAAAATAACATGTAGAGAGAAAATAAATAAAATTATTTACACTATAAATTCTAGTAAGAGAGAATTCCGTATTTTTATTCCTAATGTTAAAGTCGTTCTAATTTATAAAAACGGAAAAAGGAAAACTATTCTAGTCAATGGTAATAAGATTAAAGTGGATGGAATTACTTATGTAAATAGTGATAATATTTGGGAGAAATGGTAATGCTCCAAAACGGGAGTTGTCAAAATAATCACTTGATTTTCAAAAGATTATTAAATATCAGGCATAAATGCAGGGATAAATTCTCTGCCTTGCTTACTTGTTATGTTTGCAGCACCAAGATAGGTGAAATTTCTGACATATCCAAGTGTTTCGAGAACTTTGTTTCTCAGACACTTGGAGTTCTCACAAGAATTTATGCTGCGGAATTAAGGTTATAAAAAATTGTCCACTTATAGCTATAAAAAAATATTACTCTAAATGCTGAATGTATTTCTCTAAATCTTCATTGTTGAGTCCTAATCGCTTTCTTAGTCTATAACGGAGTTTGTAAAAACCTGAACCAGATATATTAAGTATAGTCATAATTTTATGTCCGTCGAGTCCAATCTTTATAAGATACACTAATCTTTTTTCGGCTTTGGTAATAGTTGGATATTGCTTTTCTAAACGCTTACAAAAATCATTATCCATAATTTGAAACTGTTCGTTAAAGAACTGCATTCTTTTCTTCTCCTTTGGATCGCTGAGCATTGCTAATTGTAACGACATTGATATATTTTCTTGTTGCGATTTAATTAACTTCTCTTTTTCTATCTGCATTTTAAGTTTTGATAGTTCTCTTTCTAATTCTGTATATCTAAGCTTATCGGATAGTTCTTTTGCTTCAAGTTCTACAATTCGTTTACGTTGTTTGGTGCGATAATAAATAAGAAGAGCTACACATACTACGAATAAAGCAACTACAACAATAAGTAGTAATAGCATACGTTGTCCTTTTATTTCTTCGTATGCTTTAAGTTTTTCGCTCTCTATTTTAGCCTTCTCTTGTATTTGTTTAATTTTAGAAGTCGCCATTGCACCATTCAAAGAATCGCGCATATTGTAATACTGTGTAAAATGATTGATAAAAGAACGGTAATCCTGACGTATCGAATCTATATGAATTATTGCTTGTAGTGCCTCCACTTGAATATTTAATTGCCTAAAACGTACACTCTGTTTAAGGCATTTTTGCGCAATATTATAAATAGAATCTGGACGGCTGTGTTGTTTTGCTATAAGCAAACTACAATATAACAGTTGGGTGTGAAAGAATTTGTTATCTTGCTTATCTAAACTATTAAGAATTTTTGAGGCTTCTTTTATCTTTCCTTGTTTAATATATATTTCTGCTAAGTTACTTAAGTCGGTTTGAAGAAAAACTTTGTTATTTATGCTATGGTCGTTTGCAATTGCATATTTCATTACTCGCCCTGCGTCTGCATAATTTTTACAGTGTTCTAACAAATATACTACGTTTGCATAATAGTATCTATATTTCACTATTGGAGAAAGTTGCTTCAGTGCACTACGCGCTTTTATAAGATTTTCGTGAGCCTCTTCCCATAAACCAATACCCTCATATAATAAGGCAAGATGAATTTGGCATATTGCTTGTTTTTCTTGATTATTAGTTTTTTCATAGAAAGTTTGTGCCTTTGAAATATCTCTATATGCCTTTACAAAAGAATAATTTATAATATCTAAATACGAATTATTTAGCAAACTATCGGCATACACTTTTTCTTTAGTATGCACAAAAGAAGAACAACCTATATTTATAAATGTGGTTGCCAACAGAAAAAAAATTGTTACTATATCTATGCGATGTATTCGAGAAAAACTCATGGTAATACCTTTTTGCCACAAAGATACAGAAATCTATATACTACATCTTATTTTTTAACACTTATTCAATACATTGTCTATATTATGTCTATATTCATTTTTTGTTTTCTTGCAGAGAAATATATTATTTTGCGAAATCAATGTTAATAAAATTCGCAATATGAAAAAGCTAAGGTTTTTAATTCTTTCAATTGTCTTGTTTATAACTTTAGGAGTTATGGGCGAGGAAGGTGTATTATTACAACTAAAGAATGGTTCAATTGTTGGTTTCGCCTTTTCTGATAAACCTACAATGTTAATTGGATCTGCATTAGAAATTCGTGCTAAGAAAACGGTTGTTAGTTATGATTACAATGAAGTAAAGCGAGTATATTGGGGAGAAGTTCAACCCAATAGTATATCGTCTGCCAAAGATAATGTAAATAGTGATGTAATATTTCGCATAAATTCTAATAGTTTAAGCGTATTTGGTTTATCAAAAGGGGAGCGTGTTAGCATATATGATACTACAGGACGATTGATTACAACAGCCATTTCGACCAAAGATAATGAAACTTTAAACTTATCTTTAAAAACATCTAATGGTATTTATATTGCACGAACAAAGTCTGGCATTTCTTTTAAATTTACTCTATAGGTTTTAGACATTCTATTATTACCAAATAAATATAAATAAGCAATATGAAAAAGGTTTTATCTATTATTTTTACTATAATGCTCGCTTTAGGAGCAAGTGCACAAAATACTCATGATATAATAGTATGGCACGGAACAAAGTCGGAAACTATTCAAGCTGTTGATAGTATTACATTTATTAAATCAGAAGAAAAAGCAACTTATATAGATTTAGGACTAAGTGTAAAATGGGGAACTTGTAATATTGGTGCAAAAAATCCTGAAGATTTTGGTAACTTCTATCAGTGGGGAGACATTAAAACAAAAGAGAGTTACGATTGGAACACCTATAAATACGGAACAGACCGTAATAATTTAGAGAAATACAACGTGAAAGATGGAAAAACAACACTCGATTCTGAAGATGATGCAGCCATAGCTAATATGAATGAAGGCTGGCGTATGCCTACTCCTGCAGAAATAAAAGAATTAGTAGAGAAATGTACGTGGGAATGGACCACCGTTAATAATGTTAATGGATACAAAGTAACTGGTAAAAATGGCAATTCTATCTTCCTTCCAGCAGCAGGTGTAATGTTTGATAAGAATCCTTATTATGGTGGAAAGTACGGTTACTACTTATCTAATACGTTACGCGAAGGAGACGAGGCTTATATTAAAATGTATGCGCAGGGATTTTCTTTCCAATCTGATAAATATCAAGCAGACAATCGTATTGCACGTAATTATGGTATACCTGTTAGACCAGTACATAAATAAGAGTATATATTATGACGAAGAAATATATTTTATCTCTTCTTTTCTTAATCATAGCATCAGTAGTATTTGCACAGCAGCAAATAAGTGTTAAGATATGGAAAGGAGGAAAAGCCGACATTATTGAACAAATAGATAGCATAACTTTTCCCAATACTACACAGCATATTACTTGTATAGACTTAGGATTAAGTGTAAAATGGGGCTCTTGTAATATTGGTGCAGAAACGCCAGAAGCTTATGGAAATTATTATGCTTGGGGAGAAGTTAGTACAAAAGAAAACTATAATTGGAACGGATATAAATATTACGAACCAATATCTAAGAAGATTACAAAATATAATGCTTCCGACAAGATGACTATATTAGAGGCAAATGATGATGTTGCTACTATTTTGTTAGGAAATAAATGGCGAATTCCAACATCGGCAGAAATGGAAGAACTAGTAAAAAAATGCACATGGAAATGGTTCGAAGACGAAAAAAGTGGATATTGTGGCTATTGGATAACTGGTCCAAATGGCAATCGTATATTTTTACCAGCTGCAGGTTGTATAAATGGGAATGAGCCTTATGCTGTAGAATTCTATGGATATTATTGGACATCGGAAAATGTTTCTTTTGAAAATAAATTAGCTGTCCATCTATTTTTTAATGACGATAAAGCAAATGCCTCAAATGTGAGCAACCGTTATTATGGTTTCAGTATACGACCTGTTCAACAGTAATTAGATAATTGTAGAAAAAGAGTAATAGTATTTATTTGTTATCCATATTCCTCTTTAATACACATCGTTGGTTTATCTTTTATTGTTTACAAAGCATATATACATTTTGTAAAACTTGGGAAGATTTAGAACTGAACTCTATGTATAAAGCATATAAGTAACACCTAAAATTTAAAAAGAATATACAGAAAATACTATCACATATACAAACATAACAGTATAGAAATTATGAAAAAACAACTAATAAACAGAACGTTTGTTGCTATCGCAGCATTCACTGTAATGTTATTATTCTCAATAACTATAAAAGCACAAACAAAAGAAGCATACGCCGTGATGGATACCACTGCAAAAAGGTTGTCGTTTTTTTACAATTCTAATAAAGATTTGTACACTAAAGACATTGTTTATACTTTGCCAAATTCTACTACAGACTATCCGGAATGGTGCTTAGAATATAAAAGAAAGGAGATTACAACTGCAATTTTCGATAGTTCGATGAAAGACTACTATCCTGGCTCTACAAGATTGTGGTTTGATGGCTTTGAAAAGCTCACTAAGATTGAAGGAATAAAAAATTTGAATACAGACAATGTAACTAATATGGGTGGAATGTTTTCTGGTTGTAAACTTCTAACCACACTTGATGTGTCTGATTTTAAAACTCAGAATGTAATTTATATGGATTATATGTTTGATGGTTGCGAATTGCTGAAAATTATTGATGTTTCTAATTTTGATACTAAAAGCGTAACCAATATGAGTTTTATGTTTTATGGGTGTAAAGCTCTGGAAACAATTGATGTGTCAAACTTTAATACACAACTTGTTACTGATATGAGCGATATGTTTCATAACTGCGAATTGTTAACTACAATATATTGCAACAGTGTTTGGGATTGCGAAGCATCTATTTGTATGTTTCAAGATTGTAAACAGCTGAAAGGAGGAGAAAATGGTAATGTGGTTTACGATGAAAACAAAATTGATATAGAAATGGCAAATCCAACAACTGGCTATTTTACAAGGAAAAAACCTTCTGGAATAGAGTTTCAAGGAATAGAAAATAAAAGGTTGCATAGAAGTATCTACACTTTACAAGGTACACGCTTAAACAATATACCTGAACATTCTGCACAGGGTATTTATATTATAAATGGGAAAAAGGTTGTGAAGCGATAAATTTTTATAAATAGAAAACAAGTGGTCCATACTATTTATTAGAATTCAAAGACTAGCATTTTTCTTTTTATGTGTTTATAGACTTTTTATATTGCTTCAAACAAAGTCTATTATCATTAAATGGGTATCAATAGAATAAACTACCTTATTTAATATAAAACAAAATAGAGCCTTAGCGAAGTGCTAAGGCTTTATTTTCGTTTTCTTCCATTATTTCTCGTTCTCCAGGACCTTTATCGTTGATACCACAAAGGTGGAGTATGCCGTGAATTATGACACGATAAAGTTCTTCTTCGTAAGTTTTTCCAAACTTTTCGGCATTGGTTTGTACTGTATCAAGCGATATTACAATGTCGCCATTTAGAATATCGCCTTCGCAATAGTCGAAAGTAATAACATCGGTATAATAATCGTGGCCAAGATATTCGTTGTTCACTTCTAAAATCTTTTCATCGTTTACGAACATATAGCCTATTTCGCCTACTTTACGCCCGTAGGTTGCTGCAACTTTTTTTATCCAACGTGTAGTTTCGCGTTTTTTTATCGTGGGGAGTTTTACGTCCTCTGCATTGTATGTTATCATTCTTTGTTTTATTTATCGTTTCTGTGGCAAAAATTCGGTTACATCTCTGCCAAAATGTTTAAGTTCGCGTACAAGAGTAGAGCTGATACTGGCAAATTGTGGTTCGGCTACTAAAAAAAGTGTATCCATTCCACTTAAAAAATGATTTATATCTGCTTGTTCTCGTTCGTATTCAAAGTCTTTTATGCTTCGTACACCTTTTATAAAAAAGGTAGCTTGTTCTCGTTTTGCGAAATCTATTGTAAGGTCTGAATAGCTTTTTACCTCTATTTGTGGAATTTCTGCATAAAGTTGTTGTATAGCCAACATACGTTGTTCGGCAGTTTGCATATATTGTTTGCGTTCGTTTATGCCTACGCCTATTACAATTTTATCGAATAAGGGCAATGCTCTGCGTACAATAGAGTCGTGTCCTATGGTAAAAGGATCGAAACTTCCTACGAATAAACCAATCCGAATTTTATCATCAGTGCAATTCTCCATATTCTTTTTTAGTTCTCTTTTATAACTTTGTAATTAAGCTCACAATATGATAAAACATCGGTTTCATCGATATATCTTAATGCTTTATTAGCGCAAAGAAGCATAGAAATGACTTCGTGGTTTGCTGTTTATTACCATTGCATTTGTAGATGATGCCGAGATAGTTAATCCACAACAAGTGTTTATTATATGTGCTCCGTTATTGGTTAAAGATGAATAATATTGTGCAGTGTGGCGTTCAAATGGAATAAGTTGTAATAAAGCTGCATCGAATTTTCTTATTAAGTTAGCATCTCCAGCGCATAGTTTATGAATATAATCAGCAAAATCAAAGAATGCTGCAGGTCTGTATCCATCTAAGACTTGCAAATTAGAATCAACATTTCTACCTATTCTATATCTGCTATTAATGGCAGTTAACACTTGCATCATATTGTCTACTTTTCTACAATCGGTTACAGAGATGGTTCCATAATGGTATTTCACATTTTCAATTTCATAATTAGAATAGAAATTGTAGAAACCATCTACTGCTTTTCCATAATCGGGTTGTATAGATGCAAGATATTTCCACATTTCATAATAAGGCATTCCATGTCCCATTATTTCTGTTGGACAACCTATAAGATAATCGGTAACATTTCTCAACTCGTAAGCTGTTTCTATATTTGCCATATAACAATCGTCGAAAAGAAGGAATTGCAAATGGTGCATATTTGAATTTCTGATTCCTTCTGCCAAATCATCAATATTCATTTGAATATCTGAACCACCAAAATAACGAGTTTGTCGTGTTATGGGTAAACCTAACATTTTGTTTCTTGCTCTGTCCGCTTCTATACTTTGCAACATTGAACGAGATGTACTTCCTGTATATATCCACCCTACTCCATGCGAACCTATCATCATAGAATAGATAGGAGCAGGTGCTATTTTAACTACTTCGTTCAATAAGCTCGACATCTTTGAAGGTGTATTCATTGCACCGTCGTTATAAGTTTTAAGCGTATCGTCGTAACATTTTCCGTTGCGATATGTAATCTTTATGAGATGACTTTTATTAGGGTCATTGGCAATTAGGACTAACATATTGGTTTGTTTCAATCCTTTTTGCTCTATTATAGCCTTCTTCATATCTTTGATATTAATTACGAAGTATTTATACAAATTCACAGCAGAACCTGTCCAAGGCATATAAACCAAAATTGTTTTTTCTTTTGTATAATCCTCATCGTCAGGTTCATCTTCTTTACTACATGAGACGATGAAAGACGATAAGAATACACAAAGCAACATAATAATATTACGAAAAAGTAAGGTTTGTGCACCTTTTGCTATATATGAATACAAAAATTGTTTTCTCATTCCTTATATCTAATAAAACATAAATACTATTTAGCCTGCAAATATAAGAATAAATAATGAAAAACCCAATGTAAGGCGTTGTAATTCCGAACATTGGGTTATAAAATGATGAGATAGATTATATTAAGTACGTATTCTATATAAAATACTTACTTAATATCTTACATAAAGTAAGTAGTCTTCTACCTCTCCAACATCAAACTTATCACAAGAATCAGCATAACTACCTTGTTTCATAGAAACACGTACACGATAGAATCCTTTTGATAAGTTGCGTGGTAGTGCAAAATAGCCATAAACTGTACCTGTACTTGCCTTTTGAACAACTAACTCTGAACTGTCAAACTCCTTGTCGTTATTAAAATCAATCCATACACGCCAGTAGTTTGTACCACGACGACCATCAGGACTTAATGTGTAACGTACATTATATCCAGAATAACCCATACCATACTTACTTGTAAAGTTAGAATAACCAGCAGAAGTACAAGTTGAATAGTTGTTCATACCACCTAATTCTACAAAACGAATATAGGCTGTACAAGGACTTGTTGCTGCACTCTTACAATATTCTGTAGGACCAGGATTTGGATCTGGTTTCGGATCTGGTTTTGGATTTGGTTTTGGATATTCCTTATTAGAGATATAGATATCGTAATCTTCTACCTCACCAGAAGTAAAGCTACCTACTGATTTTGCATAGCTTCCCCAGCTCATACAAACACGCATACGTATTTTTTCATTTGTTGCATTTGTAGGAACTCTAAAACTTTTCTTCAGACTAGTGTTACCGTATGTTGTTCCTTTGGCAATCATTTCGTCGTCATCAAATACCTTATCGCCATTATAGTCTATCCATGCTGTCCAATACTCTGTATAAGTAGTTCCGGTAAAACCTGGAGTGAGTGTCAGATAATAAGTTGAACCAGGATACAACAATATCGGATCTTGTGAATAGTGTGCATAACCTGTACCTGAACTTCCTGTTACATTTCCTTCATTACCTATTTGCACATTTTTAATATATGTAGTTGCACAACGTTGCCCCCAAGCTTTGCCATAATCTGAGTGATCGTCTGGTTCTGGATTTGGTTTTGGATCTGGATTTGGTTTCGGATCTGGATTTGGCTCTACACCTCCAGGAGGAGCAAAGTTAATAACTATAGATTGGTAATTATTAAAACCACCACCTGAACCACCACCTGTTCCTAATGAACCAGGATTAAGTGCATGAAGTTGGAAATAACCGTCAGACATTCCTCCCCAACCCCAATTAAAGTGGAAATAATTGTTGCTAGTATATCCATCACATACGAAAGAATGTGCACCACCTGTGCCACCACCACAATATTGTACGGGACGACCAGCATCAAGTTCGCGTTTTACTAATGCTATCCATTGGTTATAACTATAGCTAGAACGTTCTGCACTTTGTACATTTGATGGATACTTATAGTATTTCTTCAAAGCAGCTGGCACATATTGTTGCCATGTTCCACTACCTGAAGGACTAAAACCCATATCAAGAGCCACAGCAACACCATAACAGAAACGAGCAACTTCGTCATTTCTCTGTCGTAATACTGATTCTGGCATTGCGTCCCAATCAATATTGTAGTCATAATTGAACGATAATGTACCATACGATGAAGAATAACTGTGCGAACCTGTACCACGTTTCGGATACTTATAAAGACGCATAATTTGAGAAGTTGCTGTTGCAACACAACCTACAGGAGTTCCTCTTGGACAATAAGTATTATAATATGGCTGTTGGTTCCATTTTATTCTACCCAATAATGGACCTACTATAGCTTCAGCACGTGTTGGAGTAGACTCTAAATAAGCATTACGTAAATCTTCTATAGCAGTAGAAGGTTTAATTTTAGTGTTTGCATCTTTAACTTCTACGGTATAGTTATCAAACATATACTGTACACCGTCTGGAATACTTGTAGTAATGAAAGGGTTGTCGAAAGAGAATCCGAGTACTGGATATGTAACTTTCGAACCTGAAACTACAACGTAAGCTGTAGAATCTAAATTAATAACATAATAAGATGGGTGTGCATTTGCTTCAGCACGTGTACCAGCTTTTATATCAGTAAGAACAACTTTTAAATTTCCACCACTTGCTGCACGTGTTACTGCTGATTCTGGACCATTATTCTTAATAAATCGTTTTGCAATTTCAATAGCTTCATCTTGACTTACATAGACATTTGCATCAGAAACTGGTTCTGCAGGATTATCTACTTGGTCAGAACATGAGAAGAAAAAAGCAAATCCAAAGACAGCCATTGCAACCTTGAATAGTTTTTTCAGAATTTTATTCATAGTAAAATTTTTATAGTGTAAAAAAATAATCTTTTTGCAATTAGAAAAGCATAGTTACAATATGAAGGTTGCAACTATGCTTCACCTACTATTGATTATTTAAAGTATATATCTGATATTTTGAATTGTGTTTCTGTAGCTATACCTTTACCATGACCTACAACAGAGAACTTATGTTCACCGTTCTTATGTGTAGCTAAGATATCAGAAACATAGAATTCTTGATATGTTTCGCCGTAGTCCTTATCTTTCGATGGCTCATCATTATCGTACAAGTGAGTGTAAACACGTACACGGCTACGCATAAAGTCTTGGAAACTAATACCATCTGGCTTTTCTATTGATAATATACATCTCTTACCATCAACGTTTGTAAAATCATTTCCCTTCTTTACAAATATGTAGTTTTGACGATTAATATTAAAGATATCACCAACTTTCTGATCGTTGAATGTCATCCACGCATCACCGTACATTTCATACTCGTCACCTTTTTCGTACTTATAGCTACTTTCTGAACCTCTAAGACCTGAAAGACTCATTTCAATGAACATCTTCTTAAATTCAGGAACGAAAGTACGACTAACTATATCGTATTCGCCACGTGATACTACACGGCAGATAGAATTATCTTTAGCATAACGCAAAGAGAAACTAATAGGTGTAGACTCTGACATAGAGATGTCTGCAGTCATATATTGTTTAAATCCTTCCCAACCATCGGCAAGTACAAGGCTTTGTTGTGTTGAACCACCACCGATAATTGTCATACTAATCTTACTTTCATCGAACACTTTCTTGTATTTTGCTTCTAGTTCTGTATTCAGATTAATAGCATTAACAGCCAATTTGAATGCTGCTTGTACTTCTGCAAGTGAGTGTTTTGTATCTACACTCAAGAAAATCATACGACCGTATGTAAGGTTGCTTACATAAACTGGCTGATAATCGTTGATGATTTGAGGATCAACAGATGTGAAAATTGTTGGAGTTTTTGGGAAATCGGTAGTAACAGTGTATTGTTTCTGAATGAACTTTGCCAAAATATGGTTTTGTTCTTTCTCAAAATCGAAGCCCAAGTTAGCAGCTATATCAACATATTCATTAGCAAATGAAACTCCTATTTTAGCCATTGCTTCTTCTTTAGAAGTAACTAGTTCTACACTATGTGTAGATGTTACAGCATTTGGCAGATAGTTTGCTTTTCCCCAATCGTTAAAAATTTCACGGTAATCGCTCAAACGAGGATTGAAAACAGTTCTTCTAATAGTACCAGATGGTGTATCACGATCTACAACTTTGCTGATAGAGAATGTAATATCACCTACTTCTGCCTGTGTTATAGGAGTAAATGTCCCATCTTCGATAGAACTACCACGTAAAACACAACCAGGATAAAGAATCTCTGCATTAGGATCGAACACTATTGCTTCATCGAATATGTGAGAAGCTTTATAACGTTTCTTTGTAACAACCCAATATCCAGGTACACCGTCATTGTAACCAGGTACATTTTCTGTTGAAACTTCAGACCCTTCTGGCGTTGCTTCAGCACGTGTTTCAAGAGGAGCACCTGGAACTTTTAGTGTTCCTAAATAAGCCTGAATCTTAGATTGCTCTTTAATAATACCACTTGTAGGACCATTTGTCGATTGTTGACCTACATCGATTACATCGTCTACATTAGAACAACTGCTTAAACCTAAAAAAGCTGCTGCAGTTAACAGATAGATAATTTTTTTATTCATAATAATACATTTAAAATTTTAAAATGTGATGATATCGTTATTATCGATACGAACAGACCAAAAAAATACTTTTCTCTATTTTTAGATTGTTCTCTCGTAAATCTGGTCTCAGTTCTTAGCTAATGCGTTATTCTCGGTGTCAAAAGTACTAAAAATTATAATATCAACAAAAATAAAAGGTAAAAAAAAGAGTTTTTTATAGTTTTTATACTTTACGCATCGCTTGTGCAAAAAAATATAATTTGATACCTATATTATAGTTAAAAACTATATAAAAGACTACTCTGTTTATGATAATTTTAAATATCAACCCCTACTCTATTTAATAGTATCACACTGCGTAAATGTAAAAATGTGGCAAACAAAAACATTTGCCTTTCGTAGTAATTAGGTCATAATAACGGTTGTTTTGTCTAAAAAGTCTGTAAATGTCTATTTACTATTTGCATTTACGCTATAAAAAATGCATGCAATTAAATTTAATAAAATCAGAATGTTATAAGAGGTAGGAAAAATATAATTAGAAAATAAAATTTTGTAATTACAAAAAATAAAATTTTAATATAAAATTTAGGAGAATATAATTAAAAAAAATCTGACTTTCTATCTTTACGAAATACAATGCTTTTAAAAGGTATTGCAGAAACACGGATATAAAAAAAGAATCTCACAACATTTTAGTGTCGCAAGATTCTTTCTATTAGTTTCAGAAAGGCAAAAAGCCTTTTTTAAATATCTACTACCAAAAAATTAGTCGGCAAGCTTAGCCTTTATAAATTCACGGTTCAGACGAGCAATGTTAGCAATAGACTCGTTCTTTGGACATTCAGCCTCGCACGCACGTGTGTTTGTACAGTTACCAAAGCCAAGTTCTTCCATTTTCATAATCATTGCCTTTGCACGTTTAGCCGATTCTATTTTTCCTTGTGGTAATAATGCCAACTGACTAACTTTAGATGAGAGGAACAACATTGCAGAACCGTTCTTACATGCTGCAACGCAAGCTCCACAACCAATACAAGTTGCACAATCCATAGCCTCATCGGCAGCTTCTTTTGATATAAGAATAGCATTTGCATCTTGTGGCTGACCTGTACGAATGCTTGTATATCCGCCAGCTTGTATAATTTTATCGAAAGCTCCACGGTCAACCATACAATCTTTAATTACAGGGAATGCGGCAGAACGCCATGGTTCAACTGTTATTACATCTCCATCGTTGAAACGACGCATATAAAGTTGGCAAGTTGTAGCACCAGTTGCTGGTCCGTGTGGGTGTCCGTTTATATAAAGTGAACACATTCCGCATATTCCTTCACGACAGTCGTGGTCGAAAACAAAAGGTTCTTTCCCCTCTTCTATAAGCTGCTCGTTTAGAATATCCAACATTTCGAGGAAAGATGTATCTCCAGGAATATCTTTCATATCGAATGTATCAAAATGACCTTGTGCAGTTGGTCCGTTCTGACGCCATACTTTAAGCGTAAAACTTATTATCTTTTCCATTACGTTGATTTCTTTTTAATGTGTTGTAAGCAACTTCTGCAAAATTAGTTCTTGTAGTTACGTGTTTGAACCTTAATAGCCTCGTATTCGAGTGGTTCTTTTATAAGTTCTGGTTCTGCATCGTCGCTACCTTTATATTCCCAACAACCTACATAGAAATAATGTTCGTCGTCGCGTTTTGCTTCTCCTTCCTCTGTTTGATATTCTTCGCGGAAGTGTCCACCACAACTTTCATTGCGCGATAATGCATCGTAAGCAACAAGTTCGCCTACTAAAATAAAGTCGCGAAGGTGAATTGCTTTATCAAGCTCTATATTTAATCCGTCTTTACTTCCAGGAATAAACAGATTTGTATCGAATTCTTTCCTTATTTCCTTCATTTTCTTCAAACCTGTTTTTAAACCTTCTGCAGTACGACCCATTCCTGCATATTCCCACATAATACGACCGAACTCTTTATGCAAAGAATCTACACTTCGTTTACCCTTAATATTCATAAGTCGGTCTATTTCTGCCTGAACTCCTTTCTCTGCTTTTTCAAATTCAGGGTGATCGGTAGGAATTTTTGCCCACAAAGCTTGGTCGGCTAAGTAGTTTTGTATGGTGTAAGGTAATACAAAATATCCATCTGCTAAACCTTGCATCAACGCAGAAGCACCAAGACGATTGGCTCCGTGGTCTGAGAAATTACATTCGCCAATGGCAAAAAGTCCTTTAATTGTGGTTTGTAATTCGTAGTCTACCCATATTCCACCCATTGTATAGTGGATAGCTGGATAAATCATCATTGGATTATAATACTTAACACCGTTAATTTCTTTTGCCAATTCGCCCGGATTTACGTCGGTTATCTCTTCGTACATATCGAAAAGGTTACCATAACGTTGGCGAATTACATCTAAACCAAGTCGGTTTATACTTTCAGAGAAGTCGAGGAACACTGCCAAACCTGTGTTGTTTACACCAAAACCGTGGTCGCAACGTTCTTTAGCTGCACGAGAAGCAACATCACGTGGCACTAAATTACCAAAAGCTGGATAACGACGTTCCAAATAATAGTCGCGATCTTCTTCTGGAATATCAGAACCTTTCTTTGTTCCTGCCTGTAATGCCTTTGCATCTTCTATTTTCTTTGGTACCCAAATACGTCCATCGTTACGCAAAGATTCTGACATCAATGTTAGTTTCGACTGTTTATCACCGTGAACTGGAATACAAGTTGGGTGAATTTGAACGTAAGCAGGATTTGCAAAATATGCTCCTTTACGATAACATTGTATAGCTGCAGTACAATTACAGCCCATTGCATTGGTAGAAAGGAAGTAAGCATTACCATAACCACCTGTAGCTATTACTACAGCATTGGCAGAAAAACGTTCCAATTTACCTGTAACTAAGTTTTTCGCAATAATTCCACGTGCATGTTCGTCTACAATTACAACGTCTTCCATCTCGTAACGTGTGTAAAGTTTTACACGACCATCGTGTACTTGTTTGCTTAATGCAGAGTAAGCTCCAAGAAGAAGTTGTTGTCCTGTTTGACCTTTTGCATAAAAAGTACGAGAAACTTGTGCTCCACCAAAAGAACGATTTGCTAACATTCCGCCATATTCGCGTGCAAAAGGAACGCCTTGTGCCACACATTGGTCGATAATGCTATTTGAAACTTCTGCCAAACGATAAACATTTGCTTCGCGAGCACGATAATCGCCTCCTTTTACTGTATCGTAAAACAAACGATAAACTGAGTCGCCATCGTTTTGATAGTTCTTTGCAGCATTTATACCACCTTGTGCTGCTATAGAATGGGCACGACGTGGAGAATCTTGAATACAGAAATTGTAAACTGTAAAGCCCATTTCGCCAAGAGATGCTGCTGCACTAGCGCCTGCTAAGCCTGTTCCTACTACAATTACATCGAGTTTTAGTTTATTTTTAGGATTAACCAAACGCTGGTGAGCCTTAAAATTGGTCCACTTTTCTGCTACTGGTCCTTCTGGAATCTTTGAATCTAATATTTTAGCCATAATCTTGTATCGTTCTATTAGAATTAGTGAATTAAACAACAAGCACTATGAAGGCTTGGTGCACAACCAAATGTAAAAGCTAGCACTACAATTAGGAAACCTAACATTAGAAGTGTAGTGTAAACTAAGCCTATCATCTTCCAACGCTTAAACCAAATTTTGCCATTTATACCAAGTGTTTGCATAGCCGACCAAAAACCATGTGAAAGATGATACCAAATTGCACAAAGCCAAACTATGTAAAGCACTACAAATACTGGATTCTTAAAAGTTTCCACAATGTAAGAATAGCCAGCGGTTGGACTATACTTGCCTTCAAAACCCACAATTTCGGCAAACATCATATTATACCAGAAGTTGAACAAATGGAGCAAGATGCCCAAAAGAACAATAATTCCCAATACCAACATGTTTTTTGATGCCCATTCTACTTTAGGACTTGAACCGTTTACAGCATAACGTTCGTTACCACGTGCACTACGATTCTGAGCCGTAAGAATAAATGCGTAAACGATATGGGCAACTGTTAGCGCACCTAAGGCTATTGTTGCTACTACCGCATACCAATTCGAACCAAGAAAGGCACAAATCATATTGTAAGCCTTTTCAGAAAAAAGAGCTACAATATTCATTGACATGTGGAATGTCAGAAATAGAATAAGTGCAATGCCTGTTACCGACATTACAACCTTTCTACCAATAGAAGAATTGATTAACCACATAAATTGTTTTGTTTTTAATATTTAAACTGTTAGAATTAATTTGCAAAACGAAAACGAGCGTATAAACAAAAAGGCATACCATTAAAAGCATACTTATATAACAGATACCCAAATGTTGGTATTTATGCACGTATATTCGCTGCAAAAATACTATAAAATAATGACAGAACGAATTTTTTTAGGAGAAAAAGACCATAAAAACAACCATAAATACGTAATATTGACAAAGTCTAAACAAGCACAAAAAACAAAATGCTACTTAATTTTTACACAGAGCTATTGAATGTAAATTTAATAAATTGTCTTTTTAGCTTTCGTTTTATAGCTATAAAACTGTTTGCTATAGCGTTTTGCATTAATAATAGGCATTTTTCTGTCTGCAAAAAACTATCTCTTCTAAATTTTAAAACAATATTGTATATACGTAAAAATTAAAAAAACAACAAAAAAACTGATTTCATAACATTCTTATAATCAGTTTATTATATGGACTTGAAAAAATATAATTATAAAATTTAAAAATGTAATTAAAAAAAATATTTTTCTTATAAGAAACTCTACTAACTTTCATTAAAATTCGCGTAGCTATTTATGTTAAACAATTGAGCATAAATATAAGTGGGTGAAAAATAGTGCAAAATGCCACAAAAAAATATACTCATTAATTATTAGAATAAGGGTATATATTTTTTTACAAGGTAAGAAGTTTCTGCTTGTTACTGCTATTTTGTTGGAGAGCATAAAGACTACTTTCTTCGGTTACTCCCATAAACAGAATTTTGTTTGCCATATTGCAGATGTATTTGTTGCGTTCTAAAGCTGTTATTTTAGACTGGCGAACCGAAACACTAACAGAAACTATTAACCTGAACTCGGGATAAGTTTCTTTTTATTACTCTAATTTATTTATCCTAAAACCCATTTAGCTTCAATCGTCTTAGATTGAGGCTACTCCTTTTTATCAAAAACAAACTGTTTTTTTAGAACAAAGAAAGTTGACCGTTGTATTGTTCTATGCAGAAATCTAAATTGACTTCAGGTTTCTTTTCAAAGAAGCTATATGCAGCCATTGCTGATAATACATTCATAGCAAAATTAAGTACACTTCTATGTCTAGAGTGGACCAATTGAGCTACATTCTTCAGTTCGTCATTGATGGTTTCAATTACAGATCTTTTTCTTAAAAGCAGTCTATCATATATTGGGATTAACTTGTTTTTCATATTACTTCTTATACCTGTTACCAAGTTAATGCCATCATTGAATAATTTTTCAAATAGTCCCTTAGAGATGTATCCTTTATCGGCAAATAATTTATAGTATAATATGCTATGAATCAGAGAAATATTAGGTTTATAAGGGAAGACTATCTATAGTACAACCTTAACAGAATTGAAAAATCATTTTTAGAATATTCTTTGGAATAGGTAAGTTTTTCTAAAGCCAAGGAATATTGTAGCTTTTTTCAAAATTATCCGATACTATGAAATTGTTTGATGTAGCTACTATTTTACTCTTCTCTAACCGATTTAGATATTCCGTTCTTATATTAAGATCTTCTAATTCTTCCCTTCTTGTTTTACTCATCGTTAAGTACTCTTCTTCCTTTTCTAAACCTAAATAATTTCTCCCTAACAGATTAGCTGCAATTCCTGTAGTTGCACTACCGCTAAAAGGATCAAGAATCCAAGCATTAGGTTCTGTGCTGGCTTGAATTAGTCTTGCTAATACAGCCAAAGGTTTTTGCGTAGGATGCTTTCCACATGATTTTTCCCATTTCCCAATAGCAGGTAGTTGCCATACATCCGTCATCTGTTTATCTCCATTCAGTTTTTTCATCAAATCATAATTAAAGTAATGAGGGATTTTTGGAGATTTACGCGCCCAGATAATAAATTCTGTGGAGAATGTAAAATATCGACACGATATATTAGGTGGGGGATTAGTTTTTGCCCATGTAATAACATTCAAAATCTTAAATCCCAGTTTTAATAATTGTTGCTGTACACTAAAAATATTGTGATGTGTCCCTGATATCCAAATTGTGGCATTATCTTTCATATGTTCACGAACAGCCGACAACCAACGTAAGTTGAACGCATCTAAATCTTCAGGAGTCGTAGGTTTATCCCAATCACCTTTATCCACACAGACTACCTTACCACTCTGATAGCTAATACCACCACCAGAAAGAAAGTAGGGAGGGTCGGCAAAAACCATATCAAAGCCAAACTTAAACTTAGACAACGTTTCAACACAGTCCCCTTGAATCAGCGTAAAATCGTTGTTTGGAGATTTGTAAAAAGATGGGATCATTCTATATCATATGAATTTATAGAATTACTTGTTTGCTTTGGAACTGGTAAGCCTAACTCTTGCAAAGGAATATAATTAAAATAATATTTACACCCGACACTAATTATATAGTCAAGCGTATCTTTGTACTTGTCCTGCAAGAACCATTCATCAAGAATATAATAATATTCTACTCTATAGTTCAGTTTAGAAAAGAGTTTGGTATATTCTTTCTTCGTAAAATCGCATGTTTGTAATTTTTCATCAACACTACCAGCAACTTCTTGATGTTTTACCTCTATAATGAATGCAGTGTTGTTAATAATTACGTAAATACAATTATCTGGTAATAACTGTTTGGAAATATGTTTTTTCCAATCAACTCCAACTTCTTTCAAAAATTTATATAAAGCGTGCTTCTTAAATAAGCGTGCTATGAGTTCATTCTTGAAGTAGACTTTCGTTTTTTCAACTTTATAGCCGTTTTGAGACTCTAAAAAGGCAGCTAAATCTACTTTTTCCTCATAAATAAGTCCCGTGATAGTATTACCACCACCTACACCATCTTTAATCATTACGATTTATCTTTTTTTGTTCTTGAGCAAACTCCTTTATAATATCCTAAAGCGAAAGCAGCATGAGGGCTTTTATGTCTTTGTGCACCAGCCTGGCTTTCTTCAAGATTTTCCAGAACAGAATTAATGTTTAAATTTCCATTCAAATTATAGCCTGCTTCGTAAGCACATGCTGCACATTTATGTCTGCCAACTCCACCTTGATCAGCAGGAATGGAATTCATAACGTCTGATAAAACAAGGTGATTTTTGTTACATGCCATACTTAATTCGTTTTATAAGATTAATAAATTCATCTATATTCGTTAAATTATAAATTTTGGGAATAATATTATATGCTTCTTGAAGCTTGTTCTTCGCACTATTCCAACCAACTCCATCTGTAATCCATACAAACTCAAAGTTAGGAAGAGAATTAACCTTTGGGGCAATATCAGAATATGAACGTGCGACTTCATTGAGTTTTGAACCTCCTCCACTATAGAAGTTTACTTCTATAAGATAAGTCTTTTGGGTAGTTTCTATAACAAAGTCAAAGCGTTTTTCGTCATCTCCTAAAATTCTTTTAAGGTCTGCCCACTCTTTAGAATATACCTCTTGGCGATAAGCGATATTATTTTCATCAAAAATTTTTGAAACCATTCTTTCCATAACGTGCCCACTTCTGTTTTTGCGAGCATTACTATCAAGACCTGTTTCTATTCCAAAAACATAATCAACAAGGTTTTTTATTCTACCCTCTTTTAAAATATATGCAAGCCCTGTATCTTCTAAATATTCAACAACACCATCTACGCTTTCAAAGAATCTATCAAGAATAATACATTCTCCATTAGAGTCAAGTACCTTCTTCAGCCCATTGCTACGAACAGCAATGAGTATGTCCAGTATGCTGAAAGCTGTTTTATCGCGTTCCCAAATTGCTTCAACACTCTTTCGAAGGTCGGTTGTTCCAATCAGACTATTGAGAATACATAGGCTTATTTTTATATTATCGACATTATTTGTTATTTTGTCAAAATCGCAGAAGAAATCTAATGTCTGATTTGTTTCTTGAAGCTGAGACATAAAAGTTTCAAAATCCTTCTCCATATTTTCATTATTATTAGATTAGACCATACGAGCAAGTACATTCTCTTTTTTTATTTCCTAAGGATATTATGGAATTATCTTCGAATGCTTTTGCCTTAGTATTTAAATAATTGTGTACTAAAATTTCTGTTAGTTTGCCTCTTTTATTCGGATTTGAGTTAATACTTCTTGAGGCAACTAAACGTTCTATTTGATAAGATCTGTATAGTTCATCAAAAAAAATATCTTCTTTGTTTTTCCCTTTACAGTCTGAGTTACTTAACATAAACTTATAACCAGCATCATGAATTTTATCACAATATTCTTTTAGCCTCATCTGCTCATCATCATTAAAAGCCTCTTTTGTGTAATCATTAAAACTTGACGTATTACTTAATGGACGATATGGAGGGTCAAAATAAAACAGAGTATTGTCGTGCGCATAATCAAACGTTACTTCAAAGTCTTCATTAAGAATTTCTACTTGTTGTAACAACTCACTGTCTTTGCGAATTGTACCTGGATCGCAAATTGTAGGGTTAGCATATTTCCCGAAGGGAACATTAAAAAGCCCCTTTTTGTTTACCCGATACAATCCATTAAAACAAGTCCTATTGAGAAAAAAGAATAGCGTTGTATTCTCAATAGCGTTTAGTTTTTTCTCATTATAGTGTTCACGAGCACTCATAAAATAAGATTTTCTATCTTCCTCTGTTTTAAGACTAAGATAAGTTCTTTCTACTTCATATAATGCTTCTATCAATTGTTCAGGCATGTCTCTAACTGTACGATAACAAGTACACAGATCGGGATTGATATCATTGATAATTGCACGACGAATGTGAGGATAACGTTGCAACATATAGAAGAGCATTGCTCCACCACCGACAAATGGTTCTATGTAAGTTACGTTCTTCCAATTATCAAAGTCAGCAGGAAGTTGCGCTTCAAGTTGTTCAATGAGTTGGCTTTTACCACCAACCCATTTGATAAAAGGTTTTGCTTTAAGCATTTTGGTTTATGATTTATTTCACTTGACAAAAGTACGAAAAATCTTTGATGAACTCCTTCTACTTGTTGTAAAATATAGAAATGAGTTAAGATAAAGTAGATAAAAATCAATCTTATATTTTCAATTATGGCAAACTATTGATTGCATTTCCCTTCAACCTATCCACCGCAAGAGTGTATTTCTCGGTATACTTCAATCCACTATGCTCTAACAAACTAGCGACAGTTTTGATGTTAGCACCATTATTTAGAATATTCACTACAAAGGTGTGAAGAGCAGAACGCAACTGATGTGTTTATTTATGCTTAATACTGCTCTTTTATAGGATAAAAAAAGCAAGTGTAATTACCCTTAATTAAATCATAATTACCAACTCAAAATTTTTGGCGTAATGGACATTTGGTAGGCTGAAACCTCACGAAACGCTTTTATTTACTACCTTTGCAGCATTTGAAAACCTATGAATAAAAAAACTGTATATTCTGCAACAACTCAAATGTTAAAAAGAATGGTCATCGACGTAATGTTCAGATGTATCTTTGCAGGGATTGTGGTAGGCAATTCCAAGGTGGATTACGTATAAATAATGTTTAGTGGTGGATAGTTTTACTGCTACTTACCCCAAATCTGCAGTAATAATAATAGATACGACTTACTTTTCCAAGACGTTTGGCGTGATGCTTTTCCAGGACGCATCATCAGGTAAAATACTTTATCGCAAGTTTGATAAGAACGAAACTAATAAGGATTATCTTGATGGACTTCGGTATATTGCGAAGCGTGGAACTACAATAAAAGCAGTGGTATGTGATGGACACATGGGACTTTTACAAGCTATAAGTTTCTGTCCCGTACAAATGTGTCAGTTCCACCAATTCCAGATAGTTAGAAGGCTTCTTACTAACAATCCACATTTACCTGCAGGCGTTGAACTATTAACTTTAATGAGAAGTATGTTCTCTTTGGGAAAAGAAGAGTTTATAACAGCTTTTGAGAAATGGTGTGAACAATGGAAAGAGTTTCTAGACGAACGAACTCTTCTAATCTCTGGCAAGACGACCTATACACATAGAAGACTGAGAACTGCAAGACGTTCTGTTAAGACTCATCTTAAATGGCTCTATACGTATGAGGATTATACAGAATTACAAATTCCTAATACAACAAATCTATTGGAAGGATTTAACTCACAGCTTAAAAGGGCACTACATAATCATAATGGATTGAATGAAGCTAACAAGAAGAAGTTTATAGATGGATTCATAAATACAAAAAGTAGGCTGGAATGATCAGCCTACCAAATGTCCATTACTAAAACACGTGAGGTTTTCAGCCTACCAAATGTCCATTACGCC
>QWCF01000178.1_pt1 | contig 29057 bp, 29 predicted proteins | sample 1972521 | NCBI WGS metagenome assembly QWCF01 (sample SAMN09866715, study PRJNA288562) | Human oral metagenome isolate term4_saliva, whole genome shotgun sequencing...
CAACGTTAGCTCTTTTTCAGCAGTATATTCTGTTCCTTTAACGATACCTTTCCAGTTCCCAGTATAGCGGTCATGCTTCGTATCGAGCTTATCCAAACCATCATATTGGTACAATGTATCATGTTTTTCTGGAACAGTTACTCCATCAAGAAGGTACTGAATAAAATCACCTAGTTGGACTTCTTTGCCATCAAGGACTTTCTTGCCACTTCTATCAAGTACATGTTTTTCTGGCTTCACATCAGGAACTTTAACCGTAACAAGGTTTGATTTATAGCCATTGTCATAATCAACTTGAACAAACTCATTTTCAACAACTTCTCCTGCTTTTACAAGCAAACGTGCAGGTAGATCAATTGTGATATTCTTAGCTTGTTTCACATAGTTTTGATAGAAAGAAGTAGAATCTTTCGCCACCCAAAGGTAAAACTCACCTTTAGGATTCAATCCTGTTTCCTTCAAAATGTTTTGGATTTCTTGTGTGCGTTCTTTTTCTGAAAGAACATGGTACATATTAAAAAGTGCTTTTACATCTTTACCAATAGAATCCTTCATAGTGATTTTGCTATCATCTACCATGTATGCACCATCTTGAACATCATCTGCCAAGGCCCATGTTTTAGCAACATTTTTTGAATCAGCAGTAAATGTTGAATATGGCTTGTAGTCAGTCGTCAAACTGAATTTTACATTTTTATCAAACGTAGTCGCACCATCAATGTTGTGACCATAATTATCAGTAATAGCCTTCACAGGTTTTGGAGTAGAAGGTTTAACACGCAAACGTGAATAATTCACTTTTACAGTAGGAACTAAAGGCATTTCAGGAATTTTTTTCTTCTCTGGTGGAGTTGGAGCTGGTGGAATTGGAAGTGTTGTACGAGGAACAAACTCTTTTGGTTTCTCCAATTTAGGTTTAGGAATTTCCTTAGTATCCTTTGGTTTCAATTCGGGTTTAAGTGGAGGATTCACATGGATATTAATTGGCACAGTTGCACTTGCTTTCCCAAACAAACCTACAGCCCATCCAACCTTTTTAGAAGAAAAAATTTCACTATCTGGTGGAGTTTTTTTCCCTTCATATAATGCATCTCTGATTGCATTAACTCTTTCTTGAAAAATTTCATGAGGTGCACGCTGTCCGACTCCATTATGATAGCCTAAATTCAATGTAGAACCATATCCAATAGAAACGATTGATCCACGTGGAATATCCTTTTCATCTCGAACATTAGCATACCCAAGATCACCAGCATTCACCCCAAGTTCAGGAACATCATAAGTCCAAGGTGTTTTATACTCACCTTTGTAGTAATTCTTACCATCACGAACCACTTTTTTAACATCAGAACCGTTAGGATTCAACACGATTCCTTCTGATCCATCTTGATAGGTCAAATTCAACTCCTGACCGTAATCAATATCATTAAATGCAGAAGCAACAGCAAGAACAACTTCCTTCTTATCCTTTTCATAGAAGAAATCAATCTTCGTATTAAATTCTACTAGGTTAGCAAATAAAAAGTTAATTGAACCAGAACCACTATCATCCTTATGTACATAGATTTTAGTAGGACTCAATGATTTTCCATTCTCAACCCACTCAGCTTCTACTTTATTAAAAGTAAAGCGAGCAGAAATTTTATTCCCATCTTTCCTTTCAGCAACATTATGGATAGTGAAAGAATCACCTGCTTTTGGATCTACAATTTCACCGAAAAATTCATTACTTTTTGATAACAAGCCTTCACGACTAGCAGTAATTGAAGAATCAGAATGCAAACCAATATAATCTTTTACATCAATTAGATCTTCTACCCCTTCAAATGAAACAGTCAATTTTTTGTAATAATCGAGACTTCCACGTTGACTTTCATCATAATCTCCATAGACTTTGATATGAGGTTTTTCAATTTTCAAATCTTTGTTGTTCAATTCAGCTTGTTGTTTTTCATAGACCGCTAGTTTTTTTCGATACTCTTCTAACTTAGTTTCATAAGTAGATTTTACATTTGCATTTTCCTTATCAACATTGTCATTAAAAGATTTCTGATTTGCAAGAGCAGTCTTATAGTCAGCTTCTTTCTGATCGTTATCACGTTTAATTTGTGTATTTTCAGCTTCAATTTCTTTTTGCTTCTTATCATTGTCGGCAAGTATAGCTTTATTTTCAGCTTCAACACGTTTGACTTCTGCTTCATGATCTTTTACGTCTTTTTCAAACTTATCTTGTTTATCCTTGTTTTCTTTTTCGATTACTTCACGTTCTTTAGTAGTTTTATCTACCTTAGAAGAATAATCATCAGTCACAGTTTTAACATTTTTTTCCTGATTAACATAATCAGCTTCAATTTCTTTCTGCTTATCTGCTACTGTATCAGTAGTTGCCACTCCCTTATCTTGTGTAACACCAACATCAACTTTAACACCAGCTGCTTTCGCTTCTGCAATAGCTTTATCAAGTTTTTCATGAACAATTGGTACTTCTAATATCGTTTTATTTTCAGAAGCATTTACTGATACTTCATCAGCAGATGCAGTCGAAGAAAATACCATTCCCAACATTGCAAGCGCAAGGATAACACCACATGCACCACCAACCTTCATTTTACGAATTGAACCATAGGCCTTAAATTCTTGTGTCTTTGACATCTATTTTTCTCCTTTTAAATTAAAAATTTTTTATATTTTATTAATCTCAATCATTATAATCCTAAGAAGGTGAACGAGATCGCTTAAATACTTCTAAAATCATACCCATTTTCCTGAATAATCAAGTCTATATCCTTGAATTACTTCATTACGAGCATAAACTCCATTGGATTTTAAATAATACCATGAATCATAATAAGAATCATAAATCCATTCATTAGCTGCCATAGCCCCACTAGACTTCAAATAATATGATCCTTGCCATGTATTTCTTGCCATATAGCCACCAGACTTAAAGTAATACCATAAACCATCCACCTTATACCATTGACTATTTGCATACGTTCCACCTTGTTTTAAATAAAACCATGAACCATAATAAGAATCATAAATCCACTCTTTATCTGCCATCTTACCATCAGATTTCAAATAATATGATCCTTGCCAAGTATTTCTCAATGGTTGATTATTCTTATAAAAATACCAAGTTTTGCCTTCTTGAATCCAGCCATTCTTACTTGAAGATTGAATCCAGCCATTCTTACTTGAAGAAGGTTTACTTTGATTTTGAGAAGGTTTATTCTTGTCCTGATTTTGGGATGACTTATCAGGACTTGTATTTTGTTTTTCCTTATCCTTATTAGCTTTTTCTTGCTTCTCCTTTTCTTCTTCAGACTTTAAGCTATCAATCTCCTTCACAATTTTATTGTAATCATTATAAGATGTTTGTAGCTTCTCATACTTACCTTTTTCATCTTGTAATTCTTTTAATTTCTTAGCTAAAGTTGCTTGACGATTGCTTTCTGTTGTATTTGACGGACTAGAAGTATTGAAAACACTCTTTGTTGCTTTAGAAATATCAGTATCACTAACCGTAATATAACTAATCCCAAGTCCATCTTTTAAATAATGAAGTGATAGTCCAAGATACTCATTTTTATTAGTTGTACCATAGTTCACACCAGCTACGGATTGAGCATGAAGGAACTCTGTCCCATTAAACAAAAAGTTCAAGATAGAATTGTAAATCCATTGTTTCATCTCAGCTTTAGTCATTTCACTTGAAACTCCACTTACAGCAAAGTTGTTTTCATAGAACTGACTTCCATATTTACTTACTTCATCTTCCCTGCTTGAAGTAGGCAAGCCATATTCTCTAGCTACATCATTGATACCTTTTACATAATGCCAATCAAAAACGCTTCTATTTGCTTCGCGAACTTTTTTTGAAAGTTTATCAGCAAAATCAATAGATGAACTAGCTAGAGTAAGCTGTGGCATGCCCATTTGACTACGAACTTGATTAAGCATATCCAAGGCAAAGTAATTCAGTTCAATTTCAACTTCCTTAGGAAGATTATTAAGATTATAAACCTCTACTTGATCTGAAGCACTAGAAATAAAATTACCTTCTTGTGAACGTAGCTTGCTACTTTCTGACTTCAAAATTTGTTCTGCTCGATTTCTTTCAGATTCACTTTTATCATAATTGAAATAATCTTTAAGAGCCTTTGCATACTCAGCACTTACTTTGATTGTATTCTTTTCTGAATAAGATACATTTAACTGAGCTACTTGCTGTTCTAATTCTTTTATCTTGTTTTCACTTTCCTTCAAAGAATACCAGCGACCACCTGCTTCAAATCCACTAGACCCATTTGCCTTATAAAGACTATCTTTCTGCTTCTCTAGTTGAGAGATTCTTGCTTCTCTTGCAGAATCAGCATGAACTACACTATTACTAAATGCAAGTAATGTTACTGTTGAAAGTAACAACATTGAGCCTTTAACTTTCATTGTTTACTCCTTAACAAAATTCAAAAAAACTTCTATAAATTCCACAAAACCAATAATTCTAAATATCCATTCTTTTCTCACTTCTATTGTCAATTGACATAAAAGAAAAACTTAAGATGTTCTAAAAATTATTTAACAGTACATTGTTATAATTCGTTTAAATTTTCCTTATTTTAAAATAATTTTTTCTTGTAAAAGTAACCTACTGCTGTCATTAACATGCCACCAATAGTAGTTAGAATGCTTTTTGCTGTTCCAGTGTTTGGAAGTGTTTTAAGTTTGCCTTCTTTATCAGTAACAGAGATAGTCTTATCTTCGTTGACAGTACCACCGACCTCTTCAGGAGCAACCACTGAACCATCTGAAAGAACTACGTTTCCGCCTTGGGTGCTAACAATTGACGCACCTGTATTTGTTTCAACAGGTTCTTTTGTTACATCATGCACCACTTGACCTGTTGAAGTTGAAGTAGTTCCAATTTGAGACTTCCCTTGTTCGTTTGCCTCTACTGTTGTTTTTGGCAATTCAGCTTTTGGCTTTTCAGCTTTTGGCAATTCAGGTTGGACTTCTGGGGTGCCTTTGTTGATTACTACCGCTTCAGAGAGCTCTGGTTGAATTGCAGGTTCACCTTTGTCACTTACTACAGCTTCTGGTAAAGCTGGTTGAATTGCAGGTTCACCTTTGTCTGTAGTTGATGATGTATTTGGAGTTGTTGGATTAACTGGAGTAACTGAAGGCTCTGTTGGCTGAACTGCTGGAGCTTCTGTTTCTGTTGAAGCGCTAGGTGCTGTTGGCTGAACTGCTGGAGCCTCTGTTTCTGTTGAAGTGCTAGGTGCTGTTGGCGTAACTACTTCTGTTGTTGGAGCTGAAGAGTCAATTGGTGCCAGTTCATCTGCTGATACATAACCAGCTTGTGCAAGTGCAAGTGTTGATAGTGCGAGTGTAGCTAATACTTGTTTCTTATTCATTTTCATTTTAATTTTTCCTTTTCTAATTTTTTAGATAATTTGTTTCTTTTGGTTCTGTTTCTACAACAAATCCATATTTTGAAGAATCAGAAGCTTTTACATCAAAAGTTAATCTAACGCTAGATGATTTATCACCTTTTTTTACTGATAGGATATAGGAAACCGTGTATTTTTGAGTTTCTGAATCATAATTCAACTTCTCTAAAATAACGGACTGTAAAATCCCTTCTTTTGGTTGGGTAAATTTTGCATCACCTTCAGAAAGAAAATCTACTAGGTTTTCTTTTTTGCCTGAGTAATAAGAAGGTAAGAAATAGCGACTAAATACATCAACTTCATTTTTCGTTGAAATGATTAGTTGAGTATTTTTTTGTTCCTGATATAAGAAATTTACTTTTTCTGACTGGTTTGATAGTTGGGTGAAAGCAAAGAATACACAAACAATGTTTACTATTGTAAGCACTCCCAAAAAACCTAAAAATAGATAAAATTTCTTGAGGGAAGTTGACTGCTTATGAGATACAGAATTCCCAATATCTGGTTGTTTTCTAGCTTTTGGAGCAGGCGCCAAACGACTTGATTGAGAACTAATCAACGTTTCACCTTCGGCTGGGAAAAGGGGTAGAGAAGAATCAGATAATCCCAAACTTTGTTTATATACAGGATAAATCTGGTTCTCAAAATACTCCCTTTTTTCTTGATAGCTGTAATTCGCAAATTCAGAGCGAGTAAGTATCGCTTGAATAAGGGGAAGCAAGAGATTTTCATAGTCTTCAGTAATGAGGAATGGACTAGTATAAACCTCTCCTTCTGTCACTACAGTTTTCCCTTCCATATGAGCAATTGCTATTTTTTTCAGCTGAAACCGACCATACGCCTGTTTTAACTCTTTAAATAACAACTCCGCTTGTTGAAATGTTAGGTAGGGCAAACTTTTTGAAATCGGCTGAGAAAAATTAGAAAGATGATCCAATCCCTCAATAATATCAAGCAGTTCACTATCTTCCTCTGGACCTCTTCCATCTGCCCAGGAGATTTCTAAAAATAGATCATCTGTAATCGTACAGCGATCTTTATTAAAGAGTGAAAAAGCCATAAATCACCACCCCTTAACTTTTCACAAAATCAAAAATCCATTCAATGATACTTGGTCCCGCTGAAACACCAATAATTGCAATTGCAATTGATACCCAATGTTTTTTCATTGAGGCTTTTAACTCCCGTCCACCAAACGCATAAATGAGCGAGGTGACAACGGCAGCTAGACCAAATAGCGCAACACTGACTAACTGAACTTTTGTAATTCCTTGTTTTGCTAAGGTATCAGACTTGGCGAACGGATCTTCCGCATAAACTGTAGATCCTGTTAGAAATAGAGAAAGGCTCAATAAAAACATTTGTGATTTTGTCTTTACTTGCTGAAGTTGTCTTGTCAAATAATTTTTCATAGAAATCCTCCTTTGTTATTTTGACAATATTAGTGTAATAGATAATTGAAAAAAATTTTTTAAAGGGACAATCATTTTTTTGTTGTGAACTTTATGAAAATAATACTTCACCAAATGACTTATTTTTAGCCTCAACTTCAAATAATATTTCTCTTTTATCTTCACGATGGTGTTCATCTGGCGCATCACCTTCTACCCAAAGATGAAAATGATATTCCTGGTTGAAATCTGATAGATTAAGAAATTCTTTAGAAATTAAAGGAAGTACTTTATGCTTAATCACTCTTTCAAGTGGCCGTGCACCGTCCTTTATATTTGTTCCTACATCTAATAAATAAGTAACCAAACTTTCTTCATAAGAGAGAGTCAACTTTTTATTCTTCATTCTTTCTTGAATTTCTGATAGCTGTTTGACAATAATTTCCTTATTCACTTCCTCGTCTAACATGTTAAAAATCAATTTATATTCAATTCGATTGAGAAATTCTGGTCGGAATTTAGTCTCCAACTCCAACGTCATGCTCTTTTCAAACTGAATTTTATCCCTATCGGTTAGCTTTTTAAAATTCCCTTTCAATTCGTACTGCTTAATAATTTTTTGAGAACCAATATTCGTAGTAATAATGACAATCGTATTCTTAAAGCTCACTTGCCTTCCAGTTGAATCAGTCAAACGTCCTGCATCAAGCACCTGCAAAAATAAATCTACAACTTCTGAGTGTGCTTTCTCCACCTCATCGATCAGAATAACGCTATAAGGTTTTTGTTTAACCTTCTCAGTCAATTGACCTTTTGTCCTAGTTTGACGATCGCCAATCAACTTTGTAATATCTCCTTTTTGCTTGTACTCAGACATATCAAAACGAATAATCGCCTCTTCATCATCAAACATCCCCTCTGCCAATGCCAGGGCAAGCTCTGTTTTTCCAACTCCTGAAGTTCCTAGAAACATGAAGGAAGATAGGGGCTTTCTTTGATCCTGTAAACCAGCTTGTGCAACAGTTATAGCATTCACAACAGCATCTACAGCCTCATCTTGGCCTTTCACACGTCGTGACAGCTTTTCTTTTAAACCATCTAGTCTTTCCTTGTCGCCTTTCAAAATCGTCGTGACAGGAATACCTGTTTTATTTTTCAGTACCTCTGCAATTTCTTGCTTCCCAACATGGCCTAATCCATTTGTAGAACAAATTGTAGCTGCTTCATCTATTAAGTCAAAGGCTTTATCAGGTAGAAATTGATCAGGTATGTAGCGAACAGATAGAAGTACAGCTTGTTTTACAGCATCAGAGCTAATAGATACCTGGTGAAAATTTTCGTAAATAGCTTTAGCTTGTTCAAGAATTTCAATCGCTTGAGTAGTTGTTGGTTCATCAACCATAATCGGTTGCATCCTTCGCTCCAACGCTCGATCCTGTTCGACATACTCATGAAATTCATCCAATGTAGTTGCGCCAATCAATTGCATCTCACCACGTGACAAAACTGGTTTAATAATATTTCCAGCATCCAAAGCGCCCTTATCTGAACCACCAGCACCAACAATAGTATGAAATTCATCAATAAAGAGAAGATTCTCTCCTTTGGTTTCTACCATCTCCTCAATAATTTTTTTAAACTTAACAATAAATCCTCCATCCTCATCTGACATTAAGCTAGATAGTTCCAGAGAACGCACGGTCAAATTTTTTAATTTTGGAGATACCTGGTTTCTTAAAATGGCTAAAGCAAATCCTTCAACAATAGCTGTTTTTCCAACCCCAGCTTCGCCTACCAAAATAGGATTATTCTTGGTTCGTCTGAGAAGAGTGGTCTGAACAGCTTCTACTTCTTTATCACGTCCGTACACCTGATAATCTTCCGCTTTTTTTGAGACTTTTTCTGTCAAATTATCTGTATAACGATCTAAATAGGGTGTTTTTTTCTTTTCTTCAGTAGTCACACTTAATCACCTCTTTCTTTTACTTCCTTGATTTGAAGAGTGAGCTTATCTTTTATCGCATCAACAAATTCTCGTGGATTGATTGTCCCTTCTCCAATCTGAGATAGAAACATTTCCCAACCTCCTGTTGTCTCTGGATCAGAGAACTCATTGTCATAGAGATAATTAATCAGTAGATAGGCCTTGTTGGTAGGAGTTAGTTGACCTGTTTTTTTATCTTTAACAACATAACCCTTACTCTGAATTTTTTTAATGATTTCTCCTCTAGTAGCCTGAGTTCCTAAGCCATATTTAGGAAATATTTGGCCAATCAATTGGCTTTCAGTTAGTCTTTTAGGTGGTTTTGTTTCACCCCCTACAATCTGAACCTGCGTATCAATTTTATCTCCCACTTGATAATCAGGAACTTCAACTGGACCTTGTATCTTTCGAAAACTCCATTCAGCCCATCCTAACTTATGAAGCGTTCTACCCTTTGTTTTAAAAACAAGACCATTATTTTCTACTTCAATTGTTTTGGTTGAATAATAACAATCATCCGCAAACATCAAGATTGCCTGCTTCACAACTGCTTCATAAATCAGTCGTTGGTCAGTTTTTAAATTTGAAAGGTTTGGAATTCTTTCGGTCGGAATCAAGGCTGAGTGGCTCGTACCAGATACTTTTTCATCATTGACATAATCTTCTCTAGGCTCCAAAAACGCTGGCTAAAAATGACAATTAATAGCTTTTTGATAGGCAGATAGATTTTCTTTTAAATCTTCAAATTCAAAACGACTGATGTATTCTGAGTCTGGTCGTGGATAGGAGAGAAAACCTTTCAAATACAGTCCCTCAACAATGCTCTCTGTTTTACTTGAGTCAAATTTCCAGGCGCTTGCTGCAAAACTTTGTAATGCTGACAAAGTAAATAGCTGTGGTGCGGATTTCTGATGTTCTTCTACCTCAACTGAAGAAACAACAGAGGAGGTTGATAATCCCCTTGAAAAAGCTAAAATAGCTTCACTATCTTTAGTTTTATCTTTGGTAGTAAAGAATACGCCATTTTTCTTATCCTCCAGCTGAAGCTTCCAATATTTTTCTGGAGTAAAGTTGCGAATCTCTAAATCATTCTCACAAACTAGTCTGACTGCTGGTGTTTGAACTCGGCCAACAGATAGATGGCTACCTTTTGTTCGAGGGAGTTGCCCTCTTGCTTGAAGATCAATCGTTGCAAGAGGAGATAAATTCATGCCTACCAACCAATCGCTTTGTGCACGTGCTTCAGCTTCTAAATAGTAATTATAGGTTTCTGAAGGTTCCTTCAATTCCTGAAAAGCTTTTTGAAGAGTTTTCTTTGTCATGGAGCTTGCCCAAAGACGTTTCCAAATTTTCTCCTTGCCTCCTGGTATATGCGATAAAATAGAGTACGCAATCCGCTCTCCTTCTCTATCAGCATCCGTCCCAATAATCACTTGATCTGCTGCTACCACTTCATCATAGATTCTCTTAAATTTTTCTCTTGAATCCTTGTCCTCTTTGAGATGTTGCTTGAATGAAACATTTGTAAGAGGTAATTTATCAAGCGACCAATTGTCTGGTTCACTATATTCAAATAGGTGCCCTTCAGCAGCCACCACATGTACTTCAGCTGGAAAATAGGGTGAATGCTTAGTGACATAGACACCTTTCTTTTTACTAAATTGTCCCAAAGCTATAGCGTAAGCTTCTGCCTGTTTCTCTTTTTCAGCCAGAATAACGATAACCATATCATTCTCCTTCTACTTCATTTTATGTCATTGTAAGCTATAATTAAAAAATATCTTTTAAAGGGACATTGACAAATAATAAAGTGAGTTGATATCAAAAACAGTACATAAAGTTATATAACTTTACGTACAAAAAAGAGGCTCTTAAAGAGCGCTCTTTCTAGACTTTAAGCCCCTTCTTTGGGCTTTGGATAAAATTTTGATTTTGTACCACCTGTCTGTTTAACTGGTAAGGTTTTGTATGTTGTTCAACACTTTTTACAATCTTAGATACTGTTCCATGAATACGTTTCATAGATTGCGCTAGTTGTTGATCATCAAGAGATGTCAAATTATCAGTCCAAATTGCCATATAGCGAATGGCTTTCTCAGAGGTATCTAAGCCAAAATGCTTAGAAACGAGATAACTTGTCATCTCAGCTTCAAGTTCTCTACGATCTTTTGAGACATCCTCCTTATACGAGTTAGCAAATTTAGGATTATGTAGACTAGCATGCGCTAACTCGTGAATAGTAGTTGCAATGACCTCTCCAGGAGTATTATCTGGATTCAAAAGTATTTTTTGTTCATCTGGATAAAAAGCTCCTTTTGCACTCTTCAACTCTTTTGCATCGTCTTGATAGATTGTTACTCCAATATCCTTAGCGTAGTCTGAAAGCCCCTCTAGCACCTCTTTCGTACGAATATAATCCATATTAAAGTCATAGTGACGATTTGGCATCGCTTTGGGATAAAATTCAGGTTTCAAGGTTGTTTGGGACAACTCAAATACTTTATACGTAGCAAATTTAGCTAAGCCTGTATTTGAATCTCTTTCCTGGAAGAAGCGAGATTTTAACTTTCCTTCTTTCTTTAACGCCTTTTCTTCAGGTGTCGCTTCAGACAATCTTTTATATTTTGGATTTCCTTTTCCATTTTTTACCTGGTTTCCATTTTCATCCAATACAGGAATCATTTCAACCATCATAGGTCTAAACAAGGTAATATGTGATTTTTCTCCTGTCTTAACCGAAAGATTGTTATGAACAACTTCTCTTGTTCGACCTGTTTTTTTATTGGTATAGGTATTTCTAGTTTCAAATACCTGATCTGAAGTAATCCCAAGAACTTCCCCCATAGATTGCCATTGATTATAGGTTGCGACTGCATTCGCTCCTGGCCACTGTTCCTGAATCAACGCTACATTTCTAGGTGAGAGTTCTGGAAACTTACTCATAAAATTTAGATACTCTTCTAACCGTTCTGGTGTTTCTGTGTACTCTCTCACTTTTTGAAAAGCAACCTCACTCAATTCATGAGGCGTTAAAGTAGCATAACCAATACTATTTGGGTTTACTTCAGGAGTCTCCAATTCTGAAATAGGTTCCTCTTTTAGAATCTCCTCTACACGCTGAAGAAAATTATTTTTAGTTTCTTGCTTAGAAGATTGAAAAGCTACCGTTTCTCTTGTATCAAGTGTTTGACCTTCTCCCTCTCCTATCAATCGAGCTGATTCATTTGCTTCCAGGGAAATTTCCTTATTCACCTCTTTATTTTCCAGCTGAGAAAAAATTTCTTCATCCATCAATGCTAGTTCAGATTGACCGTTGAGTCGACGATATCCTAATCCTAGCATTTGTGAAATTGGTTTAGTCTCATCTCCAACATCATAACGAATTCCCTCCTTAATTACTTCACCACCTGGAGCATAAACATCAAACTTAGTTTTGGTAGGAGGGATATAGCCTTCAGTATTGCCTGCAGTTACTTGTTTCATTCCTTCTTGATGAATTGGATAAAAGTCCTGATTGGCCTTATATAGCTCTCTAGCAAATTCTTGATACGAAATTAGCTCTGTTTCTTTAAAGGGCAATTTCGGGCCACCTGGGCGATCCTCAGACCATTGTAGGCGTACATGGTAGTTCTCCTTATAGATATGATCTTGTGTCCATTCTTTATAAAAATCTGAATTTGTATCTAGGAGATGATCTTTCCCAGCTGCAGTAACAATCTGATCAAATTTATCATTGTATTTCTTAGCATAATCAAGATATTGATCCCAGGCTTTATGAAATTCTTCTGGAGTTTTTGAGATGTCATTTGGAACACCTAAATTATAGACAGTATCCAAAACTTGAGTAAAAGTTACTGAATCAAGTGAAGTTTTATCTATAGTATTTACTGAAGTTGTTTGTTCAGATTCTTTAGGAACCTCTTCATACTGCTTATTTCTCAAGACAGATAGCATTTCCTCGCCACCATCTTTAACATATTCATCATTAATCGATAGCTGTTCAATCTGACCATCTCTTTCTCTATAGACACCGAGAATTGTGCCAGTATCTATATCTTCCAGTTGTTTACTTAAATCCCCCTTCACTCTCATTAAAGATGCAGGGACATGAGTAAATTCCTTTTCTTTGAATAACAATAACAAATCAGTATCTTCTGGTCTAATTGCTTTTGAAAGATCCAGATTATTAAATTTCTTTACAGATGAAAGATCGTTAAACACAAAGGAGTCTGACTCTATCACCTCAGGTAATAAGTTCAAAACTTTTAGTTTATCCGACATTCCATTCGCAAATTTTAAATCTTTGAAATGCCCTTTCCCAGCTGCAATATCTTCAACGAATGACTCAGACAAATGTTCCACCCACTCATTATATACAGGTGTTACTCCAGTTAAGTGCATCCAATTTTTCTTGTCAAATTTAACATTTAGAATTTGGAATTGCTTTTCTTCTGGATTCCTATAAACATAATGGATACTTGTCCCTGACATTTCTTTTAGATACCATTGAGCCGAGTCTCTCATTGCGTTTGCATATAAATTTAACGTCCGCATGTTTTTCCTGAATTTTTTATTTGACATTCGATCCTCATCGATGGTAAAATGAAGACGAACATTGGCAGGAAAATCAGGTTGAGAATTTTTCTCAACGGGCTGCGGTGCTGTCCCTGGAGTTTCTACTCCTAAAGAACTGGAATTGCGATTCAATAGTTCGCCCCCAGTGTTAGTCTCTTGATAATTATCAAGGGACTTTTCTTTTTCTTCTGGAACTTCAATTATCTTAATAGGATGAGTATCAAGGAGTGACATCAAGTTATCCAATAATTCATGATTTAAAATCACTTCTCCCTCTTGATCTTCCAGATAGTGGAACAATGTATTTGGAGTTACCACAAAACCATAGGTAAAGTCTCTTTTACCCAACTCAATCAAGGGATACTCCAGCATTCGTTCAATTGATTGTGATAGATTTTCAAGGGTTCTTTCACCAAAATAGACACCAAAACTATCTCTTGAAAGGCTTTCTATCTGCTTGTTTGTATTGTAGGCTGCTATAGCAAGTTCACCAATGAACTGGGTTGAAATATCTACTCCCAAAGTTCTCTGATGAGGTTTCAATGCTTGATACAAGGAATCCTGCTCAGGTGTCCCTTTTTTCTTGTATAAATCAATCGTTTGATCATCTATAGAAGTCAAAAGAGAGTGGATGGGAGACAGCACTTCCATTCGCTTATCATTGAGATATTTTGTAGGATGGCTATTTCCTAACTTTGCAAAGACATCATACAGATAGAAATCTGGTGCAAATTCGATTGATAATTCTCCAGATTGAACCCGATTATTTAATTTCTTAGTTAATGCTTCGTTTTCCCGTTTTACCTCTTCATAGCTCATCATTCTTCCAGCATTCTCCTCTGTATTAGCAATAGACTCTTGATAGCCTGAAATATGTTTTTCTTCCGTTGTCGGATCTGTTTCAGAGGGTCTAGTTGACTGAACAGAAAAAGAAATATTGTTCCAGTTTTCCTTCAACCACGTTGCATCTTCAGGAGAAAGGTGGCTGGTATCAGGAAAGTGACTTGATTCTGATAAAGTTGCTTCAGCCATCTCTTCATATTCTGATTTTCGACTATCAGATTTTTCTTCATGCTGACTCTTTAGAACATCATTCCAGTCCGTTTTATCCTGTCCTGGCCTTAGTTCTGGTAAATCCGAATTGATAACAGCTCCTTTTGCTTCCAATTCTTGAATGAATGTTCTACCTGCTTTATCATTATCTAAAGCTAGGGTGATTAAATCCGCATTTTTCCCATCTTCAAAAAAGTGACGATCAATAGCTACTTGAAGTCCGTCTGCCAATTGTTCAGGTGTCCATATTAGCGCTTTTCCTGACATTTCAGCCTTAATTTGAGATAGATGACGGCCAATAGTAGATTCTTTCAAACCATCCATAGAAACTAACCTGACATCCTGAAGACTATCCTTATGCAATTCATAGTAGGACATTAAATCAATTGGACTCTCAGTAAAAATCAATCGTTTTGGACTGCCAATATCAACATGAATACCTGTCATAGGATCGGAGTTTTTCATAATCACTTTAGCATAGCCATGTTTGGGCCACTTCTCCCAATTCTCCTGGATTCCTTGTAAAGAGGCTCCAACAACTTCACCTGAAGAAGAAAGGGATTTGAACACAATAACTGGCTCAATCGCATTTGTTGTGACTCCACCAGTGCCTTCCGCAAAGTAGTCAAGTTTGGCATTAGCTTGGGCTAATGCACCCTGTTCCAAAAAATAATCAATCGTTTCATCGGATAGCCCACGTTGATTCCGCAGATAATCTCTTCCAGCTGAAAACGGCTGCTCGTATTTCTCAAGATAGTATTTAAAATCTTCTTGAGGTCTTTCAACCATTTGAAACTCTTTAAAATTTCCATCATTTAAAAAATCTACAGACTGGTTAAAATCTACTTCCTTTATTGTCTCAACCAAAGAAATCGCATCCCCACCTGTATTTCTAGAAAACCATTTCCATAAATTTTTATCAGGTGAAATAACTAGGCTATCATGTTCTTTCCATCGATAGTCTCGTCCAGAACGAACCAGCTCCATCTGAAGCTCGTTTGCAACATCCAAAATATCTCTAGAACGTGCAAATTCAACACGTTCTCTACGACTTTTCCCACGTCTTGATTCTAGTTCTGTCATATAAAATCTCCTTAAAATCCTTCATACTGTGGTTTGTACGGCTCTTTCTCTGCTTGTAGAAACGTTTCTGGATCTAAGTGAACCAATTCCCCTACTGAAAAAGATCCAAATAGCTCAGAATGTCCCTTAAAATCTAGAACCATTTCTAAATCAGAATTTCTTCCTTGACCCTCAAAATGCACTTGTTTGTTATCAGCATTCATTGCCGTAATTAACCATTCATCTGAAAAGTCAAAGTCTTCAACTGCTACATCTGGAAATACTAGCTCCATTTTTCTACTCCTTTCTCTTTTTATCCTTCTATTCTATGTAATAATCGAAAAATCACAGTTAAAGGGACAATAGATTTCCATTTTCAACAAAAAAAGCCATTGCTTTTACAATGACTCTTATATACTGTGTCCTTTCTCTTCAAGTTCTTGTCTCTCATCACTTCTCTCACGTTCCATGAGGGCTTTTTTATTTGCACGTTGGGCTCTTTGAAGAGAATTGGTCAAATTTCTCATGAAATCTGTATTGATAATTGCTTTACCTTGAGATTGTTGGATATTTTTTCTTTGCAGATTTTTCCTTTCTTGCATTTTCTGTGAAACAGCTTGAGCTAACTGACTTTTTTGATTACTTTCTTCCTCTGGCAATATTTTTTGATAGAGTGATTTGAGTTCAGAAAATCCTTTCGCATTCTCCTGTTTTAATTTTTGAATAATCGCTTGATCAGTCGTTTGTAAAATTTCCTTGTTTCGACTGTAAATCTGATGTTTCAGCTGAAAAATTGAGATATGGGTCTGTAGCTCTTCTATATAGCTATCTTTCGTCACAGGATAGCCCTTTAGAATAGTCAGCACTCCTTCATCTTGAAGAGGTTGAACTGCCACTAATTCTAGCTTCAAACGTTTAATAGGTGCTTGAATTGCTAATGAATCAGCCTTTTCTACTGAAAATGAAACACTATCTTCAAACTGGTTAGCAAGAGATTGTTTTAGAGATTGGTCTGCTTCACCTAGTTTATAATTTGGAGTCAGTTGCAATTCAGTCAGCTTCAGTCTTTGAAGAATCTCCTTCTTTTTTAATTCAACAAATGGCTGATCAGTTTCAAGTGGTTGAATTTGATCAAAAAGAGTTTTACGAACTAATAAACTACTTTGTTTTTCCTCCAATAAACTCAATTTTAAAGCATAGCGAAATGTTCCTAATTTCTGGCGCTCTTTTAATGATCGATCACTTTTCTTTTTAGCTGCTTCTACAAGAGCTTTCAAATCAGCCGAAGAAAATAGCGATAAGTCTCGTAAACTAAGTTGCTTCTCCAGTAAGTCTTCTTTCATCTGACTCACATCATAAACTAATTCCGTAACATATTCAGGACGTCCCAAACCTGTTCCGTGTTTGTCATAAGCAGCATAGACTGGTTTTGTGATTTCAAGAGGTTTTGCCCCATCTTTCAATTCATAACCCAGTTTTTTCCAAGCATCTAGTGTTTTGATAACACTTGCATTGGGATCCTGTTCTAAAATCATTTGTTGATTCTTTACTGAGAAATTGGACAAATTTTTTTCCAGCCGAACATCAGCTATTTCAGGAGCATTCTCACGAAATAGGTTCAAGATCCTATTTGCTAGTCGTTCTCTCAACTCTTTTTCTCGATTCGCTATTAATTGCTGCAGATGATAGCCTGCAGCCTCCTGTTGTGTTTTCTCAACACGACCATCAAGTTTCCGAATCTTCTCGTAGGTTGATTTTTTCCCAGCCGAATAAGCTCCTCTATAGGTTTCTAGGAAGTCCTTCGTTTCTTTCAGAAATTCTTGATAGAGCTCTTTCCCATCATTTTCTAAATAGGAATCCAGATAGCGATCAATGAAGAATTTACTGACTGCAAAATCTCTTGCATTTGATCCATAACGCCATTTTTTATCCATTGGCAAATGGTTGTAAGCCTGCTCCAAAAATTTTTTTTCAGCCGAAGAACGAACCTTCTGATCTCTAAAAACAGAATTGATCAACTCACTTCTGATATTGGCCAAGATTTGTTCTCGTCTAACAATCATTCCTCTAGTCTGTTCATTCAACAAGCCATGAAAAACATCGCTTTTAAAATGCTCAATAGTTTTCTGGGAAAAGTTTCCTCTGTACTCCATTCGTCCACGAGGTCGATAGAAAATTTTTTCTCTTACAGATTCAACTTCAGATAAACCAAAATGCACATGAATATTGTCCGTGTTCAAGTGAATGTTAGCCCACCAAAATGATGAAGCAGATAAGCCTTCTTTTTCAATCAATCTTGGCAATGCTTCACGTATAACCGACTTGATAGCTTGCTGATCAACTTTCCCAGTTTCCAAATCATATAATCCCTCCTTGGCCAGAAAATCATTATCAAAAGAGATAACACCTTGCCATAGAAGAGATCCATTTTGATAAGCCTGTTCTAACTTACTTTTTAATTCAGTTACTTTGCTACGCTGCAAGTAATTGGCCTCTTTTGTAAAAATCGCTGTCATCTCTTCACTTTGATTTTCAGTAGCATAAGAGCGATTCATATAATCAATGTATTCCTGAAAATTTAGTTTTGTTTCTGGAACTTCAGCTTGAATTTTTTGTAGTTCATCTTCAGTTAGAGACTCGATATTTTGTCTATGTGTTTCTAAATTTAATTCGTTATCAACCTCAACAGCTTCGTCTCTATTAGTGTAGTCTACAAAGCCACTATTTGCTTCAGTGTATTGCAGCATGAAGGTAATACTTGGACTAGACTCACTCACGAATAAGGTCTCCTTTCAATTAATGAGAATGTTTAATTGTTTGACCACGTGCAACATCTTCTTGAATGACATCGTTGATTCTTGCCATTAATTCATGCTGTGTAGGATCCAGTCGTGAATGAATAGATTCCAAATCTTGAACATCAAAATCATCTTTCGTAATAGCATGAAAGTTGGTTAGTGTTAAATAGAGAATTTGATCAAGTTGACGATGAATTGCCTTGTTGTCATTTCCAGAATCAAAGCTACCTCCAAAATTTTTTTCCAGCTGAGTCAGTCGCTCATAAAAATTTTTTCCTTCTCCTAATTCAATAAAGAGTTTATAAAAAACTTCAATCAAAGTGACAAGCGTTGCTGAATTGTTTCGATACTGTTTCTGCAAAGCAGACGATTCTTTCAAGTAAGATTTTACTTCCTTAAATTTTTCATGTGTTTCTTCGCTAAAGTATAAGCTAAGTCTTGGATTCATTTTTCCCTCCTCAATTTTTCTGAGATGATCCTGTCAAATAATTGATTTTATATCCTGGTTGAATATTAAAGATATATACATCAAATGAAATCTCATCATCTTCAATACTCTGTGCTTCCATACGAACTCCTCTAGCAACTAATTCCACATTTCTAAATATAGGAGTTACTCGATAGCGAATATGGTGGTTCGTATTTTTTATGTAGTTAGAAATTTTATTTTCATAGTAAACCATTGATGATTGTTCATCTTCAAAATTTGCATTTAAAGCACGTGTACCTGTAAATAAATTTTTAGCATTCGCATTCTCTCCACTTAATTGAAAACCGATTAAGTGAGAACGATTATATAAATAATCTTCTTTACCGTTGAAAATTATTTTTTTATTTTTCCATCCTGTTGGTGTGATAGACGAAATAGATTCTCTATCTTCAGTTGGCATCAAATCTTTTCCCAACATCGCTTCAGCAATTCCTACACGATTTAAAAAATCTAGATCAGAATATTTTTCCCAGCTGCCATTTTCTAAACTCAATTCGTTTTTTGTAAATTGTGATTTTTTATTGACGACAATCACTTGATTTTTCCCATCATACTCCTTCGATTTCAAATCATCATTTTTCAGAGTAGGATTCAAATTAGAGTCGGAATTTTTTTCTTCAGCTGAATCGGCTATGTTCAATTGAGTCGGGATATCATTTTGTGTCAAGCCAGATTTGATAGCATTAAAATTGTTAGGTTGTACGATAAAGATTGCAAGAAAAATGAGAATAATGAACAGAGATTTATTCTTCTTCATTTTCAAACACCACCTGACCGTCGCTCAGCTTCAAGTGCAGATGCATCATCCATAAAATGTAACCAATTTGTCGTTAGTTCATTTACAATATCTTGTTTAACATTTAAAGCTGAAAGAGAAATGTCATTCTTCAACATCAATTCTAAAATCTGACTTTGTTGGTTTTTGATATCAGATAATGTTTCTGCAAATTGATTATCATACAAATTCAATCCATCATTCATTACGATATTTTGAACTTGCGATAACATAAACTCATTAAAACTTGGATAGTTATATTTTTTTGAAATGGCCTGAAGTTGTTCAAACATATCATCAGGAACATTTCTAATTAAAAAATTTTTAGTCATCACTTTCCACCTCCCCTTCATACTCTAACCAACGTGAAATATGATCACCATACCGATCCATTTTTTCTTCAAATTCAGAGAGTATCCTTGTCTGTTTTTTCATTTGATCCAGAACATGGTCAGAAGCTAATTTCATATTTTCTAAATGAGCCACATACAAATCTTGAGCACGATTAAATTTTCCGTACTCAATTTTTTCACGACAGATTGAGAGCAGAAAATCATTAAATGACTTAGCTTTATTTTTTTCTGCGAGTGCTTTTAGATAATTAATTTCATCATCAGTAAGCCCTCTAATCTCAATTCGATTTTGTTTTATATTTGCCATTATTTTAAATTTTCCTTTCTAAAAAACAGCGCCCTTCTTTTTTCTTTTGTCGAAGCAAAAGCAAAAAGAAGCAAAAAAGAAAACTTCAACCTCGCAACATCACGAACCGATTCGGTTCTATTTTTGCGGTTTTTCAACACACTAACACACACAGAGGGACTAAGGTCCTTTTTAGGTGTGTTGTGGTAGAAAAGAGCATAAGGGAAACTGATATCACGTACCGTGATATGTTGATAGTATCAACGTTTCCAGTACCGGTAATTTTCTCGGCTTCGCCTACTTACACACACATGCCATACTTACCTTTACATACTTTATAGGTGTTATACTTACACTGTTTTTCTTCTTTACATACTTTTACTTACACCGTTTTTAACTTCATTTGGAAGTTCAAAACTCAAAAATCAAGACTGATTTTCAGCTGGAAAGTTTCCTTCTTCATGATTTTTCTTCGCTGCTAAACGTTGTTCTTTTTCATCTTCTTTGATGAGGTTTAATTCCATTTTTAACTCTTCAAAAATTGATTCATACGACTGATTTTTGTTTTTCTTCAATTGAATTTGAACATAAATTTTACCAATTTGTTTTTGAAGGTTCTCTTCTGCTTCTTTACGTTCCTGTTCCAAAATGGCAACTTTTTTCCTTGCCTCTTCTAGTTGATTATCAATTTTTGTTAAATCATTTTTAGCCATGATTACTTCTCCTTTTTATTTAATTAATCCAATTGTAACCGAAAATCTCAAATTATTTTTTAAAGGGACAATCATAAAAAATAAATCCCCTTAATTCAAAAATTAAGGAGATTTTTGACTGCTATTTGTTGGTAGACATAAACTCGCCTTTCATAGAAAACGCACTCCTTTTACTTACATCAAGTTGAATCAACCTGAAATAAAAATCATGTTTTTTTCCAAACGGGAAGACACTAAATACTGGATGATAAAATTCATCAATATCTACAAATTTTTTTTCAAGAGGAGCTTCAGAACCATTCCATGATTTTCTGTAATAGGAAATACCTGTCTGTTTTTCTCTATTCAAAAAACTTAATTCTACAATATCTTGATAATCCTTTTTCACTGCTCGCTGATTAATCGTAATCATTCGTTGGTTTGCATTACCTTCGTCAGCATCCATAAAAATATTGATTTTAGGAGGTAACTTATCTTTTAATTTTCGGATTCCAAGGTAATCCTTGTTTAAGATATTTTTGAATAGATAACGCTGAAAAAGTTTTGCTTGAAACCACTTCATGAAATAATAAATACCAATACTAAAGATTGTGGCTAAAAGCCAGAACGATGATTCATTCTCTTGAAATGGAAAAACTACTGCGATGGAAAAAATCAAGCCTAACACAACACTTTCAAAAAATGAAAAAATAAATCTCTCAACACCAAAACGCAATTTTGAAAAAGGAACAGCTAGGATAAAAATAATCATTAAAAATCCTAAATAATTTGAACTAATTTCAAGTGCTTCTGATATTATTTTAACCAGAACAGCACACGCTATCATTTCAAACACTAAAGATTGCCATTTAAACATCTGACCAACCAGCCAATTTATTCCACAAATTGCAGATAATTTATATCCCAATTTATCAGTTCCTTTTACCATTTTAATTAAATTTTTCATTTTATTTTACCTCACTTTAATTCATTTCTACAGTTTCAATAGGGTTTGAAAATTCAAATGTTCCATCTTTGACTGCCTGTTTTTTCTTGTCCAAGGACTCCAATTTAGCCTTCAATTTTTCAATGTTTTTATAGGCTGTTTCGATTGTTCTATTCTTCGTTTCAATGTTTGTATCCAGCGTAGCAATATTCTTTTGATTGGCTTCGAGATCATCACCTGTTAGATATTTTGCTTCCGCTTGAAGACTCGCTTTTCGTGAGTTATCATCTTCAATAGATTCCTTCAATTGAGAGATTGATGTTGTCAATTTTTGAGACTGTTCATTCTGGAAATTGATCTCTTTTTCGATTTCCTGAAGAGTAAATTCTTCTCTGGATACAACTTCAATAGCTTTGATTTCAAGCTGAATATTTTGAGGAGTTACAAAGAATTGTACAGTGTCATCTTCTTCAGATTTCTTCTGAGAAACCTTTTTAGAATCACTGGATGGAGATGAAATATTCACATCAATTGAGCTAGAAGAGACTGTCTGATTTGTCACATCGATCGCAAATGCACCAAAATTTTTCGGAACTCCTTTAATAATAACTGATACTTTATTATCAATGATTGGGACAACATCCATTTCTATTTTTGAGTCTTTATGTTGCGCATAGAGTTTCCATTTCAATCGTTTGGCATCGATGCCCCGATCTATCGAAGTCGTAGCATCTTTCGTCTCAAATTGTAAAACAATAATTCCAGTATCTGGTGAATATTCCTGGCTGATCAGTTTCATCTCACCACTACCATTCGCAAAAACCTGCTTTGTTTTGAGTTGTTCTGAAGTATAGGTTTGTCTTTGTGGTGAGAAAATTGCTCCCATCAAAAGGCTTAACCAGGTCAAAAATAACATTGAGAAAATGACTAGTTTTCTCTTAATAATATTCTCTTGAAACCAAACTTTAGTCTTAATAAATGGCTTCAAAATTGGGCTGGATTTTATCTTTTCAATCCAGCGCTTGAATATTTCAATTAAAGTAGACATTTTATTTCTCCTTCCTGATTTTTTCATAAAACTGATTTGTTAAAGAGGTTATATCTGTCTTTTTTTCAGTAGCCCACATTCCATATAAAGATAAAGAAAAGACTATAATAGCTACACAAATAGTTACAAATATATCTCTCATAAACTCGAAATTTCCCAAATAAAACGATTCAAAGACTGTCATAAAAGAAACGTCTTTCACTCCAACTAATTGAAAAAAATTTGAATTCATATGAACTAAATTTACTGCTACATATGCAATAAAGCCCAAAAAGAGATTGATTGGCACTAAAGCTAGCAAAATATAAAAAGATATGCCTCCTAAAATTGCAAAAACTCGATACTTCACATTTGTTTCAAACAACATATCAAAAGTTGATACATCGTCGAAACCTTTTTGTTCACTTGATAGCGTGTAATTTTTTATACCTCTTAAATGTTTGTTAGCTCTTTTTTGCTTCAAACTAGATGATTTAGTTCTTCTCATGTCTCTTATATCCTTTCCAAATAAATGAAATCTTACTTTTAGGCCAAACACTTTTTAATAACATTAAAAATGCCAATGGCAGCCTTTTCGTTTTGATTTCATTTCCAAAGTTATCACATATAGTTATCTTGAAGAGCGGTACGAACCAGATCGCAATCAAGATAGTTCCAACCACGCCATGCGCAATAGCATTTAAAATTTGATACATACTACCTCCTTAAATACAGCCTATCTTTTCAGGTGCCAAATTCAATGTTAGCCAAAGAGCTTCATCATGCGAAATATGTGTTAGTTGTCCTCCCTCATCATTAAAACGATGTAGGGTAAACGTTCCATCTGATAATTTTCCTAAAACAACCATTCCTTCATTTGTCCTAGTACGCCATAGTTCCCAATCATTTTGAAAAGCTGTCTCGGCCCATTTACTTAGCTTTACCCTTTTAGTCATTTATGGCCTCCTGAATCCCTTTCTCATCGGCTACAATCTTTTCCTCTGAATCTCTTGAAGCATATAGATATTTCTTTATTTTTCCCTTGCGAATCTTGATGATAGTTGTAGCTTTTTCAACCTGGTATTTTTCTACCAACTTTTGACCTTCTTCTGTCTGAGTGTCAATGTAAAATGTAGGATAGGAACCTTTATTGGCTGCATCTACAACTACACTTTTTCCAACCTGACAGTAAGGACAATCTTTTTTATAAAATACTAGGTTTACATTTTGATCAAGTACAGTATTCTGGTATTCCTTCTGAGTAAGGTGAGGATCGTAATCTAAGATAAAATGATCTTTATACACCCTATATCCTCCTAGAACTGCGAGACTCACAACTAAAATGAGAAGAATAGCCCCTAGAGCTAACTTAACGTGTCTAAAAATCTCTCTCATCCTATTTCCTCCTCATCCATAAAATCAAATATGGAACCTTGAACATAATCAATCTTGGCAAATTCTTTTATTTCTGATTTCAAGTTAGTGAACGTTGTCATCACTTCTTGAAAAAGTAAAGGATCAAATTCCTCGGAATCCAATACACGGACAATTGGCAACATTGGATAATGATCTCTCAACTCCTCCTGCAGGTAATCTGAAATCATTTTATCATTCGAGATAACACTATCTACTCTAATAATTGCTGGAATGCTAGAAATACTCTCCTCGTTTTGATAAAAAGTTAAAGCTACATTCCCTGCAGAAACCGACCCAAATTTTAAGTTATCCGATGAAAGTTTAAAATAATAAGCCAATGGTTCTTGTCCAACTCCTGTTAGGTAGTATCCACGGATAATTTTGAATAACTCTGACATCGACCTGTCTCCTTCCTAATAAACTTTTAGAAGTCTAAACGGAGCTTGATACACATCAGGATAGTGAATCAATCTCTTTTTTCTTTGTTCAGGAAGTGGTTTACGGTAATGCTTTTGAAGATACTGAAAAGCTAGTCCCAATGTATCAAAAACTAAAACTTTATTCTCCCCATTACAAATATAGTCACCTAATTCAAAACTAAAAATTACATACTTCATTCTTCTTCTCACTTTCTATTTTGGGCAATCATTGCCAGCTGATCTGTCTCTAACTCATCATCATATCCGTTTTCAAAACGAACTTGTTGACGAATCCCTATAAGTGAAAGAACTAAGAAAAATCCTCCTACAAATATAAGGCTAAATAATCCAACTAAAATCAAAATCATATCATTCCTCCATAGATTATTTTATATACATTTATATCTTGGTAATAATCATAGATATAATGTAAAGGCAGTTTGCGGGTTTTTAAAATTATCCAATATCAAGCTCAAATAGAGATAGTTGTTGTGTTTGTTTAAAGCCATCTTTAACCCTTTCTATCACTCTCTGAGTGAACTCTAAGCTTTCTTCAAAGAAAGCAGCAATATTGGCCATATAAGCCTCCTGACGTTCTTTCTTCACCTTGATAAGGGAAAGCAAGATTGCTTTAATAGAGGCTAATCTGATGCCACCTCCACGGCCGTGTTTGACTGTGAAGAAGATCTTTTGTTCTGTTTTGAGAGCCTTCAATACTTTATCCAATGAACGCTCAGGAATGTTCAACTTCTCTCGTATCTCTTTTTTCGTCGTCTGGATAAATGGATCCTCAGATTGATAGAAACCTTCTAAATAGGCCATTACGTCTGTTTTCCATTCATAGAGATGACTATTCTTCCTGTCAGCACGTTTCTTCTTAAACTTGTACCAACGTTGCTTCACAAAGAGATCTGAAGCCTTAAGTTCCTGATTGACCCATGCTTTACATAAAGTCATCACATAGTCACGACTAGCAGCTTCATATTTTCCTGAGTAGGCGCTTATGATAATCTTATGATATTCAGCTGAAGAGAGTGGTTCGTCTAGATTCGCATTAAAGCTAGAAAGAACCTCCTCACACTCTTCCTGATTGATTCCTGAAGAGAAGTTGGCTAAAGCTAACGTGAAAAGAACGTTGTTTCTTCCCATCAAGGCTTTTCCACCTTTAATATTCCCCTCTCTCATCAGCAATTGATACCAGGGTTCATCAATCTGTTTCACCCCTTCAGAACCTGAAATAACCGTCAAATTGGGCTTTTTACTTGGGAAGGGAAGATCTGATTGCTTCATTGACCAATCTAACCACTCCTGGAATGAATAGGTATAGTCAGGTTCAAAGAATTCGACATTATCAGTTCGAGGAATACGAGCAATCCCAAAATGGTTACAAGTCAAATCTACTGGTAAAGTTTGAGCAAAGTAATTTCTCAAATTTTGAGAGATAGCTTTGGCCACCTTCACCACTCGAAATTGAGAATGAGCTGTAACATAAGCTGATTCTGAGAGGACAAAATAGGCTTGAAATCCTTTATCAGATTTTAGAATCAACGTTGGCATAAAACCTAGCTCCAGAGAAGCGGTTAAAATATCTCCTGTCGTCATTTCTTCAGCTGCAGAGGTAATATCAAAATCAATGTAGAATGTGTTAATCTGTCTTAGATTATCTTCAGAGTGGCCACGTGTAATCCGTCGACCAGCATCACTATAGCTTCCATAGCAATACACATTAGGGGTCCAGTGTGTAAACTGATCCTGGTTCTCCAGCAATGATTCGACAGAGGTTAAAACAACACCACGTGCCTTCACCATATTTGCTTTTGAACGATAAGCAAATACAGACCCTCGTCTTCCTTCTTCAGCTGAAGAGATGAGCTGTAGATGACTATTCTTAAATTTTTGTGTTCTTAATCCGTCTTTTGTGATGATGGATAAGCATTTTAATAAATCAATCTTTTTCATGATTTTTAGCTCTCTCATATCCCTTCACTAGTTATAGTTTGAAGTCAAGTACACTTATAAAATATGGTACCAACTCCTTACATGAGAAGTACATCATTCCCCCTCCTACAAGAATTAAAAAGATACTCAATATCCATCCCAAAGCAGTTAGATGTACATAGAAGTCTTTCTCACCAGTCAAATCAAATCCGATATCTGTATCTTTACCTATAATAAATACTCCACTGAACGAAATGCACACTCCTACAACAAACAATACAATAAACCCAAAAATCATGTAATTTCCTCCTATGTTCATTCTCATTTATTCAATAATTCTTCTGATAACAACCTGGTCTCTTTTGCATGTTCAAAACCAGCAATATAGGCCTCATAATCAACATTAACTTTAACATTAATGGTTCTATTATTTAAACTTCCCATGCGACGATGTTGTTCTTCCAAAACTTCTGCTGGGATTTTTACCATCAAACCAAATTCTTCTGATGATTGAACCTGTCCCTGAAAACGTTGATCTACTCCATTTAAGAAACCAAGTAAGTACGATTTCTTATAGTCTTTCCATCTTGCTCTTGATACTGTAGGAAAAAGTCGTTTCAGCCGATATTTAAGGTATAAAAGCGCACCTTCATAAACCTTACTACAAAATTCAGCATCAGATTGATATCCAAAGAAAATTATCTGTGTGATGCCGTCTTCAAGAAGTCGTCTTCTTATCGTTTTACATCTAAAATTTTCACCTAAAATACCTGCCAACTTTTCTTGCCACCATGGAAGTCTATATTCCCATGTTCCTATTGTTTCACCAATATCTTTTTGAGTTTTACTATTCGTTAAATCATTCATAGAAAGATTATGCTTCACCATAAGTCTCTGAGCCATCAGAAGGGCAGTCTGTCCCTCTTCATCGTTTGGTACATCGTAAGCTAACTCCAAAAGATTTTGTATCTTCCCAATAATTTTATTATCCATATCAATCCACATGTTTATACTTTCTAGGCAAAGAACTAGCGTAATGTTTTGAATCATTAACCTTTGCATTATAAAAAATCATATTATTCCCAATAATTTCTTGCCATTTAGGAATCTCCTCACGATAAATGCGATTAAGTCCATAAAAGTTCCTTACAATAAATCTAACTGCTCCAATATGATCTCCTAAACCAACTACACACAACACATCATGTTCTATATCATAGACCCAGTGGCTTTTTGGATTTGTCAATGTTTCCAAAGCAAATTCTCTATCTCTCTCAAGGAAGTCATGACCAGGTCTATAGTAAACTTTCGTCTGATATGGTTCATCATTAAATCCATAAAAACAATGACTACACAGCGTTCTGTCTTTATCTATCCACCAGCAAGGACCATACTTTTCATCGATACAAGGTGTAACCCAGTTGCAAGCACATCGTCTACAAATTCCAGTTTCCATTTTCTATCCCTCATTGATTCTCATACTTTTAGGTAGCTTTTTACTCGGTAAACAGCAACCTTTAGATAAGTCCTGTTTACTATAAAATTCAGGACTACTTGTCATTACATGGTCACTTCTTCTCCAGCCTCTACGAAGTTGTTTGTAAGATAAAGAAACACGCTTCTCAATTTCTTTAAAACTAAATCCTAACTTCAAATAGGTTGTTACAATAGAATCAGCATGTTCTTTGGACTCTTCGCTCCTTGTTCTTCGCTGAAAGTTAATCTGCTTATCTTCTTCATTTAATGCTATCTGATAATCAATAAACAACTTCCGCATTTCCATAATTTTATGTTGCCATGCCAAGCTATAAGGTTTTCCTGAATATCGATTCACTAGCTCTTTAACAGGCTGTTTAAATTTCAGCTGAAGAGGATCAAATTCGCCAAGGTCAGAAAAAGGATCAATGAAACCTAATGGTTCGCTTTGAATTAATTCATTGTATAGCGCTTCTCTGTCCATCCTAATTTATCTCCTTCTGTCAAATGCACGTCATTGAGTCAAATGATTGTTGTAGGCTCTTGTTCGCTGTTTCCATCCTTATCATGATCGATAACGTCAAAGATTTCTAACGTGTCTATATTCATTACAATCTCTAATCCTACCATCGTTGAACTCCTCTCAAATAAATTTTTAAGCGAACAAAAAAGAGAACAGATTTCTCTGTTCTCCTAAAATATTTAAGTATTCGGTTTTCTAAAAACTCTTACCACTTACTCCCCATTTTGAAAAGGAAAAAGAGGCTAGTTTCCAAGCTAACCTCTCTGACTTTTATGATACTTTAATTGCCAAAAATCGGCAAAATCGCAAATAGGATAAATAGATTAATCCAAAGAGAAAAACAGCAGATCAATCCAAAAACAAAGAGACTGACTTTCTTGGACAGCAAGGCCATCAAAAT
>QWCF01000299.1_pt1 | contig 28789 bp, 21 predicted proteins | sample 1972521 | NCBI WGS metagenome assembly QWCF01 (sample SAMN09866715, study PRJNA288562) | Human oral metagenome isolate term4_saliva, whole genome shotgun sequencing...
AATAGATGGCTCTCGGTGAATCCTTTGATAATTCCTGAAGGTGTTACGGAAATTCCAACCCAATGTTTTCAATTTTGTTACAAGCTCAAGAAAGTTGTTTTGCCTTCCACTATCAAAACTATAGGAATATTAGCATTTTTCGATAGTTTAGTAGATGATATGAATTTTCCAGAAGGCTTGGATAGTATCGGATATTTAAGCATGCATGGTGCGCGACTTACTGAAGTTGTCTTGCCCAAGACTATAAAAAAGATAGGATTTGAAGCATTTGGTTCTAACAGTAAATTAAAGAGAGTTGTTTTACCGGAAGGGCTTACAGAGATTCCTGATAAATTCTGTTGTTCGTGTATAGAGCTAGAACAGACAGTAATTCCAGAATCTGTAACAAAAATTAATAAGGAAGCTTTTGAGGGTTGTTTAAAACTTAAAACCAATTTGCCCCCAAAACTTAAATGGATTGGTGATGGTGCTTTTAGTTCTTGTAGCCTTGACTCCATTGTTTTCCCTGCTACGATGGAATACATCGGAAAAGAAGCTTTTGAGGATTTAGAGAAACTAAAAAAGATTTATTCTATGTCGCCAATACCGCCCGTTTGTTATTATGATCCTATGGTTAATTTCGGTGATGAATCATTTGGTGGATCTACTCCCAGTGATATTCCCGTTTACGTTCCCATCGGTTCAGGCGAAAAGTATCGTGAGGCTTTTGGTTGGAACTACTTCACGAATATCATTGAAACAGATAAGTTCCCAACTGGAATCGTTTCGCCCAAGATGAGTAATAACGAACTATGTAAAGTATATGGAAAAGGCAACGAACTCGTAATAGAAATTCCTAATTTGCTTTCATCGCCTATTCATTATTCCATTTATAGTATAGAGGGAACCATGATAGAGCAAGGCAACCTGATAAAGTCTTATACATTAAGAATGCCTGCAAAGGGAGTTTACATTGTACGTGTTGGAAATGCTACACATAAAATATTTATGTAAGTCTTCATTAAAGACTTAATTAATTCGAGCGTACTCTAAAGGAAAGATTTACGTATGTAAATATAAGAATTCACTATTGTAGACTTTTGTCTTAAATACTTAGATTTAAATGTTCTTTTGGAGTTATACAATTCAGTATACAACTTCAGAAGAACATTTTTGTTATCCAATTGAGTAAAGTAAATATATTTTTTAGAACCAGTAGAAAGAGATGGAAGACTCTAAGTAGCATATTTAACAAAAGCATACATCATAATTATTTTGTTGACAAAATAAAGTAGATGGGAAGAGCAATATTTATCAATAAAATTTGGTATTCAATTACAATTATTATATCTTTGCAGGCATCTGAATATCTTTTTGTGTATCATATAAAACATTACTATTATGAAAAAAGCCTATTATTAACATATTAGAATCTGTTTCGTCTAAAACAGATATATTGAACAATGTGTCTATTGCCCGAAACTTAGTTAGCAAACACATATAAACAACACAATTGTTGCATACTACAGTTACCCAAATTTATAATTTTATACTAATTCAACATGAAAAGAAAAAAGCATTTTCTTGCCATCGCTGCCATCGCAAGCATAATGGCATTATCAACATCGGCACAAAACACGCCGAAATCAGATGCACCTTTTATATTAAAGAAGGTGTTACCACAAGCGAAGAAAGCAGATACGAAGTTTAAAGAAATTAAAACTTTCCCACTGCTAAACCAAATGATGATAGCCCAACCTAAACCATCGCTATTACGTGAGCCCACAGATGGAAACAAATTGTACGCACCTAAATTTGGAAACCGCCCTCTTTCGGTGTTACCGAACCTCGAGATGTGGGCTAATATCCTCTCAAACAACTTCGTAGGTGTATGCTGGTTCAATCCAACACAAAATATTTCGTTCAATCCTTTAGCTGGATACGAGAAAGGATACTTCAATGCTGGTAGCGGATTAGCCGAAGATGCGGAACAATTACATGGAGTTTATCTCGACACAACCTATTCGGGCTGGGGCATCATTCTAGTTGTTCACTTTGCATGGGACACCCGAACATGGGAAATGATAGGCGAACCTGAAGTAATAAGAGACTATCGTGTTGTGGCAACTGAAACTGCTAACGACCCACAAACAGGCGAAGTGTTTGGGCAGTTCTACAATGCCGACCTTACACGGAGAGAGTTTGGAGTGATAGATTACCAGACGATGACAAGAACAACTATTGGACAATCGGCACACCAATACGTTGCAATGGGTATTACAAGCGATGGTGAAGCATACGGTGTTGCCACCGATGGCAATTTCTACCATATAAATCGTACAACAGGAAAGGAAACTCTAAAAGGTTCAACAGGTATACAAGTAGCACGCCATGACGGCAATGCCTACTTCCAAAGTGGAGAAATAGATCCCCGCACCGATGAGTTTTATTGGGCATCGGTAGACTCTACTGGCTTATCAATGCTCTATACAGTAGACTTAGCCGATGGTCATCTTACGCAAGTTGGTGCGTTGGGTAATACTAATGTTATGGCATTGACTATTCCTGCTCCCAAAGCTGCAGATAAGGCCCCTGCAGCTGTAAGCGCACTTAGCTACGAATTTACAGGAGCATCGCTCACTGGTAAGATTAAGTTCCGTGCTCCCGATGAGACATTCGGTGGGAAATCGTTAAATGGAACTCTTGATTATAGCATTACAAGCAATAAGAACGAAGTAGCAACAGGAACCGTTCAGGCTGGCGATATGTGCGAAGCCACGGTTACATTACCTGAAGGAATTAACAAGATTGCCGTTACGGTAAGTAACGAAATTGGGCGCAGTCCGAAGAAGAAACAGGAAGCTTATATTGGTTTCGACACACCATTGCCCGCAAAGAATGTCCGACTAAATATTGATGCAGCCAACCATGCAACCTTAAACTGGACAGCTCCAACCAAAGGAGTGCACAATGGTTATCTCGGTTCGCTGAAGTACGACATATATAAAGTAGTAGATGGCGATACCATTCTTATTGCAACCGATAACGAAGGAACTACGTACAGCGAGAACATTCCAGCCGATTTACTAAAGAAATATAGCTACGCTGTTAGAGCAAAGAACGAAAAACACCAGAGTATACTCGCATTGAGCAATGGACAAACTGTAGGAAACGCATTCAGAGTTCCCTACTTCGACGATTTCTTAACAGAGGCTGATGCAGAACTCTACACTATTATTGATGCGAACCACGATGGTACAACGTGGAAATGGCTTAGTGGAAGTACCAACTGTTTCTTCTATAAGCATAGTTTTATAAACGGAGACGACTGGCTGATTACGCCTTCTATACACCTCAAAGGTGGAAAGAACTACAAACTTAGCTTCCGGGCACGTGCTGGATTAGAGAACTATCCTGAACGCATTGAAGTGAAATGGGGAAATGGAAATGCAGTATCTAATATGACTAACGAGCTTCTTCCTCCTACCAATTTAACTTCAATAGCATATCAGCCTTACAGCAATACATTCTCGCCAACAACAGATGGAGACTATAACTTTGGTTTCCATGCTATATCTGATGCTGAAACATATTTCCTTTATATGGACTCTCTATTCATTGAATCGGCAGAAACTTCAAGACCAGCAGCTGTAACAGAAGTAAAGGCAACGCCCGATCCGTCTGGTGCACTCAAGGCTAACTTCTCTTTTAAAACGCCTACCAAGACAACAAATGGAACTACGCTGTCGGCGATATCTAAGATAGAAATTCGCAAAGGCAACTACATTGTTAAAACTATAAACAATCCTGCAACAGGAATTACCATCACTGCAACCGATGATAAAGCAACAAGGGGCAAGAACGAATATGCTATTATTGCCTTTAACGGAGATGAACCCGGCGAACGAGCTACAGTGAAAGTGTGTGTAGGTATAGACAAGCCAGATGTTCCTTCGGTGCGTGTCATAGACCAAACCTCTTCTGCTAAAATAACATGGCAACATGTAAAAGGCGCTAATGGAGGCGTGATTGTTCCAGCAGAAGTAAGATACGATATATATAATGTAACAGATGCTGGAGCTGTTGGCGAAAAGATTGGTTCGGTACAAGGTGGCACAGAATATCTTGTAAATGGACTACAAAATAACGAAGGTGTGCAAGACTATAAACAATGGGCTGTTAATGCCAACACATCGATGGGTTCAAGTCTTTATGGTGTGGGCGCAATAGTTGTTGGAACTCCTTATATGCTTCCATTCCATAATAGTTTCAAAGACCTATCGCTCGAAAATCAGTTCTTTGCTATTGAGCGTCCTAACAAAGAAATATCGTGGGATATTGTTAACGACAGAACGGTTGATAACGATGGGGGAGCTATTGTTTTCAATCCATCAAAAGCTGGAACCGCTGCTATTGTTACAGGAAAGATTAGTTTGCAAGGTGCAGCTTCACCAAAATTCCTATTCGATTATTATACACAACCTGGCACAAAAGGTTCGTTAGCCATCGAATTAGTAAAACAAGATGGGACATCTATAAACTTCTGGGCACACGACCTATCAACCGAAACAACTGGTACTGCAAAATGGAATCACGTAATACTCGATTTGCCAACTGAACTCTTAAGTCAAGATTACTTCCGAATTAGAATACGTGGTGCAGCAACTGCTTCGCTCGAGAATACCCCAATATATGTAGATAACATCAACGTTATAGACCCATTACAAAAAGATGCTGCCATAACAATGACAGCTGTTGAAAGCGTTAAGAAGGGACAACCTATTAATCTAGATGTTAGAGTAACCAACGCTGGACTCGATAACATTCGTGGTTCAAAGCTTATTATTACAGCAAATGGGAAAGAAGTGTACAAGTCTACCATCGATCAGGACCTTCTATTAATGCAACAAGCAAAAATTCCTGTAGCCGTTAAGACTACATCGTTAGACCAATCGCAGGAAATGAAGCTTACTGCCACTATTGAGATGGAAAACGACCTCGAAACAAATAATAATACTGCTAGCGCATCTGTACGACTGATTACAGCAAAACTTGCTAGCCCGACAGACCTTAAAGCTACAGCTGCTGGCGAAAACAAAGTGAAACTGACATGGAAAGCTCCATATATTGAAACAAATGTAGTGGAAGACGATTTTGAAAACTACGCTGCATGGTCTACTACCTTTGGCGATTGGACAACTGTTGATGCCGACAATGGATACGCAGGTGCACTTTCTGAAAAAGGAACATATCCACATCAAGACGAGAAATTTGCTTTCGTAAATTGGCAACCAAGCGATGTATTTGGAGCAGGACAAGGTTTGGCACCACACTCTGGTAAACGTGCAGCTGTCTCTATCTACCAGTTCAATAAGGGTGGAACAGAGTACATCGATGCCAACAACTGGCTTATCAGTCCGTTACTATCTGGCAAAGAGCAGACTATTCACTTCTGGGTAAACAATATCAAATCGGAAACTAACGGACGAGAAACGTTCGATGTGTTGGCATCTTCTACAGGAACCGACACACTGAACTTCGTAAAAATAGGAGATACATACGTGCAAGAGTCTGCAAAGTGGACAGAAGTTACTGTTAAGTTGCCTGCTGGAACCCGCTATTTTGCAATTCATCAGAATACTTCTAAGGAGCAAGCCTCTATCTTTATGATTGACGATGCAAGCTATGAAACCGGTAATATCCTATCAAGCTACAATGTTTATTGCAATAAAGAATTCAAAGGCAATACTGCTGAAACAAGCTTCACAGATATGGTAGACAATACAGATGTTATCCGCGATTATAGCATTACAGCTGTATACTTTGATGGTTCAGAGTCTGCTCCAGTAAGCATAGAAGTTTCAAACGATATTGAAACAATCAATCGTAATGAAACCATTGCTTACGATGTATACTCTATTGAAGGAATATTAGTATGCAAGAAGTCAGAAAATCTCCGCCATCTACAACCAGGTATCTACATTGTAAATGGTAGAAAATGTATTCTGAAATAACATTCTAAATTGAATTTAATATCTAACATCATAGTTAGTGTAAACTCAATTTATTGAGGACTGGTCCCAAAAGAGACTAGTCCTCAACTACTTTTCTTTATTGATAAAAGAGGTTTATCATTAATCGCTTGTGAGTTATCATTTATATGTCTAATTAAATCATCACAGTTATGAGAAAAACTTATTTACTTACATTACTTGTAACGTTGTTATTCTGTTATACTTCAAGTGCACAAACGGCTAAAACTGTAGATGTTGCACAACCAGGAACTTTATCAGTAACACTTGGTGAAGAACTTAAAACCGTGAAGAACCTAACTGTTACTGGAAAAATTAATACCTCGGATATTGATGGGCTTATGCAAGCAAGTGCGTTAGAAGTATTAAATCTAACAGATGTAATCATTGTAGATACTGAAGGAAAAGAATCGAAAACGTTTCCGGCTTACACTTTACGCAAGCACCCAACACTAACTACAATGATGTTTCCTAAATTAATAACGGCAATAGGAAGCGGTGCTTTCTTTAAATGCCTGAAATTAAAGAAGGTTGTATTACCCCAAAACATAAAAAAGCTGAACGAAACTGCTTTTATGAACTGCTCTAATCTATCCGAAATTAATTTTCCTGATGGGCTGGAAACTATTGGCAGAAATGCACTTTATATGACCGCAATTACAGAATTCAACGCTCCAAAATCGTTAAAAACATTAGGCGACAATGCCTTATATGGTACACAAATTGTAAAGGCTATACTAAATGATAAGTTAGAGAAAATTGGTCAAGCTGCATTTGCTGCTTGTAAGCAACTTGCAAAGATAGAAATCGAAAATAATCCCAACTTTAAACTGGTAGATGGTGTACTTTATAATGCTGACGAAACCACACTTGTTGTCTATCCGTTGGCAGATAAAAGACCATTATACAAAACATTGTCAACAGCAACAACTATCTATCAAGGCATATTTGAAGGTGCTGTAAACCTTAAGGATATTTATATTAACGAAGGAGTTAAAACGATTCCTGTTAGTTTATGCTGCAATGCCGAGGCTTTAGAACGTATGTATTGGCCAGCTTCTATTACCGAAGTGAAGGTTGGCGCAATAGATGGTTGCAAAAAATTACGCGAACTACACGTTGCTGCTATAAAGGCACCTGCTGCTGATACTGGAGCATTTGGAGTTATGTTTAAAAACTATACAGCTTATCTTTATGTGCCTTTTGGATCAAAGGCTAGTTACGAAGCAAACGAAGAGTGGAACGAAAACTTTTTAGGCATTAATGAAGAAAGCACAGAACCCAATACTATTGTTTTAAAAACTAACAAGTCTGTGGGCGACGTTCTATCACTGAAGGTTGGTGCAAAAGAAGGAGAAGAAATTAGAATAAAAGGTGCATCGTACAACACTCAAGACCAGTTGATACTTACCGATACCGAAGTAACGCTTTACGGAAAAATTACGAAAATAGATTGTAGTAGCAACAGACTATCTTCAATTCTTATTACCAATCAACCACAATTACGAGAAATCTACTGCGACGATAATGAACTTACAAAGCTAGAAGTGAACTACGTGCCTGTATTAGCAACACTTTACTGTGGTAACAACAAGGATTTGGAGAAAGTAGACCTCAATTCTATGCCTGCACTCGCAGATTTTAGTTGCTACGGCAATAAGATAAAACAACTCGATCTTAGTAAAAACCCTGTACTCACCTCGTTAATCTGTCGAGATAATCTTATTGAAGGCACGCTCGACCTTAGCAAAAATCCAAAGGTAGAACAAGTAAATTGTTATAACAACGCAATTTCTGAAATTAAATTAGCAGCAGAATCAAGTTTGCGACACATTGAAATGCAACGCAATAATATTAAAGGAACAAGCATGACAGAGTTTATGAAAGCACTTCCTGTATATATTGCTTATGGCTCAGACGAATGGGACGACTATGGAGGACTAAATTTGCAAGGACTCTATGTAACAGAAATAACGGGCGCACTCGAAAAGAATTTGGCACTGGTAAGCGATGTAAAAATTGCCAAAGATAAGAATTGGTCTGTATTTGCATTAGATATTGAAGAATATGGTTCAAGTGCACCAAAACCTTATAACGGTGTAGATCCAAGCGGAATTAATGTAACTAATACGAATGATATTGTTAAAATTTATACTACACACAGAATTATCAATATAGAAGGACTTGCTAAAAATGAGCCTATAATGCTTTATACCATAAATGGGACTCTTATAGATAAATCTGTTAGTAGTAATGGTTCAGCACAACTCCACGTAAAAGGTATGGGAATGTATCTTGTAAAATGGGCAAACAACATTGTCAAAGTAATAGTTCCAAATGAATAACTATCCAGAGCCTATTTATATCTAAGACAAAAAGACGTTAAAAGAAATTATTATGACCAACGAGCTGATTTCCGCATTGCTAGAAATCAGCTCGCTTCCTAATTTCTACAGTTTCTGTATCACATTCCATCTCTATTTCCTATTACATTTGCAGAACTGTATGTATATGTGATTTCAGAAATATATTTAGTAATATTGTCCATATATGTTTACGGTACAGGTTTATCAACAATAAAAAGCCCAAAGACAAATGCTTCGGGCTTTTTTCTTTTATCTTTTGGGAGAATTATTTCAGCCTCCACTTATTTTTACATTAGCTTAGAGCAATTTCTTGCTGAGCTGTTCGAGCATATCTACTGTCATGCTCTTGAGGTCGTATTGTGGTTTCCAGTTCCATTCGCTACGAGCGCAAGAGTCGTCCAAACGATCTGGCCAGCTATCAGCAATACCTTGCTTCAATGGGTCTACATCGTAAACCATTTCAAAGTTAGGTTTGTGTTTCTTTATTTCAGCAAATATTTCTTCTGGCTCGAAACTCATAGCCGCAACATTAAAACCATTGTGGTGAATAAGCTTTGTTGGGTCGGCTTCCATTAAAGAAATAGCTGCATGCAATGCATCTGGCATATACATCATATCCATGTAGGTGCCTTTATTTATAGGACATACAAATTTTTCGCCTTTCACTGCTGAATAATAAATATCTACAGCATAGTCGGTTGTACCGCCACCTGGAGGTGTTACATGAGAAATGATACCTGGGAAACGTACCGAACGAGTATCTACACCATATTTTTTCTGATAATAGTCTGATAACAATTCGGTTGTTACTTTAGAAACTCCATAAATTGTTCCTGGACGCTGAACAGTATCTTGTGGTGTCATGTCGTGAGGAGTGCTTGGACCGAACGAACCAATAGAACTTGGTGTGAAGACTGCACACTTGTTTTCGCGAGCAATTTCAAGAATGTTCCACAAACCATCAATACCAATTTTCCAAGCCAAACGTGGTTTTCCTTCTGCTACTACTGATAGTAATGCTGCAAGATTGTAGATTGTGTCGATGTTATATTTCTTCACCACTGCAGCTATCATTTCTGGATTGGTAACATCACATTCTGCAGATGGACCTCCTTCGAGAAGTTCGCCAGTAGGTTCTGCTCCTTTTATGAAACCTGCAACTACGTTGTTGCCACCGTAAATACTGCGTAACTCTCTTACAAGCTCTGAGCCTATCTGCCCTGTAGAGCCAACAACTAAAATATTTTTCATATTATTATTAAATAGATTTTATCGTTTTATGCCACAAAGTTAAGTACTTTTTTGATTAATTTAGAAATTAGAAGTATTAATGTTGTATAAAAAAACAGTTTACCCACAAAATAATTAGTATTTCAGTTTCTTTTCTCAAAAAATATAAGGACCTTTGTATGCGAATAATTAAAAACTTTATACTATGTATGGTAAAATGAAACAACATCTCTGCGATTCACTCGCAGGACTCAAAGATGCAGGTCTTTACAAGGAAGAACGTATTATAGAAGGACCACAGCAAGCTGAAATATTAGTAAAAGGCAAGAAAGTACTAAATTTCTGTGCTAACAACTATCTCGGCTTATCTAACCACCCACGCCTTATAGAAGGTGCAAAAGCTATGATGGACAAGCGTGGTTTTGGTATGTCTTCAGTACGTTTTATCTGTGGAACACAAGATATCCATAAGGAACTTGAGGCTGCTATTTCTGATTATTTCAAAACAGAAGATACAATTCTCTACGCTGCTTGCTTCGATGCCAACGGGGGTATATTTGGAGCTTTGTTTAACGACGAAGATGCTATTATTTCTGACGCATTAAACCACGCTTCTATTATTGACGGTGTTCGCCTTTGCAAGGCTAAACGTTACCGTTACGCTAATGGTAATATGGAAGAATTGGAGAAATGTTTGCAAGAAGCACAGGCTCAACGTTTCCGCATTGTTGTTACCGATGGTGTTTTCTCTATGGACGGCAACGTTGCTCCGATGGACAAGATTTGCGATTTGGCAGAAAAATACGATGCACTTGTTATGGTAGACGAAAGCCACTCTGCAGGTGTGGTTGGCGAAACTGGACACGGTGTTAGCGAACTTTGCAAGACTTACGGTCGTGTTGATATTTACACAGGCACACTTGGTAAAGCATTTGGTGGTGCACTTGGTGGTTTCACTACTGGTCGCAAAGAGATAATTGATATGCTTCGTCAGAATAGTCGTCCTTATCTCTTCTCAAATTCGCTGGCTCCAAGCATTATCGGCGCAAGTCTCGAAGTGTTCAAAATGCTGAAAGAAAGCAACGAATTGCACGACAAGTTGGTTGAAAACGTAAATTACTTCCGCGAGAAGATGATGGCTGCAGGTTTCGATATTAAACCAACACAAAGTGCTATCTGCGCTGTTATGCTTTACGATGCAAAACTTTCACAAGTTTACGCTTCTAAAATGCTCGATGAAGGTATTTACGTTACTGGTTTCTACTATCCTGTTGTTCCAAAGAACGAAGCTCGTATTCGTGTTCAGATTTCTGCAGGTCATAATCGCGAACAACTTGATAAGTGTATCAATGCTTTCATTAAGATTGGTAAAGAACTTGGTGTGCTAAAATAGTATGAAATTAAAAAGAACTTTTATTAAAAGATATCATATTGTCTCAAGAGAGATTGATGAGTCTTTCAAAAGTTAGTTTATAATATAATTATGATACTGGTGAATAATTTTCATCAGTATCTTTATTATGTAGTAATATGAAATTTGGATATAGTGTAATAACTTTTTGGAATATAGTTTTTTATTTTACCACTTACTTCTCACTTCGATTAGGTAATAATTTTATTTATTGGTTAGATGTATTTTTAATATTGATATTGTCTATTATGGAAGTAAATTTTTTTAGGAATTGTTCAAGTAGACAAAAGAGAATTAGAATCAGCGTTTACATCGTATTTAATATTTGTTATTTAGCCTATTTGTTAATTGAACCTTTAAAATTATTCTCATGCTCCTAAATTTCAGAGGTATCGTACTGATGTATGAATTATATTCTGTATAAATAAATAACGTGAGTTCTACGAATTATAAGTGTCTAAAATTTGGTGATTAGCGAAAATTGTTATAACCCTAAAGAACTAATATACAAACAGTTAAAAACAAAAATCGCAATGATCACCAAGTACAAAGTTACTGAAATATTTTGTATGGCAGATGACTTCTGCAAGTTTTTTGATGCAATGACAACAAAATATACGCTAAAACCTACCAGAAAGAGAATATATCATCGAAGTTCTACAATGTCAAAGGCAGAAGTTATCTGATAATGATTCTTTTCCACGATTCTGGTTATCGTTGCCTTAAACATTTCTATCTCAAAAAAGTATGCAAGCAGCTTCGCCATCTATTTCCAAAAGTTGTTTCTTATAACCGTATAGTAGAATTGGAAAGGGGTGTAGTTTACCCCTAACCTCGTTTATCAAGAAAGTCTTGTTGGGCAAATGCATGGGTGTAAGCTTCGTTGACAGAATACAGCTTATTACCAAATTAAAAAGTAACATAAATGGAGCGTTAATGAGTGTTTCAGACAGATTTTTACTCAGAAAAAGAGCCATTATAGAGACGGTGAATGATGAACTTAAGCACATTGCGCAGGTGGAACACTCCAGACATAGAAGCTTTGACAATTTCATCATCAACCTATTAGGAGTAATTGCTGTATATTGTTTGTTTCCAAAGAAGCCGTGCGTCAATGTACAAAGGACCATTGATACACAGCTTACATTGTTCCGAATTCGTCGAACTCACGTTAAATTATAGGTTTCTAGTATGTCCAAGATAATCTTCACAAGAAAAAATCTATTAATAAAAATAGAATTTAAAAGCAATATAAAAAATATATATAAGAAAAAAATAATAATAAATCATTATCTTTGCATAAAAATTAGCATATCTAAATTATTAAATATTGACATAACGAGATTGATAAATAATTATGAGCAGTAAAAGTAATGATCACGGACGTGCTTATGAATATATTTGTTTGCATTCTTTGCAAGATGCAATAAGTGCGATCCGTGAATCACAAATAATACATAATAGCAGCTATTATGCTGCGGAACAAGCATGGAATACATTGAGTGTTGCAGAAAAAGCATTATACAAAATGAGCGCAAAATCAACTATAGATACTATATTTGCTTTAGAACCAAATATAGTTGAAATTGACAATGATATGCTGAATTTATATATTCAAAGTGATGATCATGGTAAAGAAGGTGACGTTCGTGATATTGTTATAGCCCGAAAGAATATTGTCTGGGAAATTGGCCTAAGCATAAAGCACAATCACATGGCTGTAAAACATAGTCGTTTATCCAAGAGTTTAGATTTCGGTCAAAAATGGTATGGAGTTAATTGTTCTAAAGAATATTGGAAAACAGTAAAGCCAATATTTGATTTTCTAGAAAAAGAAAAAGCAAAAGGAACTTTCTTTAAAAAATTAATCTCTAAAGAAGATGATATTTATGTGCCATTATTGAAAGCTTTTATGCAAGAAGTAAGGACACAAGTGGAGAATGGTGTTAATATTCCTCGTAAACTAGTAGAATATTTACTTAGCAAATATGATTTTTATAAGGTTATAAGTTTAGACAATAAAAGAATTACCACAATACAATCATTCAATATGTATGGTACTTTGAACCAGCCAAGTAAAATACAGAAGCCATCTTTACGAGTTCCAACAATGGAGTTACCAACGACTTTGCTTTATGTAAACTTTAAACCAGACAGTAAGACAACAGTAATTATGAGTTTTGATAACGGTTGGCAATTTTCATTCAGAATACATAATGCGAAAGATACAGTAGAACCATCTTTGAAGTTTGATATTCAGATTATAGGAATGCCTCCTGAAGTAAATATAACTTTTAATTGTAAATGGTAGATATGAATTTGATTAGTCTTTTTTCTGGTGCTGGTGGTCTTGATAAAGGATTCCACAATGCAGGATTCCACACAATAGTAGCTAATGAATTTGATAAAAAAATATGCCCAACATTTAAAGCTAATTTCCCTGAAACAAAATTGATAGAGGGAGATGTTAGAAATATACCATCATGTATTTTTCCTGATAACGTAACAGGTATAATTGGCGGACCTCCATGTCAGTCATGGAGTGAAGCAGGGTCCTTGAAGGGTATTGAAGATGCTCGTGGTCAGTTATTCTATGAGTATATCAGAATATTACGTGATACTCAACCTTCGTTTTTTGTTGCAGAGAATGTCTCTGGTATGCTTGCTAAGCGACATGCAACTGCTGTTAGTGGATTTATGAAATTATTTGCAGAGGCTGGATATGATGTTAACCTGAAAATGCTTAATGCCAATGACTATGATGTTCCTGAAGACAGAGACCGTGTATTCTATATTGGTTTTCGTAAAGATTTACACATAGCTGATTATGAATATCCAAAGCCACAAGAGCATAAACCTACTTTGCGTGAGACTATTTGGGACTTGCAGTACACAGCTATACCTGCAAAAGAAAAGAACCATACAAATGGAGAAGCTTGTATCATCCCTAACAATGAATATTTTACAGGAGCTTTCTCGCCAATATTTATGTCACGCAATCGTGTAAGAGCATGGGATGAACCAGGATTCACTGTTCAAGCAAGTGGGAGACAGTGCCAACTTCACCCGCAAGCACCTAAAATGATTAAAGTAGAAAAAAACCTGCAAAAATTTGTTGAAGGAAAAGAACATTTATATCGAAGAATGACGGTAAGAGAGGTTGCTCGTATCCAAAGCTTCCCAGATGAATTTAAGTTTATATATAACGAAGTGAATTATGGATATAAGATGATTGGAAATGCTGTTCCTGTCAATCTTGCATATCATGTAGCGTTAAGTATAATCGAAACTTTAAGACGACATAACGTTAATATAGATAACTAATGAATATTATTTCATTATTTGCAGGATGTGGAGGTCTTGATCTTGGGTTTGAAAAAGCAGGATTCAATGTGATTTGGGCAAATGAATGTGATTCCTCAATATTTGAGACGTATAGGAAGAACCATCCTAATACAATATTGAATACTACTGATGCGCGCTTACTTAGAGATCAGGATATTCCTTCTTGTGATGGTGTTATAGGCGGACCACCATGTCAAGCATGGAGTGAAGGTGGTAAACAACTTGGATTTGAAGATCCAAGAGGTCAATTGTTTTTAGAATATGTCAGAATGGTAGATTTGAAAAAACCAAAATTCTTTGTTATTGAAAATGTACCAGGGATACTTGAAGACAAACACAAAAAATCATTGAATTTTATTATTGAAAGTTTGCTATCTATTGGTTATTCTATCAAATATAAATTATTAAATGCAGCCGATTTCAGAATACCACAAGATAGGTTTAGGGTCTTTTTTATAGGGATTCGAAATGACATACAAAACACATTTACTTTCCCAGTAACTATACAGAACAAAAAAGTCACGTTAAAGGAAGCCATAGGAGATATTATTGAAGAACCAAGATTTTTCAATGATGAACTGATTATAAATGAACATCCAACGCGAAAGAATCATGATGTTTATACTGGAGGTTATGACGCAAGATATATGGCTCGTAACCGTGTTCGATCGTGGAATGAACAATCTTTCACAATTCAAGCACAGGCTAGGAACGAGCCTCAACACCCTTTGGCACCTAAGATGAGTTTTGTAAATTCTAATAAAAGAATATTTGCAAGGGGGTACGAACATCTCTATCGACGACTGAGTGTTAGGGAATGTGCAAGGATACAGACGTTTCCGGACTCTTTCATATTCTTCTATACAAACATTAGAAACGGATATAAAATGGTTGGTAATGCTGTTCCTCCACGCTTGGCTTATTCACTGGCTGTACAAATACAAAAAATATATTTTAAATAATTCTACAAATAACGTGAGCCCGACGAATTATAGGGGTCTATAATTTTGATGATTAGCTAAATTTATTGTAACCTTAAGTAGCTAACATACAAACAGCTACAAACAAATATCGCTATGATCACCGAGGACAAAGTTACTGAAATATCTTGTATAGCAGATAATTTCTGCAAGTTTTTGATGTAATGACAGCAAAATATATGCTAAAAACCTATTGGAATATCTAACTTCTATTCTCTACTTCTTCCGCACAATGGTCAGCCCATCTCGCAATGGAAGTATTACATTTTCTACTCTGTTATCTTGCGCAATAAAATCGTTGAACTTGCAAATACCTTGCGTTTGATGGTCGTGTTCGTAAGCTTTATCGGTAACGTGTCCGTCCCACAGCGTATTATCGGCAAGAATATAACCTCCAGGACGCAACATTTTTAGCACGGTTTCGTAAGTTTCTAAATAAGTTCGTTTGTCGCCGTCCACAAAAACCATATCGAAAGTAATGCCTAACTTTGGTGCTTCTATATTAGCATCGCCAATGCGAAAGTCTATTTTGTTGACTACTTCACACCCTTCTATCCACGGACGTGTAAAGTCTTCCATCTCATCGTTTATTTCAAACGTATAGAGTTTGCCGTCGTCTGGCAGACCTTCAGCAATGCAAATGGCAGAATATCCACTAAAAGTTCCCACTTCCAACACATTTTTTGGTTGCACCATTTGTACCAACATTTTTAATAATCGCCCTTGCAAATGCCCACTTGCCATTCGTCCGTGAATGGTATGTATGTTGGTTGCTCGGTAAAGTCGGTACAAATAGTCGCCTTCTGGGTCAATATGGTCTAAAATGTATTTATCTATCTGTTCGGTTTCCGTCATTTGTTTGCCTTTTTTGCTTTTAAGAATTGACCTTTATAGTTTTCAAAGCTTCCACTGCAAGCCTATAACTGTCCATTCCAAATCCCTGAATAGTTCCAATACAAGCAGAAGCTATCATAGAATGGTTACGATATTCTTCGCGACTATTTACATTACTTATATGTACCTCTATAACGGGCGCAGTAATAGCCCTAATACAGTCTAACAGTGCTATACTTGTATGCGTATATGCTCCAGCATTCAGCACAATACCATCGTAAGCGAACCCCACTTCCTGCAACTTGTTTATAAGTTCGCCCTCTATGTTGCTCTGATAGTACTCAATGTCTATATCTGCATACATTGCACGCAATTTTGTTAGATAGGTTTCCATAGGCATTTTGCCATAAATGTTGGGTTCTCGTTTGCCTAACAAATTAAGGTTTGGACCATTAACTACGATTATTTTCATATTACACAGAAATTATTTAACTTTGCACTCATTGGGCACAACCTCTGCAAAAATACACAATAATATGCAAACGAGCAAAGAAACAAGTTCTAATCTTATTCATAAGTACCTACGCTATTTAAAGTTGGAAAAAGGTTATTCGCCAAATACATTAGAAGCCTACATTCGCGATGTAGACAAATTATTGAAGTTTTTAGCCGACGAACAGAAAATACCACAAGAGGCAAAGTTGGAAGATATAGAAAACTTTGCTGCTGCTATTGGCGATTTGGGAATTGGTGCCCGTTCGTTGGCTCGAATTTTAAGTGGAGTAAGGCAGTTTTATCGTTTCTTAGTGCTCGATGGATATATAGAAGCCGACCCTACCGAATTACTCGAATCGCCAAAACAACCACAACATTTGCCAGAAGTGCTTTCTACTGCCGAAGTTGATATGCTTGAAAGTGCCATAGATTTATCTAAATGGGAAGGACATAGAAACCGTGCCATTATAGAAACTTTGTTTTCGTGCGGATTACGTGTATCAGAACTTACCCATCTTAAACTGTCAAATCTCTATCGCGAAGAACAATTTGTGCGAGTTATGGGTAAAGGTTCTAAAGAACGTTTGGTACCAATTTCTCCAAGAGCCTTGCAAGAATTGGATTTTTGGTTTGCCGACCGTAACGCTATGAAGATAAAAGAAGGAGAAGAAGACTATATTTTCTTAAACAGACGTGGTGCGCATCTCACTCGGACCATGATTTTGATAATGATTAAGAATTATGCCAAAGATGCTGGCATAAAAAAAACTATATCGCCACACACATTGCGACACTCGTTTGCCACAGCTTTGCTCGAAGGTGGTGCTAATTTGCGTGCCATTCAGGCTATGCTTGGACACGAAAGCATTAGCACAACCGAAATTTATACGCATATAGACACCACTACTCTGCGCAAAGAAATTCTGGAACATCACCCACGAAACATTGCTTACAAACAACAACACCAGTAACAAACTCTTGTTTACACACCAACTATGGAAAGAAAAACCACCATTCTTACTATAACTGGCTCGGACAGTACGGGCGGTTCGGGAATTCAAGCCGATATTAAAACCATAACTATGTTAGGAGCGTATGCGGCTACTGCAATAACTTCGGTTACTGCACAAGATTCGGAAGGCATTCGGCAATTATACGACATTCCTGCCGAAGTGCTGAATTTGCAAATTTGTGCGGTGTTGAACGATTTAAAACCCAATGCTGTGAAGATTGGTATGCTTAGAAATGTAGAACAAGTAATTGCCGTTGAACACTTGCTGCGCAAATACAAACCAGAATTTGTGGTTTTAGACGCCGTTATTATTAGTAGTAGTGGCAAAATGCTTATGCCGAACGAGGTGGTTAATGCTGTGGTGCAACGTCTTTTTCCATTAAGCAGCATTGTTATTATGCAACAAAATAGTGCTGCCTATATGTTGCACGAAAAAGAAACACACAGCAACGAGGCTTTGGAACTATTGGCACGAAAAATTCTGCAATTAGGAAGTGCGGCTGTTGTGTTGCAAGGAGGAATTGTTACTAAAGCATCGTTTACCGATATATTGGTAGAGAAAAACAAAACGGCACACTTTTACACTCGACCTGGCTTTATAGACCGCATTACTCACGGTTCGGGCGGAGCATTTACATCGGCAGTTGCAGTTAATTTGTGTGCTGGAAACAGTGTAGAACAAGCTATTGGAAAGGCATCTGACTATATGTGCCAACTTATTTTGCGTTCTGCCGACTCTAATCTTGGCACAAATGTCCGACTGCTCGACCATAGCAGCGATTTGCCACAACAAACAATTTCCGACAGAATGTTGGAACTATACAACCAACTTATGGATAACATTGCTGCCAATCATCGTAAAACGGGCGAAGTGCGCTTCTATGCCGATGCGCTAAATGTAACACCACGCTACTTAGCCCAAATAACAAAACGGGTAGCCGGACGTACACCGAAACAACTTATAGACGATTACATAATAAAAGAGGTGGAAGCTAACCTTATAGGGACAACCCAAAATATTCAGGAAATAGCTTTCTCCTTCGGTTTTTCGTCGCAGGTACAGTTCAATAAGTTTTTTAAAAAAATGAAAGGTTGTGCACCAGGACAATACAGAAAAAAAGCAAAAAGTGTGGTGGTGTAGAAACAGAAACTTCTCGGTGTCTATTAACCATTGCTAAGTTATGCTTCTTTTCTTTTTCAGAAAAAAACTGAATACTTTGCACATTCGGTTCTTTCTTATTTTTTTGGTGTTGCATAAACTGAAATAAGATGAACAAACCTTCATTACCATTCAGCGTGAATAGAGAATTTGCCGAAACTCTATATACTACTATAAGTTTGAAAAACAGTTGCTGTCATTTTTAACATTTGCTGTAGTTAATTGTTTCTCAACACATTACAAGCAATCTTCGAATGACAGAAGTGACAGCAAAATAAATTTTGTGCGCAAAGCCTGTTAAGGTGTTTCTTTATTTTGCCCGCATATTTACGAAAGCTATCAAGAATTTTTGTCATATAAGCCAACATTTCAGCTGCCATAGTTTGAGAAAGACATTTGGAAGACAAGTTTATAACATGAATAGTGACAATGCAGAACTGGCACTGATCAAGCTAATGGAGCTTTTCAACCATTCATCTGTAGCTATTACCAAACGGTATCTTGGATTACGTAAGGAAGAAATCTTGGAAACCTACGACTGTCTTACCTTCTAAGCAGTGACATTTTTCAGAGAATAATTCTTTTATACACCCCATACTAAAAATGTCATCACATGCTGAATAACAAACAAAACACCTTTAAAATAGAAAAATCACTCTGTTATACAAACTTTTTACAAGAAAGAAACATTTAATAAGAAAATTTATCTATCTTTGCAGTTGAACTTCCAGTACGTCTGTGTGCAGATGTGCGTTACAAAGAGTTCAACTTTTAAAAAGAGCGTTTGATATATTGTCTTTTATCTGAAATCTGCAAAATTTCAACTAACAGAGACAATAGGCAGTACGCTCACGCTTGGGATTATTGTACCCTTACCAAAGGGAATAATATACCTTTATGCGTGGGCTATTGTTTGTTGTTTGGTAGTGGGTATTGCAGAACCTCAGATAAGACAACATTCAATAGTTCCCACGCTTTTTCATTTACCCAAGTATTAACCGCTTACTTCTGGGAAACAGTGAGCAGTAAAAAAGTTGTTTATGAGTATCCCTAAATTATCAATGATTAAAGAAGATGTTGAGACTGCAATTACTCGTGCACTGCGAAACTATCACATTACAAACCATGACAAAGATTATTGTATCATTACTCCGCATGCACAAACTATCCAAGAGGATTTCATAGGACCAAAGGTTTACACCTTTCAGGGTAAGGTCGAAATTAAGTCAGAAATTGGGAATAAAGACACACTATGTCGTATTAGGTCAATCAAAGGTGAAGCTAAGATAATGACAAGTGAAACTGGAGAGCCTGTTGTAGAAATAAAATCAATATCCTTAGTAAAATGAAAGAACAAATTAAATCCATCATCAAAGACATAGAGAGTGTTTGCGCTGATGACACAATCAAGAACTTTTATATAGGTAAAACCGATAATGTAAATGATCGAGAATGTGAACACATAAATAATGGTTACACTAATTTCAGCATAATCGCTAAAGGAACTTCGAAAATAATAAATAAAGCTGAGAAAGAATTGATTTCTTACTTTCGGACATCTCGTCTCAAATCGAAACTTGTTAACATAAACAATGGTGGAGGAGGCAATGCTGAAGCTGATAATCTTTATATAGTATTTGTCAGATGTAATGTCGAAGATATTTCTGAAGTCGACGGCAGCCTTATGCCTTTAGGTTACCCTATAAACATAAAATAAATCAAACATGAAACAAATTTACATCTTATTAATAGCCCTACTCATGGGCTTATCAGCTAATGCAGAAAAGTCTGGTACTTGCGGACCTAATCTAAAATGGCACCTTAATGATAATGGAGTTTTAACCATTACAGGAAAAGGGGAAATGATTGATTATTCATACTACTACAACAGAGCACCATGGTATGGTTATGATATTAAACGAATTATAATAGGTGATGGTATTACCGCAATTGGCAGCAGTGCTTTCGCATATTGTAGCGAGCTAACTTCTGTAACCATTCCAAATAGTGTTACAAAAATTGGCTACTATGCTTTCAGCGGTTGTATTTATAACCATAGAACAACCAAAACTAATCAGAAATATCCGAGTGTAAATCTTTAATTACCAGCATATTCTAAAATTTAACACTTTTCGGTCTGTGTAGAAAAGCGACAATGGTTGACTTCCGTTCACATCCGTTTACCATTTCAGAGATATAGGATTGAAGAAATGAACCATTAAACGATAAAACGGTATGAAAGCAACCAGAAAATGCAGTTTTTGCGGCAAGTCCTTTGTAACCCGAAGCGGTATGCAAAGATATTGCAGTGAGGCTTGTCAGGCAGAAGCCAAACGAGCCAGAGTGATGCAGAAGAACAACCTCTTCAAAGTCGCCCAACCCTTGATGGAGATACAGCATCAGGAGTATCTCACCTTTTCCAAAGCAGCCATCCTCATGGGCTGTTCCCGACAGTACATTTACAAACTTGTAGCCATCGGCAAGCTGAAAGCCTCACGCATCAGCAACCGCATGGCATTCATCCGCAGAGCCGACATCGAGCAGATGTTGGAGGGCAATCCCTATCACCGCATCCTGCCCGGCAACACCTCCACACCAAGGAAATCATCTTCATCTTCCTTACCTGCCAAAAGAGAAAAAAGGGAAAAGGAAAGCGAAGAAGTGTTGGACTTCTATTCGGGCGAGGAGGTGATGTCCCTTTTTAAGGTAAAGCAGTCATGGCTTTACACTTCCGCCAAGCGTAACCATATCCCCATCTGCCGTATCGCAGGAAAGAACTATTACAGCAAGAAGCATATTGACGAGTTTTTCGGTGTGGCAGTTGATATTAGCGAAATTACCGACTGGCTACTGACCGAGGAGGTGGAGGAACTGTTCGGCATGAAGCCGACCGCACTCCGTGCCTACACCTATCGCCATAAGATACCCACTAAAAGAGAGTACGGGCGTACCTATTACTCCAAATCACATTTGAACGAACTCCGCAGAACTGACCTTGTGAACGATGAACGCTACTATACCGTTGAGCAGGTGCAGCAAATCTATGGTCTTTCGTCAGCCAACATCTGCCATATCGTCAAGGTGAAGCACATCGAAAAGATAAAGGTGGGTGTGAAAAACCTGCTTTTGCGCTCAGATGTGGAGCGTGTCATGGCTGAAAGGAACAAATAACCGTGAAAAATCGGGATTATCGAAAATTATTTCAAAATGATGTATCGTGGAGGTATTCACGGATATTTCACGTTGTTCCTTTGCCATCGGAAACATGGATACAACTCCAAAATGTATACAACCAATTAAAACATAATTATTATGAGTAAATGCAAAACAGTTACCTTGCGTAAGCGCAAGATTAAGAACGGGACACAGTATTCACTATGCCTTGACTACTATCCCGGCTACCGTGACAATGTCACCATGAGAGTGATTACACGTGAAGCCTTAGGAATTTACATCTTCGCCAAACCTGCAAACCAGCAGGAACGGGACTTCAACGCACGCATGATGAAGAAAGCGGTCATCCTGCGCAACCAGCGCTACGAAGCCATTTTCAATGAAAACAACGGCTTTTTTGACAAGACCAAGATGAAGGGCGATTTCCTTGCCTATTTCAAAGGACTGGCTGACCGCAAGAATATCAAGTGGCAGCACGTATACAAGCATTTCCAGCGGTTCGTGAACGGCAAATGCACCTTTGAGGAGGTGGATGTGGATTTGTGCCGCAAGTTCATGGAATACCTGCTTGATGCACCCCAATCCATCCACACCAACCAAAAGCTGCACATCAACTCCGCAGCAGGCTATTGGTCAACTTTCCGTGCCGTGCTGCACACCGCCTACCGTGACAGGAAGATAAAGGAGAACCCAAACGGCTTCTTAGACCGCATCGAGTGCATTCCCACCATCAGGGAGCATTTGAGCCAAGAGGAACTGATACGGCTTGCCGAAACACCCTGTGAGGAGGAGGTCTTGAAAAAAGCTTTTCTTTTCGCCTGTCTTACGGGACTGAGAAAGAGCGACATCAGACAGCTCACGTGGCAGCAGATACAACCATACACCAACGGCAGGATGTTCGTTACCACCCGTATGCAGAAAACCAAAGAAATAGTGCATAACCCCATCAGTGATGAAGCCTATGGACTGCTGGGAGAACGGGGCGAGGGACTTATCTTTGAGGATTTCAAGGACAAGATGCTGCAAGGACCACTCCAACGGTGGCTCACGGCAGCAGGGATAACCAAGAAAATCACCTTTCACTGTACCCGCCACAGCTTCGGAAGCCTGCACGTGGAAATGGGAACGGACATGGCTGTCATCCAAGCCTATCTCGGACATAAGAACATTACCACCACACAAATCTATTCCAAGATAGCAGCGCAGCAGATGTGTCAGGTGGTGGACAAGATAACCTTGAAGCGCAAGGAGGCATAAATGTCTCACATTGACAGGTATTCAGAGGGGCGGTTATGGCTACAAGGCTATAATCGCCCCTCTATGTTTTTGGCTTGATGCCACCATTTATAAGCCCCTCAGAGTATGAAACAGAGTATGATATGATGACATTTCGTGAAATACATTGAAAAAGACCGTTCTAACCGCAAATAACGGGCAGTAATTGGGAAAAATAGCATTAACTTTGCACAAAATAATACAGGAACATTCAATCTCTCAACGAAATATGGAATCATCAATCAAGGACAAATACATCATCTTGGGCTTTGTCGGCTTCGCCATCGTCCTAATATCTTCCATTGCCACGCTGGTAATAGCGGACAGCTTCAACCAAGACAACTTTGTCAGGTGGATAGTATTCGTATGCTGTAACCTGTTGGGATGGTTGCTCTATCTCTCCTTTCAGACACTTATCTTTGATACATACGAAATCTACAAAATCAAGTTCGGCAAGAAAGAAACGATTGCCGAAGCCATAGAGGTGCAGGAAGAACTGTCACAAAATACACTTGAAGAAGCCACATCTGTGCCTGGACCTACATCAGTCCCTGAGCCTGTACCCGAATCATCCCCGACAAAAGAAGAGACACTTATCCAAACACAACCGATAGAGCTTACTATCGCCCCGGATCTTCACGAAAAGAACCGTGCCAATTACGCAAGCAGAGAGCAACGGGAAAAGGAAGAGCGCATCCGCATGGTCATGGAGTATTGCCATTATTACCTGCCTCGCATTGCCGACCAAGAAACCGTGAACCACATCTGTACTGAGGTGGACAAATGGATGAATCTTAACACTTATACCCCGAAGCCCATACAAAGACCGTTTACCAAAGACATCAACAACATTCCACTCCGTCACTTCGTATGGAATATCTCTGAGCGTTTCCTGTACAAGAGATACTACAATGGGGATAACCGTGCCAAGTTCATCAAAGCCCTTTTCCCGAAATCGTTTGCTGATACAGACTTATCAACCATCAAGAATTTCAAGGTAGAGCCGTTAAAGACGGAAATTCCCATTGATGAACCCGAAAACGGCAAACTTGATTTCCACTATCCCGAGGATTATGTGCGGAATTAGGATAATCACGACACCAACGACAACCATCCGGTAACTCATAACCGCCTGTTTTACATCGTTTCCCGAGTAATTTTACCCGTCATTTATGGCTGGGCTTAATTATTCGGGAATTATTTTGCAATGACGTGTCGTGGAGATATTCACGGATATATCATTTCAGTCCTTTGCGCCAAGTCTTACAAAAGAGACGAGTACGCGAATGGAAAAATCAATTCTTACCTTCAACGACCTCCCCGAGGTTGTCGCTCAGCTTCGAGACGAAGTGATGAGCCTGAAAAGCCTGCTCGCCGAGCAGCGCAGTGTGAACAATGCCAAAACGGTGGACACCCACGTGCCCATGTCTGTGGACGAGGCAGCAGAGTATTTAGGTATCCCTAAGGGTACGCTCTACATGAAACTGTCAGAAGGGACAATCCCTGCCACCAAGCCCGGCAAACGCTATTGCCTTTACCGTGACGAACTGGACAAGTGGCTGGAAACCGCCCGAAAGAATCCCATACCGTTGTCAGACGAGGAACTGAACAAGTCCTTATCCTCTTCCCACCGTCGCAAGCCCAACCCACGTAACTGGTGAATGATATGGAAGAGGATAAGAACTATATCAACCTGATACGTGGCGACCTCACAAAAGCATCCCAAGCGCATAACGGTATGCCCGACAGTGTAGGCATGATGAATATCAAGACGGCAAACCAAACCATTCTTGAAGCATCGTTATTGCCTACGCCCCGTGCGCTGTGGGACAGCTTTTGGTACGAGGGGGAACTCTCCTGCTTGTTTGCCGATTCCAACGTGGGCAAGTCCATCCTTGCCGTGCAGATAGCCGACCGCATCGCCCGAACCGACAATGTGCTGTATCTGGACTTTGAACTGTCCGAAAAGCAGTTCCAGCTCCGCTATACCAACGAGCATGGAGAGCTCTACACCTTTCCCGACAAACTCTATCGGGTGTCTATTGACTGCAACCAGCTTTTGGATGCCAACTTTGAGGAAGCTATCATAGGCGGCATTGAACAGATGGCTGTGCAGACCGACTGCAAGATTTTCATCATTGACAATCTTACCTACCTGTGTTGCGCCATGGAGAAAGGCGATGCCGCAGGACGGCTGATGATTCAGCTGAACAATCTCAAAAAGAGATATGCGCTCTCTATCCTTGTCCTGGCACATACGCCCAAACGCTCTTTGGATTGTCCCATCACATCCAACGACCTTGCCGGAAGCAAACGGCTCTACAATTTCTTTGACAGCGTGTTCACCATTGGAAAAAGTGCCCAAGACGGAGGGCTTCGCTATGTGAAGCAGCTTAAAGTGCGCTATGGCACGTTCTCTCATGATGCGGATAATGTAATCGTTTACGAGATTGACAAGGTGGATGCTTTCTTGCAGTTCGTGTTCAGGGGCTATTCCACGGAAAAGGAACACTTGAAAAAATTGGGCGACAATGAATCAAGCCAAAGGGATTGCCAAATTCTGCAACTCTCCCAATCGGGCAAGTCCGTCAGGGAGATAGCCTCACAGGTGAATTGTGGCAAGTCCACCGTAAACCGTATCATCCAGCGCAGCAAAGAGAGTAAAAACGCAGGTGTCCCAAGTGTCCCACTGTCCCAACCCTTAGAGTGTGGGACAATGGGACAGGATGGGACAGCCGACAATCAACCATCAAAAACGGACTAAGCTATGGGCAATTATTCATTACAGAAGTATAAAGGAACGGCAACACGGCATACCTGCCCCAAATGCGGAGACAGGCATTCTTTCGTCTATTACGTGGACGAAAATAATGTGCCGTTGCATCCATCGGTCGGCAGATGTAACCACGAAAGCGGTTGTGGGTATCACTACACTCCGAAAGAGTATTTTCAAGAGCATCCTGAACACAGAACTACCAATGATTTCTCTTTTGACAGGCAAAGAGCAGAGCAGAAGAAAGTGAAGCAGCAAAGTAAGCCGACAGCCATCGGCTATATTCCCCCTCACTATGTGGAGAAGTCGCAAAGCGAGCGTAGCAATTTCTTCCGTTTCCTCTTCACACTCCTTACTTCCTACTATGGCGACAAGGCGAAAGAGGTGTTGAAGCGGTTGTTGGAGGAATACCGTTTGGGGGCTACCCGTGACGGCTCTGTTATCTTTTGGCAGATAGACAGGACGGGCAAGGTACGCACGGGAAAGGTGATGCAGTACAATCCCGAAGACGGACACCGTATCAAGGGAGGACAGACATCGGCAGTGAACTGGATACACAGCATATTGAAAAAGCAGCGTGTGTTGGCAGAGGATTGGCAACTATCCCAATGCCTTTTCGGGGAACACTTGTTGAAAACGCATCCCGACAAGGTGGTGGTCTTGGTGGAATCCGAGAAGAGTGCCGTTATCGGTTCTGCTATCTTCCCCGATTATGTATGGCTGGCTACGGGTGGTAAGAGTCAGATGAGAGAAGAGAAACTCCGTGTACTGTCAGGGCGAACCGTGCTTCTCTTTCCCGATGCCGATGCTTATGCCGAGTGGAAACAGCGAGCCGAGAGCATGTACTTTTGTAAGGTGGTGGTTTCGGACATCATCGAAAGGAATGCCACCCCGAAACAAAAAGAAGCCCATATCGACATAGCCGATTGGATTATCTTTCAGATACGGGAGGGCAAGGTGATGAGTACAGCCAACCACTTGGTCGAGGCTGAGAGAATCCTCCAGCGGATGATAGAGAAGAATCCCGTCCTGCAAAAACTGATAGACGATTTAGACCTTGTGCTGGTCGGTGCATCTCCAATCGGCAACGATGATGAAAAACCTCCCTGACGGAGGAGAGCGGAAGCCGTAGGCTGGAGTTTGCAGACAATGGCTTGCCATTGATATAGCCCACTATAACTACACGCTCCGCTTACGTAGTTGTGGGCTCTCCCGAGGGGATTAGGGTTTTACCCTAATGACCCACTCAGGGCGTTTCTCCCCTGAGAACCCAGAGCAAAGAGTGACCCTCTCTTTGCAATCTCCGCTTATGGGTTGCACCCCTAAGAACCCCATGCGTTTACGGACAGCGGAAAAGCAAACAATAAAGTACAAACCCAAAAAACAAGTATCTATGGCAACAAAATCAAGCATACATATCAAGCCCTGCAATATCGCATCGAGTGAGGCTCACAACAGGAGGACTGCCGAATACATGCGCCACATCGGAGAGTCCAGAACCTATGTGGTTCCAGAACTCTCCACCGATAATGAGCAGTGGATAAATCCCGACTTCGGCAGTCCGGATTTGCGGATGCATTATGACAATATCAGACAGATGGTAAAGGAAAAGACCGGACGTGCCATGCAGGAAAAGGAGCGTGAACGCAAAGGCAAGAACGGTAAAATAGTCAAGATTGCGGGATGCTCCCCCATACGTGAAGGAGTGCTGCTTGTCAGGTCGGACACCACACTGGCAGACGTGCGTAAATTCGGTGAGGAGTGTCAAAGACGCTGGGGAATCACACCGCTGCAAATCTTCCTGCACAAGGATGAAGGGCATTGGCTGAACGGTCAGCCGGAAGCGGAAGACAGGGAAAGCTTCAAAGTCGGGGACAGATGGTTCAAGCCGAACTATCATGCCCATATCGTTTTCGACTGGATGAACCACGAAACAGGAAAGAGCCGAAAGCTCAATGACGATGACATGATGCAGATGCAGACCCTTGCATCCGACATCCTGCTGATGGAACGCGGGCAGTCAAAGGCTGTCACTGGTAAGGAGCATCTGGAACGGAACGACTTTATCATTGAGAAGCAGAAAGCTGAACTGCAACGCATGGATGCAGCCAAACGGCACAAAGAAGAACAGATAAATCTTGCCGAGCAGGAACTGAAACAGGTGAAATCAGAAATACGCACTGACAAGTTAAAGAAGACAGCCACCACGGCAGCGACAGCCATAACTAGTGGAGTTGCTTCTCTTTTCGGGAGTGGAAAACTGAAAGAACTGGAACGTGCCAACGAAAAACTGCAAGACGAGGTTTCAAAACGGAACACCAATATTGAAAAATTGCAGAGCCAAGTACAGCAGATGCAGAAACAGCATGATACGCAAATCCACAATCTCAGAGAAATGCACAGGCAGGAACTTGACATGAAAGAAAAAGAACTGTCACGGCTCGCCAGAATCATAGACAAGGCTTTCAGGTGGTTTCCGATGTTCAGGGAAATGCTGCGCATGGAAAAGTTTTGTGCCATGCTGGGATTCTCTAAAGAAATGACTGAAAGTCTTATAGTCAAAAAAGAAGCCCTGAAATGTAGCGGTAAAATCTATTCCGAGCAACACAGGCGGAACTTTGATATAAAGGATGATATTTTAAGGGTGGAAAATGACCCTGACGATGAAAGCAGGCTGAACCTGACAATAAACAGGAAGCCGATTGCCGACTGGTTCAGGGAGCA
>QWCF01000187.1_pt1 | contig 28526 bp, 18 predicted proteins | sample 1972521 | NCBI WGS metagenome assembly QWCF01 (sample SAMN09866715, study PRJNA288562) | Human oral metagenome isolate term4_saliva, whole genome shotgun sequencing...
ATATATAGATACAACATTGACGATATAATATATATAGATACAACATTGACGATATAATATATATAGATACAGCATTGACGATATAATATAGAGATACAATATAGAGATAATAAATTACGCCAATATATATGAGATAATATATAGAACGATACAACATATATGAGATATAAGATATTAAGGATATATGGCAGAATATATATAACAGACTATGATAACAGAAGAGGTAAGCGTGTTTATATATTAAACCTTTGTGTTTTATAAAGAAAGATGGTATTACAAAAAAGAAACGCTAAATGATATTGGGCATTTTTGCTATGCAATTCATTTAGCGTTCGCTTTTTAATAAGTTTTATTCTATATAATTATTCTGATTTCCATAATCCATGAAGATTGCAATATTCTCTAGCATAAACTTTTTTAGCATCTGTTTTAAATTCTGCAATTGGTTTATCGGTTGGTTCAAGATATTTGCGTAAAACTTCATTATTGTCTGTTATAAGTTCAATCCATTCAATAAAGTGAGTTTCCATCATTGGGTGCTCCACTGATCCCACTGTTACACGATAACCACCGTCTATTTTCTCTACTACAGGAATATGTTTTTCTGTTGCAGCTTCTGTTGTATTTTCAACTACTCTTTCTAAACCACAAACTGCTTCATTTGATGGGGTAATTACTTCAAATAAATTTTTACTCTCTGAACACTTATAAATTTCGTTTCTTTTTGTCATAATATATTCTTGTTAATGTTTTTGCGATACAAAGGTACGCATTTCTTTCTAAAGAACAAAATTAAACTGTAATAAATACAATAAACTTTTGCAGTTATACTATTTTATTGCAGTCCGGAGTATTATTATTACATTATTCAAGACAAAAACTTTATAAAAGCTAATATTACGCAAGTTTTTTTAATTAAAAAAAACTTTATCCATCTTTGCATATTTTTGTTTTCTCTATACCTTTGCATTATAGAAGTCAAATTATTAAAAATTTAAGTTTACACTATGAAACAAATTAGTTTTTTCATCACGGCACTATTTCTAAGCATATTTGCAGCCGCTTGTCATTCTGACGAACCTATTGGAGGATGGGAACCTATGAAATGGCAACACGAAAGTATTACATTAAAAACAAAGGAAAAGAAAACTTTCACTGTTCCAAAAGAAGGTCGTACTTTCCAATTCAAATGTAAAAATTATAATCGTTTTTGGTTTTCCGATGTTACCGAAAAAATAAACAACACTACAGTTAGATACGATATAAGTTCGGTTAATGCAAACTTACCTAAAAACGATGACAAACATATATATGGAAATTTTTCGGCTTCAAGCATCAAAGACAATATTTTAACTGTAACAATTAATCCAAACAATTCAGGGGTAAAACGCTACATTGATGTTGCGGTTACAGCTGGTGATGTTTTCGATAATATATACTTTGAACAAGAATAAACAAAACTTTCTGTATATAAAAAAATTGACGTTATACTTACTTTAAATATAACGTCAATTTTTTACAACATATTTTCTTACGTATATTTTAAAAGCTATCTATTGTAGACTTCTAAATTACAAACAGACATCTTTTAAAAACATAATTTCTTAACTAATCTTCTACGCCCAGAAAACAATAAATTAGAGAACGAACTAATAACATTGTATGCTGATTATATGCTGCTTCGTAAGAAGAAGAGAGTAAAGTAGCTACATTTTTACGTGCAGAAAGCCAATTATTCATTGCTATTTTAATTTCAGATACAGGATAAGAATTTGTTAATCTATATGCTTCTTTTTTTGCTTTAGCTATTGACATAAAACTATATTCTTTTCTCAACTGTGAAGCTTTAACATCTGGGCGAAGACTTCGCATATTTGCATAAAATTGTGTCAGCAACAATCCTTTATCATCATTCACGTTTTCTTGCTTTATACCTTTAAAAGTATTTACATCTTCTTGCAAACAAGCAAAACGAGCATAACTTATACCTTGCCGTGTACTTGCATTCAGCACTTGAAAAATAGTTCCACCACTCAAAACATTGTTTATTTCGAATACCACGCTATTAAAGTTATAGAGTAATTTTTCTAATTGGTTCCACATTTTTATTTCAGCGCACACAGCATTACGAAAAAGTTTAGCTTTTTTAGTTCCCACAACATTCACGTTTGCGCTTAATGTTTGAAGCTGCTTTGTTAAGAAACCTATTTTTCTATCGCTAATTGTTTTTCTTTCTCCATACCAATTCACCATACCAACAGTAGAACAGTCTTCGCAAGAAGCTGTATCGGCATAGCAAACACCATAATTACCACTATCTATCTGAACTGATAAATTTAATTTTCCTTCAAAAAAACTATCGATTGCTTTTGTTTTTACACTCACCTGCACTCTTTTCTTTTTCTGAGGCTTAGTTTTATACACTTCCGACGTAGCAAAACTACTAAAAGATATTACTAACGAGAGTAAAACCAATAGAAACTTTTTCATAACACACTATTTTTATATTTACTTTACATTGCAAAAATACATAATTATTGCACCATAACAACATTGACTATGCAAAAAAAAAATAAACAACAACAATAGTAGCCAAAGTGTGTAATTGTACCAAAGAAAAATATAATAAGAAATACAGAGATTTATAATTAGAAAATAAAAATCTTTAATTACAAAATTTAAAAAATTAATAATATTTTTCCGAGGAACAATAACAGCCTGAAAATCTTAATGTTTTTTATTGGGAGTTCGTCCAAAAAATTCCCTATAACATTTTGTGAAATACGATGGAGAAGAGAAACCAACTTCGTATGCTATCTCTGAAATAGATTTATCTGTAGTTTCCAATAATCTATCTGCACGTTTCAAGCGTGCTTCACGAATAATATCGTTGGGAGAAATACCAGTCATCGTTTTTATTTTTCTATACAATTGTGCCCTACTAATGCCCATTTCTTTACTTATAGTTTCTACGCTCAATTCAGAATTTCCAAGATTATTTTGAATTATGGCACGAAATTTTTCCACAAATTTATCTTCAATGCTCTGCATTACCTCTTCGTGTACCTCTTCGCGAGCATCGTTTCCAAAGGCAATTTTCATTAATTTTCTATTCTCTATAAGATTTTTTATACGTGCCTTTAACACCATTCCACTAAAAGGTTTGGTTAAATAAGCATCAACACCATACATATAGCCCTCAACTCTATATTCGTCTAATGTTTTTGCAGTAAGTAAAATTATAGGAATATGCGATGTAATTCCATCGTTTTTCAATCGTTTGCAACATTCTAAGCCGTCCATTCCAGGCATCATAACATCGCATACTACAATATCTGGTACTTCTCTAATGGCTTTTTTCAGTCCTTCTTCGCCATTAGAAGCAACAATCACGTCATATTCATTGTTCAACAGCACAGTTGCATAGGCACAAATATCTGCATTATCGTCTATCACGAGCACACGAGGCTTATCTATTTGCTGAATAGAAGTAATTCTCGATTTTTTATTTTCGTTCGAAATATCAGTTACTATTGAATTGTCTATCAGTTCTTCGTTCATAGCATTAGGTTTTATTGCTAACGGAACATTATTGTTAGCTACACGTATAGGCAGATTTACTATAAATTTACTTCCGTTTCCATATACGCTTTCCACTTTTACGGTACCACCTTGCAATTCGGTAAACGATTTTACTATAGCTAATCCTATACCCGTGCCTTCTTTATTACTATTTTGCACCTGATAGAACCTATCGAATATATGTTTTATATCTTCCTTTGGAATGCCTTTTCCCGTATCTTCCACGCAAATTTGCACCATTCCATCGAAGTTTTCGGCTTTTACAGTAATATTTCCACCTTCGTCTGTATATTTCAAAGCATTGCTTAAAAGATTATAACAAATATGTTCCACTTTATATAGGTCTGCATACATAAAAATAGAGTTGGGCAAAACAAGATGTATCTGTTTTTTTTGTTTTCTCACGATAGAATCGAACGTATTTGTCCATTGTTTTAGATAGTCGGTAAGTTCAAATTCGCTCAACTCCAACTTCATTTTTTTATTTTGTATTTTACGGAAATCTAGAATTTCGGTTATCAAGCGCATTAAAATAGATATATTCTTCTCCACCATTTGCAACATATTTCGTTGCAATTTAGTTAAGTTCTCTCCATTAGCAATTTGTTCAATGGGTTCTGCAATAAGTGTTAGCGGAGTTCGCAATTCGTGGCTAATATTAGTAAAGAACTGTAGTTTTGCATTTGTAGCATCTTCTTCTAACTTTCTACGAGCAATAGTAGTTCTATAAATATAAACAATAAACCCAATAAGCAATATAATTATTACCCCACACAACAACATATACATTTTTTGGTGATTGTATTGCGCAAGATAAATATCAATTTTACTATTCAAATTAGAAAGCTTATTTCGTTGCTTTATAATTTCTTCGTTTTGCAATAGCAACACCTTCGCATTACTCTTTGTAACCAAGGCTCCTTTTAGGTAATTATCTCGATGGAATGGGCGTTTTTCTAAAATATCTACAGCCAATTGCATCACCATATCGCCACGAGTAGGATAAATATACGATGCTAACAAGCTGCCTTTATCTACACTTTCTATACCTCCGTCCTTTCCAGGCAGCGCATCTATTCCAACAAATTGTACACCTTTAATGCCAGCTTCTGTTAAAGCACGTTGTGCTCCGCGCGCCATACGGTCGTTTTGCGCCCACACTATATTGCAATTTTTAGTTTTAGCAAGCATTTTCTTCATACATTTATATCCAGAAAGCTCAGTCCAATCGCCCGAAATAGTATCTGTTAGCTGAATATTAGGATATTTATTTAGCGCCTGAACAAAACCATTATGACGGTCTATGGCTGGAGAAGAATGGTTTAGCCCTTTTATTTCTAAAACAGAACCTTTACCGTGTAGAGATCTTGCAACAAATTCGCCAATATCTTTCCCCACTTCAATATTGTCAGCCCCTATAAAAGCCGTATATTTCTGCGAGTCTGTTTTACGGTCGAACAAAACTATAGGTATACCTTTGTCAAAAGCTTTATCAATAATAGGAGTTATGGAATGAATTTGGTTAGGAGAGATAATAAGCAAATCTACACCACGATTTATAAAATCCTCAATTTGCTTTACTTGTAGTTTGTCGTTATCCTTTGCCGATGCAAACAACAAATCTACATTTTTATAATCGTAAGTTCCAATTAATAATTCATCGTTAAGTTTGGTGCGCCATATATCTTCAGAACACTGCGATACACCTATAACATATCGCTTTGTGGTTTTATTGCACGACTGAAACAATAATAAAACCATAAAATAGCAAAAGAAGTAACTCCATTTACACATTCCCCTACCTGTTACTTTAGTTTTCGTTGTTAATTTATACCCCCTTGTATTCCCAGTTGTATATATGTATGCAAAGATACTATTTTTTATGAATTAACGAGAAAATATAATAAAGAAAACACAATATACACCAAACTGACCAACATTTGAGTTTCAATGTATTAGCAAAATATCTTTACATCAGGTTTAGAATTATAAAAAACATATTTCGAAAAGATAAATATTTGTTGCATTAAGACAAAATTAATAGTTTACGCAACATTTTTTATATCTGTTTTTAGAATAAACCATTTACTTTGCAAACAGTTTTCAGTAAATAGACAACAATTTTAAGATCTATATAAGATAATGACTACCAACACATCAACTAAACTAAGAACTGTAACAACAGTTTTTGCTATGGTATGTTTCTTTACAGGAGCTTTTGCCCAAGTAAAAGAGAAACAAAACGAGAGTAAACCGAATGAAGAAGGCGATAGAAATGTAATGCTTAATGCAGCAAGTGCAAACGGTCCACGCGAAATACAGATAGGACTTCCTATGTCGGACGTAAATGTTTTAGAAAATGGTTTGCCCATTACCTATGCAACCAACCCACATAGTGTAAATTCTATTTGGCGTTCTGATGCAAGTTTAGGGTATGTTGGACTTCTAAAAATTTCGGAAACAGCTTTAACAACTGGTAATATAGGATATGCAGTGAATTCTTTCACTAAACTTGGAGAAGAAGGATTTCATGGAACTCTAAATTATAAGACCAACCATTTTGGTTTGCAAGAGTTTTCGCTGAATGCTAATGGCGGTTTCGGAAACAATTGGTTCTATAGCACAAGTATTTATCAAGATTTCGATCCAGGTACATTTAAAATTAAATCGAGCCAACTACAAGATCGCACACAAATTTATAAAGCTTCTATAACTAAACGTTATAACCACAACCGTGGTGAATTTACAGCAATGTACCATTATTCTAATTCGCACCCAGTATATAATTATGCAACACAATCGGCTCCTTTTATATACGTTGGCGATGGCAGTGTAAAAGAATATGGAAAATTTAAACTTGGCACAACTTCGTATTTACCAACCGACGGTAATATTGTTTATCGCGATATGAATACGGGAGAACTGAAACAAACTACGATGTATGATGCCTCAGTAAACCGTTCGAGTGAATTTTCTTTAATAAATAAATACAATTGGGATAATGGATATAGCTGGAAAATAGCAGCACGATACGACCACGCACGTGGAGCTTTGGTTTATCAAAGCCCTATGTCGCTTATAAATATAAAAGACAATCCAACAGCATACAATTATGTAATGCCAACTATAACTGGAGGAACAACACCTTATACAGGCGATTACGTCCAAACGCGAATGTCAAGTTTAAATTCAGGATTCATTAACGAATTTCTTTTAACATCAGAATTACAGAAAAAGTTTACTACTTCAACCTTACGTTTAGGTATAAACGAGTGGTATTACCACATCGATTACCGTTCAAACACATCTATGTACGACCAAAGTGTGTCGTCAGATGGGAGCTTTCCTGTCAGACTTTACGACACAAATAAGCACTCAACCTACTTCTACGATTTTAATAAGAATGCTTCAGAATTCTATCGTGGACACGAAAACAAATTAGCTTTATACATGATTCACGATTGGGACGTAACGCCAAAACTTAATCTTTACTATGGTTTCAGATTAGAAAGCCAGAAACTTAAAGGTGTTAATGCAGCTGTTAAAAATGCCACTGGTGGCTATGTTGGCAGATTTGCAGATTACTATATTGGTGCAATTGCTCCCGATGGAACAAAAATTACACCAAATCCAATAGATTACAATTGGTTTAATTATGATGTTTCGGCTGCTGCAACCTATAAAATTAATAATAACTTTGGACTTACTGGCGACTTTACTTATATTGTTCAGCATCTTCGTTTTGAATCGTTCGCTCCAGCAACATTACCAAATACAGGAAAAGTAGTGGTGCCTTTAGGAAGAGCAGGTGTATATTACAACAATTCATGGCTAACATTAACTTCGTTGTTCTCTTATATTTCAAAGACAAACAACAATTCTACACTAAATTTGCAACATAGTGGCGAAATTATGGCAACACCATTAGCATACGATATAAAAACTTGGGGGTGGACAACCGACCTTATTGCACACCCATTGAAAGGATTGGATATACATTTCCTTTTCACCTATCAGAAACCAACTTACAAGAAGTATGAAACTTCTATTACTTTCTCTGATGGATATGTAGGAAAGATTAATGCTACAGGAAATATTGTTGCCGAAATTCCAAAAATTCTTATCGAGTTCGATCCAAGCTATATGCTTACAAAAGATTTAAAATTGTGGGCAAGCTTCCGTTATTTTAGTAAGACGTATGCAAACATTAACGATGCTTACCATTTTAATGGTCATTGGGAAACATTTGGAGGTGTAAACTGGCTAGTAAATAAGAAGTTGTCTTTAGGTTGTACTGTTGTAAACTTCTTAAATCAAACAGGAGCAAAAGGAAGTATAGCTGGTGCAGAACTTATAACAAAGGCTGATGCAAAAAACATTTCTAATGTATTAATGACAGGAAGCTATCTACGCCCATTTACAGTAGAATTTTCAGCATCGCTTAATTTCTAAAGATAAGACATACATAAAAACTGAATTATGAAGTGTATTAATAAATTATTAACGTGTGCTGTTATATCTTTAGCAGCCACATCGGTAAAAGCACAAACCATACAAATGTCTCAAAAAGGAGACACAACCATATTAAATATAACCAATCCAACAAAATATTTGCTATTACCTATAGAAGAATCGAAAGACGAGGCAAAAGTTCTTCTCGATACATCAAGTCCTGCCGATACTTGGATGGATATACGTTTAGCACAAGATAAAATAGATTATTATGTTCCATTCGAATTAGGTAATGGCTCAAGAGCTACTGTAAAAATTCTCAATCTTAAACACGATGCTATCTGTTATAAACCAGGTATTTTAAAATTATCAAATGAATGGAGTACCGTTAATACCGATTTTTATCGTCCATCTTACCACCACACACCATCGTTTGGGTGGATGAATGATCCAAATGGAATGTTTTATATGGACGGAGTATACCATCTTTGCTATCAATATAATCCCTACGGTTCTAAATGGGGTAATATGCATTGGGGACATGCAACGAGTAAAGATTTGATTCATTGGAAAGAAGAGAAGCCATCTATTGCTCGCGATACTCTCGGACATATATTTTCTGGAAGTGCTGTCATAGATAAAAATAACACTGCAGGTTATGGAAAAAATGCTATTATAGCCCTTTATACGTCTGCAAGCGATAAAAATGGACAGATAGAATGTATGGCTTATAGCACCGATAAGGGTTATACCTACACAAAATACGATAAGAATCCTGTTTTAAGACCATTCGATGGACTAAAAGATTTCCGTGATCCGAAAGTTTTTTGGTATGAGCCTGCACAGAGATGGTATATGATTATATCTGCCGATAAGGAAATGCGTTTCTACAAATCGGCCAATTTAAAGAAATGGGACTATGTAAGTGCCTTTGGAAAAGGATATGGAATGCAACCTAACCAGTTTGAATGTCCCGACTTTGTTCAGCTTCCAGTTGATGGCAATAAGAATAAAATGAAATATGTTATGTTAGTAAACATCAATCCAGGTTGCTTATTTGGAGGTTCTGCTACAGAATATTTTGTTGGTGATTTCGATGGAAAGAATTTCAAATGCGATACTCCTCCAAACGAATATAACTTTCTTGATTATGGTAAAGACAACTATGCCACTGTTTGTTTCTCTGGAGTAGAAAATCGTGTTCTTTCTATAGCTTGGATGAGTAATTGGCAATATGCTAATGTTACACCTATAAAACAATATCGTGGAGCAAACACTCTTCCACGAGAACTAAAGTTATATACAGGTACAGATGGTAAGCTTTATGTTTCTAATAATATAGCTCCTGAAGTTAAAGCTCTACGAAAAAATACCACAACTCTACCCGATATGAATGTAAAAACTCTTGCCGATAAGAAGAACATCATAAAGAGTAAAGATAATGCTTTCGAGCTTGAAATGGATATAACTCCAAATATTACAGGTATAACGGGTATTGAATTGTATAATGCAAAAGGCGAAAATGTGAAAATATACTTTGACACGAAAGAAAGAAAACTCGTTATGGACCGTACCGAAAGTGGACTTATAGAATTTGGAAAACTCTCTGTACCACACGACATAGAGAAGAATTATTCCGATGTTCATCAAGGTGCTGGAAATACACCATTTCGTGTTTTTAATTCTGTAAATTACAAAAACGATTTCGCACTCGGAACTTGGGCTCCACTAAGTTTGTGTAAAGGGAAAACATATCATGTAGATATTTTCGTTGATAAATGCTCGGTTGAAATCTTTGTTGATGGTGGGCGCATTGCAATGACAAACCTCGTATTTCCAACAACACCATACACTTCTATTAAGTTTTATAATAAAGGAACTTCGGCAAGCTTCCATAATATAAAAATTAGTGAGCTTTCATTGTAATAAAAATACCATTCTATTATGACGAATTCAAAAACGTTAAAGCTCATTCCCATTATGTTCTGCTTCTTTGCGATGGGTTTCGTAGACTTAGTGGGTACTGCTTCTAACTATGTTAAGGCAGATTTACATCTTTCTGATATGAGTGCAAACATATTTCCATCGCTTGTTTTCTTTTGGTTCTTATTCTTTTCTGTGCCAACAGGAATGTTAATGAATAAAATCGGACGTAAGAAAACCGTATTGTTAAGCCTCATCATCACAGTCGTATCGTTGCTTTTGCCTATTTTTGGAGAATCGTACGAACTTATGCTAATATCGTTTTCGTTGCTTGGAATAGGTAATGCACTTATGCAAACATCTATTAATCCGTTAGTAATGACAGTATTGCAAGGTGGAAATTTGGCAGCAACTTTTACTTTCGGACAGTTCATTAAGGCTATAGCTTCATTCCTCGCACCTTATATTGCAGCTTGGGGAGCAATGGCAAGTATTCCTTCTTTCGGACTTGGATGGCGCATTCTTTTTCCCATTTATATGATAATAGGAATATTAGCTTCATTTCTTTTAGTATCTACTCCCATAGAAGAAAAAAAGACAGAAGGCAAAGCCAGCAGCCTTTTGCAATGCATTCAGCTATTAACTAAACCTGTTATATTGTTTAGTTTCTTTGGTATTATGTGCCATGTGGGAATAGATGTTGGTACTAATGCCACTGCACCAAAAATATTAATGGAGCGTTTGGGTGTACCTCTTAACGAAGCAGTCTTTGCAACTTCGCTATATTTCATTTTCCGTACCATTGGTTGTCTTACGGGTTCATTCTTTCTTCGCATAATGAAAATGAAATATTTCTTTATTATTTCCGTTATCCTTATGGCATTAAGTATGTGTGGATTGTATGTAGGAACTAGTAAAGCTATTCTCTATATAGCTATTGCATTGGTAGGATACGGTAATAGTAATATCTTTTCAATGGTTTTAGCACGTGCTTTGGAAAGTGAACCTAAAAAACAGAACGAAGTTAGTGGACTTATGATAATGGGACTTTTTGGTGGCACTATCTTTCCACTTATAATGGGATTTGCTAGCGATAGTTTTGGACAAGCTGGAGCTGTAATTGTTATGGCAGTGGGTGTCATTTATCTTTTTACGTATATTTCTGAAATAAAATAAACATAATAATTATGAAACAATATATTGTTGGTTTGGGAGAAGCTCTTTGGGACTGTCTCCCAGAAGGTAGAAAAGTTGGTGGAGCACCTGCTAATTTTGGTTTTCATGTAGGTCAATTCGGACACGATTCTATTGCTATTAGTGCCGTGGGAAACGATAAACTTGGTGTAGAAACGTTGGCTGAATTCGACAAAAAACACATAAACTACCTAATGCCTGTGGTAGATTATCCTACAGGAACAGTACAAGTAACACTCGATGAAGCTGGTGTACCTACCTACGAAATAAAAGAAGGCGTAGCTTGGGACAATATACCGTTCACACCGGAAATAGAAGAAATAGCTAAAAACTGCCGTGCAGTTTGCTTCGGTTCACTTGCACAACGTAGTAGTGTCAGCCGAAATACCATTCAAAAGTTTCTCAATGCGACCCCAAAAGATTGTTTAAAGATTTTCGATATAAATCTCCGACAGAACTTTTACAACGAAGATATTATACGAAATTCGCTTAAACAATGCAACATTCTAAAGATAAACGATGAGGAATTGGTTACCATTGGACGTATATTTGGCTATCCCGGCTTAGATATGGAAAACAAATGCTGGTTGCTTATTGGTAAATACAATCTCGATATGTTGATACTTACATGTGGTATAAATGGTTCTTATGTGTTTGCACCTAACACTGAATCGTATCAAAAGACTCCTATCGTAGATATTGCTGATACTGTTGGAGCCGGAGATTCATTCACAGGAACTTTTGTTTCGGCTATTCTTAACGGAAAAAGTATAACAGAAGCACACAATTTGGCTGTTGAGGCTAGCGCATTCGTTTGCACTCAGAACGGTGCAATGCCTATTATGCCTAAAGAATTGTTAGAAAAAGCAAGATTATAAAAGAGAGTTTTTTCATACTAAAGGGCACAATTTGTTGGTACCACAATACAAAACAACAAATTTGTGCCTTTCTTTTTTTGACCTATATACCTCTTTTTTCTACTTCGTCATAGTCTTATCATAACATTTAATCAGCCAAAAAGTATCTTCCTAATACTTTTTATATGGAACTAACATTAATGTTTGACATAGCTGTTGTGTATTTTGATCATCTAATTATTTAACTTTCTAACAACGTGTAGCGGACTACATCAAGTTATAAAAACAAGTAATATGCCTATAAGCAGCCAATTTGATTAACAATATAATGAGTTCACGAGACATTATTTTGCCATATCAGCAGATATAAGTTTGTGTTTTGTTAAACATATTGAATATTCATCTCCCACCCTATCTATCGTTTCTTGCCCTATCGTTTGTACACTTCAATCATTTATCGTAACTTTGTTCCATATTATTAATATAAGGAATAAAATGTATTAATATTAAGTTCTGAAAGGATATGCTAAACATTGCAATTATAGGAGGAGGGGCTGCAGGATTTTTTGCTGCTATTTCGGCAAAAACAAAAATGCCCAATTCCAATGTTATAGTGTTTGAAAAGACAAATCGTATACTAGCTAAGGTTGGTATTTCGGGGGGTGGACGCTGTAATCTAACTAACTCGTTTGCCGATATAAGCGATTTAAAACAAGCTTATCCGCGTGGCAACAAACTGATAAAACGACTTTTTAAAAGATTCGATTATAACGATACTTTTCAATGGTTCGAGGCTCATGGAGTTCAATTAGTAACACAACCAGACAATTGTGTGTTCCCTTTTTCGCAAAATTCACAAACCATTATCGATTGTTTAACACATACAGCACAACAACTTGGTGTTGATGTTTGTTTGCAACATAGACTTACAAACATTACTAAACAAACAGAAGGAAAAATAGAAGTACACTTTAAAGATAAGCCTTATCGTACATTCGACAGAGTTATTATAACCACAGGAGGGTCGCTACGTACTGCAAACTTACAATATTTAGAGAATTTAGGGCACAAAATAGAAGCGACTATACCAGCACTATTTACGTTTAATATAGCCGAAAAGGCGTTCAAAAACCTTATGGGAACAGTAGTAGAACACGTTTTACTATCTATTCCTGCTACTAAATTTCATAGCAATGGGGCTTTGCTTATTACACATTGGGGTATGAGTGGACCTGCTACACTAAAGTTATCGTCGTATGCTGCACGATATTTAGCAGAGAACAACAATAAAACACCAGTATCTGTGAACTGGGTGAACGAAACAAATGCGCAATCTGTTGCACAAAACATTACTGCCATTGCTACTGAAAATGCTAAAAAGCAAATAGTAAACACACGTCCATATAACCTTCCTACTCGCCTTTGGGAATATTTACTGCAACGCGCTAATATAGAAAAGGAGAAACGCTGGATAGACATTGGAAAGAAAGCAATGCACAAACTTATTGAGACTCTTACAAACGATGTACACCAAATAGAGGGTAAGGGTAGCTTTCGCGATGAGTTTGTAACATGCGGTGGAATTAGTTTGAAGAGCATAAATCCTAATACACTGGAAAGCAAAGTGTGCAAAGGAGTTTTCTTTGCAGGCGAAGTGCTCGATGTAGATGCCATTACTGGAGGATTTAACCTACAAGCTGCATGGACCACTGGTTATGTTGCAGGACAAGAAGTATGTGTTTAAGATACATCAACAGAATGTAAACAAAACCTAAATAAAATATATTTAGCGAATCAAATGTTAATTCCCGAATAACAAGACAGAAGTCTCTAAAAAACAAAAAACTGCCTACTTCACACTATCTAATTTGGTTTCGCACCGCAAAAAAGTAGGTATCGGTTAGCGAAATATAGGCTTTTGCATGGTAAAAGAGCCGTTTTCGCATCACAAAAATAGGTATTTCTGCATGAAGAAACTAATCTATATGTATTCTATAATGTTCTAAACACGAAATAATTAAGACTTAATTATTGCACATATCCATTTCTTTTTTCTATAAAACCTTATCACTCAATAATTAAAGAATGCACACAATTGGTTGCCCTTTTCTGAAAAAAGAATAATATTGACTGAAAAAACGCTCAGCATTTGCTATATTAAGAGGTTAAAAATAAACACTTAGCAATATTTATTAACAAAGCAAAGGCCATATAAAAATCTATGTATCATTACTTTATCCGGTGGTATATATTAGCCAAGATATACATTTGCAAACGTTTGCATGATATTAATCAAAAAACGAGCAAAAAGGTTTTGCAAGTTCGTTTTATTATTACTACCTTTGAGCCATATAACTAACAACTATATGAACTTACAATTTAATATAGAATACAAGACATATTACGGACAAGAACTTGTTCTTAATATAGTAGGTAACGAGGGTTCCGAAGCCAATTCGGTGTGCCAATACAGAATGCACACGTACGATGGACTAGTATGGACAGTGGATATTAACAAAGAAATAAAGCCCGGCACGGTGATAGACTACTTTTATAGTGTACACGTTGGCGACCACGAGGAGCGTCGTGGGTGGAGTGTTGCACCCCATAGGGTAATGTTCAATTCATCGCAAGCATTGAATTACAGGATATTCGACCATTGGAGAGAAATTCCTGACAATGCTTTCTTATACTCTTCTGCCGTAACCGACTGTATTGTTGGTGCAAAACCAGAGAACCTAAAATTAGAGAAATTCAGCAAATATGTATGCTTAAAGGTGCGTGCACCTCAGCTTAGTGTAGGCGATTCGCTTTATTTAATAGGAGCAGACCCACTATTGGGATCGTGGAAAGAGCAGAAAGCTGTAAAAATGACACAGGTTTCTACCAACGAATGGGCTGTATGTTTCGATGTAAATCGTTTGGCAAGCAACAAGTTAGAGTTCAAGTTTATTATTGTAAACTCTAACAAAGAATACTCTCCAATGTGGGAGAATTGTAACAACCGCACCATTGAACTACCTTCAATGGAGGAAGGCGATGCTATAATATACGAACTAGACGAAGCCTATTTCACTTTACCCACAATGCGCGTAGCCGGTACACTTGTGCCGTTATTCTCTCTACGATCTGATGATAGCTTCGGTGTTGGAGACTTTGGCGACCTAAAGAAAATGATAGATTGGGTAAGTTCAACTCAACAAAAGGCACTTCAAATCCTGCCAATAAACGATACTACCATCACACACACGTGGACAGACTCTTATCCTTATAGCTGCATCTCTATCTTTGCACTGCATCCACAGTATGTAAACCTAAATCTTCTGCCTGCATTAAAAGACAAGATACAACGCGAACGCTTCGAAAATGAACGCAAAAAACTGAATGCACTACCACAAATAGACTACGAGCGTGTTAACGAACTTAAATTAGCTTATCTTAAACTCATCTTTGAGCAAGAAGGAAAAGACACAATTGCAAGTAAAGAGTATAAGAAATTCTTCACAGAAAACGAAAGTTGGTTGGTTCCTTATGCACAATACAGCATGCTGCGCGATAAGTACGGAACTGCAGAATTTGCTAAATGGCCAGACCACAACCAATGGGACGAAGCAGAAAGAAAGCAACTTTCTACAAGTGGTAGCAAGGCTTACAAGAGTGTAGAGTTCTACTATTACGTACAATTCGTGCTAAGTAGTCAGCTCAAAGCCGTACACGAATATGCCATTTCTAAACACGTCATACTGAAAGGAGATATTCCTATCGGCGTAAATCGTAATGGCTGTGATGTGTGGATGGAACCACGCTACTTCAATTTGAATGGTCAGGCTGGTGCACCACCCGATGATTTCTCGGTAAATGGACAGAATTGGGGTTTCCCAACCTACAATTGGGACGCTATGATAGCCGATGGTTGTAAGTGGTGGTTACATCGTTTCCAGAATATGGCAAACTATTTTGATGCTTACCGCATAGACCACGTGTTAGGTTTCTTCCGCATTTGGGAAATTCCAGCCAATGCAGTGCACGGTCTTTTAGGTCAGTTCGCACCAGCATTGGGTATGACACGCGAAGAAGTAGAAGGCTATGGACTACGCTGGCAAGAGGAATTATTCACAGAACCTTTCATTACCGATTGGGTATTAGACCGTATTTTCCGTGAACATACGAACGAAGTACGCGATAAATATATAGAAAAAGCATGGGGTAATCGCTACAAAATGCGTCCAGAATACGATACACAACGCAAAGTAGAAGCAGCTTTTAAGGGTAAAGAAACCGACAAAGATATTTGGATTCGTGATGGTTTATATGCTCTAATCAGCGATGTGCTCTTTGTACGCGACCATAAAGACCCTAACAAATTCCACCCACGCATTAGCGTTCAGATGGACTTCATCTACGAAAGTCTATACGATTGCGACAAGAATGCTTTCAACACGCTTTACAACGACTATTTCTATCGCCGCAACAACCAATATTGGTATCAAGAAGCTATGAAGAAATTGCCGAAGTTAGTAAACGCTACACGTATGCTTGTATGCGCCGAAGACCTGGGAATGGTACCCGATTGTGTCGCTTGGGTTATGAATGAACTACGCATATTAAGCCTCGAAATACAATCAATGCCTAAAGACCCACATGTAAGATTTGGACATTTAGGTTCCAATCCCTATCGTAGTGTCTGCACAATTTCTACCCATGATATGGCTACATTACGACAATGGTGGGACGAAGATTGGAACAGAGCACAAGAATACTACAATACAATGTTGCATCAGGGCGGACCAGCTCCACACCCAATGCCGGGTTGGTTGGCAAAAGACATAGTTGAGCGACACTTAACATCGCCAAGTATGCTCTGTATTCTTAGTATTCAGGACTGGATGAGCATTGATGAGCACCTACGCTTAACCAATGCCGATGCTGAACGCATCAACATTCCAGCTAATCCAAAACACTATTGGCGATACCGAATGCACGTCAGCATAGAACAATTAATGAAGAACGAAGATTTTAATAATACGATAACAGAACTGATTCTTAGGTCTGGAAGATAATAAGAATTAGGGTAATGGGGCGTATTTCTACTGCGCCCCACTACTTATATATATAAGAATAAGGTAAAAAAGAAATGAATAAATTTAAGGTATTGATTGTATTGCTGCTTTGTTCTGTTATGACAATAGCACAAGGAGAAACCGAAGGCAACAGTAACAAGTGGGAGACGGCAGCTTCGCCTAATGGCAAAGTAGTGGTAAGGTTTGGTATTGATAACGGCAGACCTTATTACACGGTGCAGTATGATACGAAAGATGTAATTAAGAAGTCGTTCCTTGGCTTAGAGTTAGCAAAAGATAAACATGCTAGTAAAGGTATGAAGGAAACCAGTTTGATGGACGGTTTCGAACTAATGCAGACGATAAAGACATCGCACGACGACACTTGGAAACCTGTTTGGGGCGAAACCGATGAGATACGCAACCACTATAACGAGATGACTGTATCGCTATTGCAAGCAAAAAGCAACCGCAATATAAAAATTTGCTTCCGTGTTTACGACGATGGAGTGGGCTTCCGCTATGAGTTTCCGCAACAAAAGGATCTCAATTACTTTGTTATAAAAGAAGAACACACACAGTTTGCTATGGCAGGCGACCACAAAGCATGGTGGCTTCCAGGCGACTATGATACACAAGAACAAGAGACACAAGAGAGTAAACTATCTGAAATACGCAGTCGCTTCCACGATGCCGTAAACTGGAGTAACTCTTCTGTGGCTGTTTTTTCGGATACTGGAGTCCAAACCGCTCTACAAATGAAGTCAGACGATGGTCTTTACATCAATATACATGAAGCTGCCTGCATCAATTATCCTACAATGCATTTGAATTTAGACGATAAAAATATGGTATTCGAGAGCTGGCTAACACCCGATGCTACTGGTTTGAAAGGCTATATGCAGACTCCTTGCAATACGCCATGGCGCACAATACTCGTTAGCGACGATGCACGCGATATGCTTTCGAGCCATTTAATACTGAATTTGAACGAGCCTTGTAAGATAAAAGATACCAGTTGGATTCACCCAACTAAATATGTTGGCGTTTGGTGGGAGATGATTGTAGGCAAAAACAGCTGGAATTATACTGACGAATTTCCCTCTGTTCAGCTTGGAATAACCGACTACAGCAAGGCAAAACCAAATGGAAAGCACGGTGCAACAACCGCTAATGTAAAAAAATACATTGACTTTGCAGCCGAAAATGGTATAGACCAGGTGCTAGTTGAAGGTTGGAATATTGGTTGGGAAGACTGGTTTGGGCATTCAAAAGACTACGTTTTCGACTTCGTTACGCCTTACCCTGACTTCGATATAGATTATCTGAACAAGTATGCGCACGAAAAAGGTGTGAAACTAATGATGCATCACGAAACGTCTTCTAGCACTCAGAACTACGAACGGCATCTTGAAGCAGCTTTCAACCTAATGAACAAATATGGCTACGATGCCGTTAAAACTGGTTACGTGGGCGATATTATTCCACGTGGAGACCATCATTTTTCTCAATCAACCAATAATCACTATATGCACGTCATAGAAGAAGCAGCCAAACACCACATTATGGTGAATGCACACGAGGCTGTTCGTCCAACAGGACTATGTCGTACATACCCTAATATGATAGGTAACGAAAGTGCACGTGGTACAGAATACGAGGCATTTGGTGGCAGTCGCCCTGACCACACGGTTATTTTGCCTTTCACACGACTACAAGGAGGACCTATGGATTACACTCCTGGTATTCTTGAAACGCAGCTAAAAACATGGAGCAACAACCAAAACTATGTACATACTACGCTTGTTGGACAGCTCGCACTTTATCTTACGATGTACAGCCCACTGCAAATGGTAGCCGACTTGCCCGAAAACTACAAGAAATACAACGACGCTTTCCAATTCATAAAAGACGTTCCGTGCAACTGGAGCAGGAGTATTTACTTGGAAGCAGAGCCTGCTGACTACATAACCGTTGCTCGTCAGGACAAGAATTCAAACGATTGGTACATCGGAGGAAAATGCGATGAGAACGGACACAAGAGTGTATTGAAACTCGACTTCCTTGATAAGGATTACGTTTACGATTGCACTATCTATGCCGATGCAAAGAATGCGGACTACAAGAACAATCCGAAAGCATACAAAATTACCCATAGAAAGGTGAAGAAAGGCGATGTATTGAAGCTGACAATGGCTCCTGGTGGTGGCTTTGCTATATCTTTGGAGGCACGTTGGAATGGCGAAGAACATGCCGAACAGCTTACAAAAGTGAACAATACAGATTTTTAGAAATACAATATAAGGAACTTAACAAAGCAACAATATAACTAACATGAAACTAAAATATAGTATTTTCACGCTAATGACTACTTTTCTGCTCGCACTAACAGTACAAGCACAAAGTGTTTTTAACGAAGTTAGCTACTCTCCAAAGCAAACTACGTTCAAACTGAATGCTCCCAAAAAACCTATACTGCGTATATACGACACAGGAAAGGGTGGCAATGCAATAAAAAAGATAAAAATGAAGCAAACAGCTACGAATGTTTGGGAAACTACTATCAATGGAGATTTGAAAGGAAAGTTCTATACGTTCGACATTGGACGAGGTGAAACACCTGGCGTTTTTGCCAAAGCTGTTGGCATAAATGGACATCGTGGCGCAATTGTAGATATGCAAACTACCAATCCAACTGGCTGGAACAACGACCATCGCCTGACTTTGAAGAATCCTGCAGACCTTATTATATACGAAATGCACCACAGAGACTTCTCTATTGACCCTTCTTCTGGTCTTGTAAATAAGGGCAAATTTCTTGCGCTTACCGAACAAAAGGCTATAAAACATTTAAAAGAGTTGGGCGTAAACGCTGTACATATTCTACCATCGTTCGATTTTGCATCTATTGATGAAGCGAATACAACAACTCCTCAATACAATTGGGGCTACGACCCTCTAAACTATAACGTTCCAGAAGGTAGCTATTCGTTCGATGCGGAGCAACCTACACGACGCATTTTAGAATTTAAACAAATGGTACAAGCCTTGCATAAAGCGGGTATTCGTGTTATTCTCGACGTGGTTTATAACCATACTTTTGATATAGCCGGAGGAAATTTCGACCGTACTTTCCCTATGGCATACTATAGATATACGGCTGATGGAAAACCAAGTAATGGTTCTGGCTGTGGAAACGAAACAGCTTCTGAAAAGTCGTTAATGCGACAATTTATGCTCGAAAGTATGAAATATTGGATTAATGAATATCATATTGATGGGTTCCGAGTGGACCTTATGGGTATTCATGATATTGAAACAATGAATATTATCCGGAAAGAGTTGTCTGCTATCGACCCTAACATCTTCATTTACGGCGAAGGCTGGACAGCTGGAACTTGTGCTTATCCTACCGAGAAACTAGCTCTTAAGGCACACATAAAGCAGATGCCAGATATTGCTGCCTTCTCTGATGAATTGCGCGATGCTCTCCGTGGTCCATTCTCTGACAACAAACAGGCTGCCTTTCTAGGAGGAGTTCCAGGATTTGAGGAAAGCATTAAGGCTGGAATAGCAGGTATGATTGCTCACCCACAGATAGATTACACTAAAGTAAACTACACCAAAGAACCATGGGCAAATCAACCTACACAAATGATTTCGTATGTTAGCTGTCACGACGATATGTGTTTAACGGACCGTTTAAAAGCATCGATACCAGAGACTGAATACGATTTAGATGAACTTATACGCTTAGATGAACTTGCACAAACTGCCATCTTCACCTCGCAAGGCATTCCTTTTATGCTCTCTGGAGAAGAAATGCTTCGCGATAAGAAAGGTGTACACAACTCATTCAACTCACCCGACGAGATAAATCATCTGGATTGGAACAACTTAAAGAAGTATCCACAACTATTCAACTACTATAAAGGTTTAATTCAGATGCGCAAAAACCACCCTGCTTTTAGACTGGGCAATGCAGAACTAGTACGCAAACATCTTGAATTTCTGCCAACACAGCACGATTGCTTGGTGGCTTTCCGACTGAAAAACCATGCTGGTGGCGACAAATGGAATAACATTTATGTAGTGTTAAACGGAAACAACACAATACAAAGCATTAACATTCCAAAAGGCAAATATACTATTGTTGCCAATAATGGCGTGATAAACGAAGGTGGAAATGGAGAAATGGAAGGTGGCGAAATAACCATCGACGCACAAACAGCACTTATTTTACACGATTAAACTACCAATATGAAACGATTATTTTTATTGATAGCTCTCTGCTCTCTGATGATTACAACCAATGCAAAGATTGAAATTAAGAAAATAGACCCTACCAATTGGTTTGTGGGAATGAAAGATGCATCGTTACAGCTAATGGCGTATGGCACTAATATACGCAACGCAGAAGTAACAACAAACTATCCTAACGTACGTATAGATTCGCTTGTTCGGCTCGATTCGCCTAACTATCTGCTTATATATCTTAATTTAAAAGATGCGCAAGCAGGAACTATGAACATTGATTTCAAAATAGGAAAGCAAACTACAACTGTGAAATATGCCTTGCTAAACCGAGAAATGAGCGGAGACGAACGTAAAGGATTCGACAATTCAGACGTTCTGTATATGCTTATGCCCGACCGTTTTGCTAATGGCAACCCAAAGAACGACATTGTAAAAGGTATGCAAGACCAACTTTGCAATCGCAATGAGCCAAGTCTTAGACACGGTGGAGATATTGCTGGAATTATGCAACATCTTGACTACTTTACCGACTTAGGCGTTACTGCTCTTTGGTTTACACCTGTTTTAGAGAACGATAGACCTGCTGATGGTGGAAAATATAGCACATATCACGGATATGCCACTACCGACTACTACAGGGTAGACCCACGTTTTGGCACTAATGCCGACTACAAAGCACTGACAGACGCTTGCCACAAACGTGGACTGAAGGTGGTAATGGATATGATTTTCAACCATTGTGGCGACTATCATATATGGAACAAAGATGTTCCTGCAAAAGATTGGTTCAACAGTCCAAACTATGCACTACAAACTTCGTACAAACTTACACCAGTACTCGACCCATACGCTAGCAAAATTGATAAAGCCGAAACTGTAGACGGGTGGTTTGTAAGGTCGATGCCCGACCTTAATCAACGCAATCCGCACGTAATGAAATATCTCATTCAAAATTCAATATGGTGGATTGAAACTGTTGGAATAGATGGTATTAGAATGGATACTTATCCATACGCCGACCGAAAAGCAATGGCTGACTGGATGAAACGCATTAATTTGGAATACCCTAACTTCAATACAGTAGGAGAAACATGGGTAACCGAACCTGCCTACACTGCTGCTTGGCAAAAAGATAGCAAGCTAACAAACGAAAACAGTTACTTGAAAACCGTTATGGACTTTGCTTTCTTCGACCGACTTTCGATGGCTAAAAACGAAGAAACTGACGATTGGTGGAAAGGATTTAACCGTATTTACAACGTGCTCTGTTACGATTATCTTTACCCAAACCCTGCAAGCGTAATGGCATTTATAGAAAATCACGATACCGACCGCTTTCTTGAAAACGGCAAAGATACTTTAGCACTGAAGCAAGCATACGCTCTACTGCTAACTATGAGGCGCATTCCACAACTTTATTATGGTACAGAAATATTAATGAATGGTACAAAAGAAATTACCGATGGCAATGTTCGCAAAGATTTCCCCGGTGGTTTCCCTGGCGATAAAGCAAATAAATTTACACGCAAAGGACGCACTGCCGCTGAGAATGCTATGTTCGACTGGACCGCTCGCCTACTCCATTGGCGCAAAGGTAACGACGTTATTGTTCATGGTAAGCAAATTCAGTTCATTCCATGGCACGGCATCTATGTAGTAACACGTCAATATAATGGCAGAACCGTAATGACTGTTATTAATGGGCGCAACACATCGGGCAAATTGGAAGTGAAACGCTATGCAGAAATTATTGGAAACAACACAACTGCCCACGATGTCTGCACAGGAGAAAGTGTATCGCTATCGGCAGATGTCCCACTAAAAGCGCGCCAAACAATGGTGTTAGAATTTTAAAGAAAACACTTTACGTTAGATAAACACATTTCTACAAAAGAAACACAACTCTACAATACATCTGCTGAATGGTTCGTTTAAACGCTATTCAGCAGATGTTTTTTTAACGCAAAAACTATTATTAAAGGCTCCAAGAATTTAGTTTTTGCACAACACCAATCTCACTACATTCTTCCATTCATCATATATGTCCGTATAATTTTATTCAGAAGTTAAGCCATTGAATACAGTGAGAAAGAGTTTTACTTACACGTAAGTAAAGTTCTACTTACACGTAAGTAAAGTTTTATTTACACGTAAGTAAAGTTTTACTTACGTGTAAATAATAACACAGAAACAGAGTATTGCTAATACGCAATGCATATTTTATTAGAATAGCAACATTAGAAAACCACAATAAAACCAATGTATCAACGCAGATTACAAGGTTTAACCCCAAACGGTTATTAGAGCTTAAACATATTTTGTTTTATTATAGAGCAGATTGTATGCCTTTACAACGTATGCGTAGCGGGCTACGCCAGGTTACGAAGACAGACAAGATGCCGATAAGAAAATAAACAATGTTAGGAAACAACACCCTAATAATAAGAACTATATTGTGGCTTAATTACTAGAGATTCGGGTTTAAATACAGCCGTACACACTCTTCAGAGATAGCATATAGTACTTGTACAACAGCAATGGAAAATTAGTTATCCAAAGAATATGCTTCCGAAATATATTTATAATGCACTCTACCATTTATCGCCTTTAGATATAAAAACATCATGGCTATTGCTATTATAACAAGTATCTTTATAAATTGGTACAAAAAAATAGGGGCGCCTCTTTTAAAAGAGACACCCCTGAAAATATATTTTTTCACTAATTATTATACTATCGCTAATTATTTACCGATGTATTTTACAGACTTTGTTGTACCATCAGTAAACTTAACAGACTTGATAGATACACCCTTACCAGCCTTAGACAGCTTGCGACCAGAGAGATCGAAGAATGTTTCGCCTACAACCTGCTTGTTTGCACCAGCTGCAACAGTTTCGATACCATTAGGATCAGTAGTAAATACTGTCTCAAGATCGCCACAGAAGAGAGACTTCTCGTCGCTCCAATAGCCGCCTAACATCTTTAACTTTAAGTCGTCAGCAGTTTGACCTTCCATGTATGTTTCGCCAAGTTTAATAGAAACACCATCAACATAGAACTTAATAGGGTCGTCTATAGGTTGTATTTGTCCATCTTTTAATTCCATATAACCTACCTGGATACCAGCCTTAGAGCCATCTTGAAGTTCTCCGTAGTATATGTATTGACCTGCAGGAATAGTAATAACGTTGCCATCCTTTGTACCTTTTATCCAAGCGTTGAATGGATCACCATCAATATAAGTACCGAAAGTAAGTGCGTTCTTCAGATAAACAGTCTTGCCATCAGCAGCTGTAACCATAAGCAAATCGCCTGCTGGCTGACCGTTTTCTGCCAATTTTGCAAGGTCAAACAAAGAAAGTTTCTGCTTACCGTCCTCACCTTTTTGGTACGCAAACATCTTACCGCTAACACGTTTGTAGGTTGTTAGAGTACCAGCTGGCTGGTCTTTAATAACTGTAGGATCGTTTTGTGCTTGTACACTAACGCCAAAAATTGCTACGAGAGCAAGGAGTAATAGTTTCTTCATAATTTAAATGTTTAAGTGATATAATATTTGTTCTTTAAAAATCTATTGCTATTATCTTGTAAAAGGCATTCTCAGCTTACACAAAACAGAGACATTTGCTTTTCTACAATTGCAAATGTAGGAAATGTTTTATTGGGCGACAAATTTTGATACTAACATTTTTAATTATTTAACACTAATTCTTTACTATCGATATAGATTTCTCTATATATGCTAACTAATACATATATATAGGCAATACTGCAACACAGCAAATGTAAAATTAGCAGCATTGTCTTCACACTCGCATAGAGAGTAAATTTGTTTACAGTATAGAAGATTATAGTTTCGCACATCAAAGATTTACCGAAGCAAGACATCTATTTTATCAAAGTTGCATTCTACTTTCATAGTTTAATCTATTTTCAGTTGGATAAAGATAGATTAATTAAAAATTTAATAGTATCTTTGCAAGTTGTATAGATAAGAAAGCAAAAGTAAAACAAAAGATGTCGTGCATATTAAACATAGAAACAAGCACTAATGTGTGCTCTGTGGCACTAAGCGAAGATGGTGCTTGCATATTTACAGAGGAGGATCATAATGGTCCTACCCATTGCGAACAATTAGGAAAGTTCGTTGATGAGGCTCTATCGTTTGCCGATAGCCATGCCATTCCAGTTGATGCAGTAGCAGTAAGTAGTGGTCCTGGTTCGTACACGGGGCTTCGCATTGGAACCTCTATGGCAAAAGGAGTATGCTATGGAACTAATATAAAACTTATAGCAGTGCCCACATTAGAGCTTCTTTGTGTGCCAGTACTGTTACATCACGAGGAAATAGAAGACAACGCATTGCTTGTTCCAATGATTGATGCACGCCGTATGGAAGTGTATGCTCAGGTGTTCGACCGTGCTTTACACGAGGTTCGGTCTATCCAAGCCGATGTTGTAGACGAGAATACCTATAAAGAATATCTTAACAAAGGTCCTGTATACTTCTTTGGTAATGGTGCCGAGAAATGTATGGAAACTATCAATCACCCAAACGCACACCTAATAAAAGGTATTGAACCTTTAGCGAAGAATATGCTTCCATTAGCAGAAAAGCGAATAGCATTAGGACAATATGAAGATGTAGCATATTTCGTTCCGATGTATTTAAAAGACTTTGTAGCAAAACAAGCAAAGCCTCTATTATAAATAAAGGTAGAAAATAAAAAAGAAACGAAACAGAATAAAAAGAAATAGTAGAATGGAGATAGAGGGATTGGACTATAATACTCAGCGCAAAAAACTATTGTTGCCTGAATATGGACGCGAAATACAAGATATGGTGAACTACTGTGTAGACCTACCAACAAAGGAAGAGCGCCAACAATGTGCCGAAACTATTGTTTCTATTATGGATAGAATGAACCCACAAAGTAGAGAAAACACTGACTATGAGCAGAAATTGTGGGACCATTTGGCTATTATGGCTGACTTTAAGTTAGACATAGACTATCCATTTGATGTTTCGCAAGCTCTAAAAATTACAACAAAGCCGAAACCAATGTCCTACCCAATGTCAAGAATACCTGTTCGCCATTATGGAAAAATGATGTTCGAACTATTCGATCAGCTAAAAACAATGGAAGATGGAGACGAGAAAGACGAACTCGTTAAGTTGGTTGCAAACCAGATGAAACGTTGTTTAATACAATGGGGACATGGTTCGTCAGACGATGAGAAAGTAGCTTCGGACCTTGCTCGCTTCACGGACGGAGCTATACAATTGGATTTAGATACCTTTAAATTCGATAAAATAAATCTAAAAGATTTACAACCAGCACGCAATAACAAGAAGAAAAAATAATATTATGGAATGTTTTGTTATTGAAGGAGGACATCGTTTATCGGGAACTATCGTACCACAGGGAGCGAAGAACGAAGCTTTACAAGTGATTAGCGCAACTTTACTTACGATTTTCGCTTTTACTCTTTTTGTATTTATTAGAGAAGTGCGAAGAGTTTCTTTTAGGTTTAATATTTTAAGATCGATAAAAATAAATTCTATGGATTTTGGTGAAAATTTAATTTTATTTTTTGTTTATCTTTTTGGCATAGGTAAAGCTTTTTCTTTTGGTGAAGAATATGCTTTAGCGATAACTTTTGTTACCTTAATAACTGATATCCAATGGGATGTTGCTACAGCGATTCAGACTAAAGCTAAGATTGACATCACTAAGAAACGTATGAGTTTCCCTAAAAGTTATAAGAATTCTTATGTCTTGATTTTTGTACTAATTTTGAGCTCAATTATTGCTTTTGTAAGTATGAAAAATTTTTATGATTTAAATCTAGGTATTTCTATTATTTTTGTAATAATTGAGTATTCGGCATTTTTGCTATATCCTCAGTATCGATTAAAACTAGATTTTATTCAGTTAAAATTTTCCGCTAAAATTGCTACTTTTATAAAATCTTCTGCTATGGCATTTCGGCTTCTTTTAGTTATTGTATTTAGCCCTATCACTCCATTTGCTTTAAGTATTGCTCAAGTCTTAGCGCAATTATATCAGGTGGTATTTGTTAATTTAGTTTTTAGTCGAAGATATAAAATACTCTCCACCGGGAGAGCGATTCGAAAAAATCAAAAATAAAACTCCGAGTACAGAACTACGGAGGTTTATTTTGGAGGGCCAGGAGGGGCTTGAACCCTCGACACCCTGCTTAAGAGGCAGGTGCTCTAACCAGCTGAGCTACTGGCCCATATAATGGTTACATTTTATCATATTAGCAATATAAAGTTAATATAGTAATAGATTAAAAATGTTAAAATTCTGTGGTACCCCCGGTAGGACTCGAACCTACGGCCAGGAGGGTAGAAACCTCTTACTCTAATCCACTGAGCTACGGGGGCCTATATGAATATTATAGCAAAATAAAAATACAAAATCAATCAATTTTATTTTTTACAAGGAAAGCAAAACCCCCTCGATAATTAAATTATGAGGGGTTTTACTAAAACAAAAAAGATCAAATGGTGCGGGCGGAGAGAATCGAACTCTCATCACTTGCTTGGAAGGCAGGTATATTAGCCGTTATACGACGCCCGCATGTAGTTAATTATAGCAAAGCATTAAAATAAAATCAAGTAAAATAAACCCCATTTTTGCATACAATAAAAGGTTTATGCTAAAATATAACTGTATGAAAATGAATGACTTTGTGACAAAAACTAATTTAAACGAGGTTATGCACAGCAGTGGGTACGCTAAAGCACAGTCTGGCTCTAATTTTGGTTCAGCTGACAGTAGAAGTAGTTTTTCTCAAAGACAAAAAATAGATTATTCACAAAGTATCGTGAAATCTTATAGTGATTCTCAGCTAGGCAGGTTAGATTCAAATAGAAGAGCAGCTGGAACTGGAGCGAATTCTACATTGGCTAAAATACGAGAAAGACGCCAGCAGCTAGAAGAAACGCAAGGCATGAATAGACAGAAAAATATGGCTTTAAAAGATTCTGATATAGATTCATCAATTAAAAGAAGAATGGGCACTTATAGTAGGGACAATGATAGTAGCTCTAGAAATTCTAGTCGTGATTTTAACAGTATTAGTCAAAGTGGCATAGCAAGGAGTTCATCTTTTCAAAGCAGTAGCACGCCTAGTGGTAATAATTTTTATAATTTTAGGCCACCTTTAA
>QWCF01000269.1_pt1 | contig 28041 bp, 26 predicted proteins | sample 1972521 | NCBI WGS metagenome assembly QWCF01 (sample SAMN09866715, study PRJNA288562) | Human oral metagenome isolate term4_saliva, whole genome shotgun sequencing...
CGTTGATGATGAATGGGCGCGGATCAACGGCTCTGACGTAAAGAAATCCAAGGACGAAAAAAAATCTAAAGAAGATAAGAAATCTAAAGAGGATAAAAAATCTAAAGAGGATAAAAAGTCTAAGGAAGATAAAAAAGAGAAAAAACACAAAAAGTCCAAGGAAGAAAAACAGGCTAAGGACGAAGAAAAGTTAAAGAGAAAGAAAGATAAGGCTGAAAAGAAGCTTAAAGTCTTGAACGATAAGTTAAAAACAGTATTTTTGGCGGATACTTTCAAGAAAAAAGATAAGAAGAAAGATAAGAAAAAGGATAAAAAGTCCGAAAAGGATAGATCCGAAAAAAAGCAGAAACGATAGTTTCCGTATGGAATAGTAAGGCCTCTGAACAGGGGGCTAAGGAGAGTACTAGTGCAAAGAAATCGGCAGGTGCTGGAACTATCGACCGTGGATGCGGTAAATGCAAGCGATGTAAGGGGCCTAAATGTAAGAAATATCCAAGATAATTTTGTATATGTAGTTTTGTTACAAAAATATGATAAAAGAGAATTCTAACTATAATAAAACTGCTTGTGAGCTGATAGTTTGTTAATTGTAATATAAAGATGTGATTCAATAACTACATATGTTAGTTAGTATATAAATAGGGAGTTATATATGTATGACTACATCTAGTTTTTCTTATAAACAATTTTTTCATGGCAATTCTGTCATGATTATTGTGCCTCATGAGGATGATGAAATAAATATGGCAGGTGCTACTATTTGGGGGGCACTACAAGAAGGACTAGAGGTACGTGTAGTTTTTCTAACAAATGGTGATTATGAATATCCCTTTGATGTACGTCGCAATGAGGTATATCAAATGGCCAAAGAAATTGGCTTAGCCAAAGAAAATATTATTTTTTTAGGATTTGGTGATTTTATTGGACATGAAATTATTTATGATAAATCGACAGTTATCACGAGTCATGCAAATCATAATCAAACATACGGGGCTGATTTTACCAGTTTAGTAATGTCTAAACCTAAACCATATTCTTGGAATGGTATTGTAGAATCTTTGATTGATGTAATTTTATATTTTAAACCAGATACAATTATAGCTACGGATTATGATACTCATGTAGACCACAGATTATGTGCACTTACAGTTGAAAGTGCAATGGAGTGGATCATAAAACATACGGAGTTTAGACCACAACTCTTAAAAGGTTTTGCTTATGCTACAGGCTATGAAACGATAGATGATTACTATAATAATCATTTATTATCTACTTTAATAAATAAAAAAGCATTACCATCTGATGAATTTAGTACAGGGAATCCAACTTTATCTTGGATACATCGTCTAAGAATTTCTGTTCCTAAAGCATGTCGAGAAAAGAAATTAATACAAAATCCCATTTTTAAGGCTATGGCGTCTCATGTGAGTCAACAAGCGTATAAACGTGGTTCTCGCCTTATTAATGGGGATCAAATATTCTGGAAAAGAAGAACAGATAATATAGCATTATATGCGGATATAACGGTTTCATCTGGAGAGGCTAAGTATCTCAATGATTTTTTACGTTTTAATACGGTAGATGTTAATTCTAATACATATGATGCACATCACTATATGTGGATTCCATCAGCAGATGATACAGAATGTAAAGTTCATATTACTTTTACAGAAACTACGCCGATTCAGGTGGTTCAGCTATTTGGTAGTGTACATAATTCTGGTGAATTATGTTCTATCCGCATTGAAAATAGTGCTGGTAAACATGTGCAACTAGATGAAATTATTCATATGGGGCAGGGAATATCTTATATTTTTGATCAACCATTATTATTAGAGTGGATTGATATATATATTGATAAACGATGTTTGGGATTATCTGAAATAGAATTGTATAGTATTTCTAATGATGTGTATGATTATTGTCATATATTAGCAGATAATCACTTTATGTATGATTGGGTGGTATATCCAGGCGAAAAAATTCCTATGATTACACCTTATATTGAAAGTATTAGAAAAGAGATGCTTACATATAGGGAATCAGAACAAGAAAATACATATAGGTGGCTTATCAATGGTAAATATATTGATGAATCTGTATTACAGATTTTGATTGAACAGGAGTTAACAACTAAGCCATTACAATTACGCCTAGAGTCTAATGATGGTTCTATATTTTGTGAAGGTACTATTCGTAAAGGTACTTTCAAAGATTGGTTTATTTTGAAGTGGAATCAATTACAAGATAAATTAGCTTATATACAAGTAAAATCAAAATATAAAAAGGGATTTAAAGCGGCACAAGCTTATAAATAAGAGGAGTTAATTATGGAAAGTCAATATAGACCATTAGTATCTATTATTATTCCTGTCTATAAGGTAGAAGATTATATTGGTAAATGTATTGAAAGTTTACAAAATCAAACATATAGTAATTTACAAATTATATTGATTGAAGATTGTTCACCAGATGATAGTGGTCAAATTTGTGATGACTATGCAGCAAAGGATGATAGAATTACTGTTATTCATCATGAGCGTAATATGGGTGTTAGTAAGACACGTAATGATGGACTTGCTATTGTAAAAGGGGAATATATTGCCTTTGTAGATGGTGATGATTATGTAGCACCATCTATGATAGAAGACTGTTTATTTACTATTCAAAAAGAACAAGTAGATGTTGTTGTTTTTGATATTGGTGTTTTAGAAAATGGTACAATTATACCTCGACATATGGATGAACGCCATTTTGTCAATATTAAAAGTGCATATACTGCTTTGATAGAGGATAAAATTCCAAATTATTTATGCAATAAGTTTTTTAAAGCAATAGCGTGGAAAGAAATCCGCTTAAAAGAAAATACAGATTTCGAAGATCTAATGATTATGCCATTAGTATTTAAAAATCTTTCATCAGTTTATTATTTACAAAAAGCGCTTTACTTTTATAATTGTGATAACGAAAATTCTATTACTAGTAATTGGAGTTCAAAAAGTAAATATGGATTATTTTGTTCCTATTTATATCGCCAACCATTAGCAGAAGAATTAGAAATGACAGAATTTGTAAGGTATTGTCGTCATAGAGCTATTAGAAGCGCTGTTGGTGGTATTGGTCTTAACTTGGCAAAACCTGAATTACAAGACAAGCAAGTAGAGCATATGCTAGATTATTTGAAACAGGAGGAACAATCATCTGATATGCCTCCTATTGGAGCTAAATATCAATTATTACTATATGGTGCATTACATGCTCCTATTATTTCAAAAATATATGGACATATGATGTTTAGTTTAGAACGAATAAAAAAATTTTTTAATTGAGTGAAAAATTAAATCTAGTTTATAGTTGAATATATATATTTTGATTATTGAATTACAATTTTTATTGTCTATTCTTTATTTATTAAAAAATATGGCGTATTCAAAAGAGGAATTATTAATTTATTAGATTTGGTGAGTATGAATGAGTGAACAGTTCTTTTTATCGTTACAGCAAAATATAAAGTTAATGATTTGGGCACCTCTATTAGCGACTATATTTCGAATTATTTTTATAATTGTATATAATCCATACCCTTCTTTGAGAGGTAGATGGCAGTCTCTTATAGGGGCTCTACGATATGGTTTTTGGTGGGGTATGGATTTTGATGCTTATGTATTTTTGATCCCATTAGTTCTTATTACCATACCTGGATTATGGTTTGATATATATCACCAATATGAGGATTTAATACGTATTACAGCTTTAATATTATATTCATGTGTCCTTTATGCAGCGTTTGCGGGTAAGATGATATTTTATAAGCATTTCCATGATACATATAATTATATGGTTCATTATGGAAATCATGCAGAAAAGCGTAATTTAATTGATGTGTTTTTTTTTCAAGATAAAGGAGCTTTTGTTTTATTGGGGTTTATTCCAATATCTCTTGCATCTTGGTATATGGGAAGCTTATTTTTATCATTGCCTTCAATTCCATATCCAGGATATTATTTGACAGATACATGGATGATAGTAGGTTGGAATATATTAATAGTAGTATTATCTATAATATTATTTTATTGGTTCCGCTATGGTGGTACATTATCTCATGATGATAAACCTGAGTGGGATACGATTCCTACGGTTGTGAAGGAGGATATCTTTTTTGCTCGTGCTACAGTACCAGATTTATGTGCCTTGGAAACGGTATATAAAAATCCATTGCGCTCTGAGTACACTGCCTCTGAAGAGGATATTAATGATGCTATAAAACGTATCGTTCCTAATGAATTTAAAGATACATGGCAGCAGCTGGATAATCCGTTATATGCTTTCAAAAAAATTACTAAAGGGCCTAAGATTAAGAAACCTAAACATATTTTCTTTATTGTTGGTGAAAGTATCCCTCAGTGGTCTCTAGATGAAACACACAAGCTTCTTAATATTTGTCCAGGTTTGTGGAATTTTAAAAGTCAGTCCCATACTGTACAGATTCCAAATTTCTTACCTGCTGGTAATGTTTCTAGACCATCTATTGTGAGTCTAATGAGTGGTATCTATGATGCGGGCTTAGAAATTAATGAACGAGAAAGCTTTTGGAAAGGTGTATTTCCTACGTCTTTTGCACATCAAATGAAGCGATTAGGCTATCAGACAATATATTGGTATGGTGGTAATGCATCATATGGTAATTTTAATCATTTTGGCAAGGCACAAGGATTTGATCGCGTAGAAAGCGCATCTATATTCTGTGGTCCAGATGCACCGAAAACTTGGGTTGGTGTTTATGATCATGTATTTTTAGAAAATATTGAGCAACAAATTAAATCGATTAATGAACCAACATTCCATTTCATTTATACAACCTCTAATCATGGTCCTTATAAGATGGAGGATTCCTTGCTTGATTATGATCCTGAAAAGGTTATGCCAGATGTGGGTGAGGATTTACGTTCGAATAAAACTCGTAATAAGGAACTCGCTACTTATCGCTATAGTGATAAAGCTATCTTTACATTTGTAGAGGCTATGAAAAAGGCTTTTCCAGATAGTTTATTCATTGTAACTGGTGATCATTCCAATTTATTTGGGTCTTTAAATAATACATCGCTTATTCGTCGTGACTATACATTGCGCGATACCTTCTGTACGGTCGCCTTGTTGCAACATCCTGATTTAAATCAAGATATGATTGTTAGTTCTAAAGGGACTCATATGAGTTTGATGCCAACTATTATTGAAGCTATAGCTCCAAAAGGTTTTGAGTATTATTCTATTGCACCATCTTTATTTGAAGACCAGCCAGAAACATTGGTTACACCATATCAATGGATTACAGATTCTCTTATAGGTGATGTTCGAGGCGATTATGGTGAAAGTAATGTAGCAACAACAGAACCAGTAGAGCCTGTAAGGCCTATAGATAATCATGCTGATAATGCGAGAGATTGGACATTACTAACAATGTGGTTAATTAATCATAGAGGATAAATTACTATAAATATATTTTTACTTCTAAGTAAGAATATAAATTTAATATATAAAAATGGAAAATTATTGTACTTGTTAAAAAATAAGTCTATAAGTGAAAGGTAAAACTATGGCAACTGTATCTGTAATAATCTTAGCGAGAAATGAAGAACATAATATTCATGACTGCATTGAGTCTGTGCAGTTTGCCGATGAAGTTTTAGTCATCGATGATTTCAGTACGGATGACACTGTAAAAATTTCTGAAGAAATGGGTGCTCGTGTTGTACAACACGCCATGAATGGTGATTGGGGTGCCCAACAAACCTTTGGCATTGAACAAGCAAAGTCTGACTGGATTTTATTTCTTGATGCGGATGAACGCATATCCGATCCTTTAGCGAAAGAAATTCAAAGTATTGTAGTTAATGAACCTAATAAAGCGTACTGGATTCAACGTCGTAATAAATTCCATCATAATAAGGCTACTCACGGTGTTTTGCGCCCAGATTATGTACTTCGTCTCATGCCAAAAGAGGGCAGTTATGTAGAAGGCTACGTGCATCCTGCCATAATTACGCCGTATCCAACAGAAAAATTACAACATCCGATGTATCATTACACATACGATAATTGGCATCAATATTTCAATAAATTTAACAACTATACTACATTATCTGCTGAAAAATATCGCGATAATGGTAAAAGCTGTTCTTTCTTCAAGGATATTATCCTTCGTCCTACATGGGCTTTTATTAAGGTATATCTTCTTCAAGGAGGTATCCTGGATGGTAAAATGGGCTTTATCTTGTCCGTAAATCATTATTTCTATACGATGACTAAATATGTAAAATTTTATTATTTACTAAAATCTAAAGGTAAATTGTAATAGATTGGGGAGTACTATGTTAGGCAATTTTGGAAAGCATTGGCATATAGGCCGTACTATATATGGTAAGCGCACATGGCGTGAAACAAGACGTACCTTTTTACATACCATGCGCTCTTCTCGTTATGACTCAACAGTTACTGAATTTGAAAACTTCTTTAAGTCTTATACGGCAGATCCAAAGATGTTGGAAAAACATCCAAGTCTCTATGAATTGATGAGCCGTATGTTTTTGATTAAAAACTCTACACCACAATGGCGTTTAGAGGCACTTCGTCAGCATTTTACCATCTTACAAGAGGTGTTTACGGATGAAGCGATTCAGCTCATGTATGTAGATGAAGCGAAGTTTGATTATTTTGATAAAAAACGAGGTATTACACTTTGGAGCTCTGATGAGCTCGATATGAGTGCTCATTTATATTATGAGCCAGGTCAACGCAAGGAAGGATTCTTGACAGTTATGCTCTTGCTAGAGGATAAAGGCGTATATCATGCTAATATTCGTTTTGCAAAGGGTTCTAATGGGGAGCGTACCCTTGTTATTGGCACTATTCAAGGTTATAAAGATGGCCTTGAGCGAGCAAAGAAGATTACAAAGAAAATGTATGGTTACCGTCCGAAGAATTTCATTACCTTCTTGATTCGTGAAATTGGTCGTGCAGCACAAGTTGAATCTATTTTGGCAGTGTCTGATGAGGGATTCTATGCTAATTCTCATATGGTGAGAGGCCATAAGTCTAAGGTAGCTGTATTAGATACGTTATGGGAAGATATCGGTGGTTCTGTAATGGAATCTGATCCAAATTACTATGTGATTCCTCTTGAAGAAGAGCGAAAGCCAATCGAGGAAATTAAGTCTCAAAAACGTAGCCAATATCGTAATCGTTATGCATTGTTAGATGAATACGAATCTATGATTCAAGAAAATATAAAACCGTACATAAAGGCCTAGAGGTGTGCTATGCGTGTAGCAATTTTAGAAAGTATTGTCATGCCTGCTGGTCATGAGGTGGAGTTTGATCGCATCCTCATTAATGAACTGAACCGACAAGGTCATGAGCCTGTATTATTTGTACCAGAAAACTTTCCTTTCAAAGTAGACTATGGAGTAGATATAGTGTACCTCGAAGGGGGAGAAGTAGTGACCTATGCGGGAGCGTCTAAATGGAAAAAGCCATTTTTATCTATTTTGCGCGAACGCCGACGCCGTAGTTGGTTCACATCAGCAGCACAGAAGATTAAAGAACATAAGATAGATGCGTTAATCATTCCTACAGGAACGTATCGCTATATTAAAGCATTATTAGATACGCCATTAAAGGACAGCGAGGCTTCAGTGCACGTTATTTTCCATGGTATCGGCAAGGGAGAAATGGATCGCTTTATTAAACAAGCCCATCGAGCTAATGCTTATAAAAACTTGTATCTTGATGTCATCTCTTTGCGCGATGATATGTTGCGCTCTGATTTACCAAGAGTTCGTAAAATTTTGCCACCCGTGTTTTTACCGTCTACTGAATTGAGTGAAGAACAAGGGAACGATACTATTTCTGCAAATAATACTATTAAGCTTGGTTTCTTTGGTCAGTTTAGAAAAGAAAAAAACATTGAGCGCTTCATCGATGCCTTTGTATCTTTGAATTATGATAATTCAGTACAGCTCGTTGTCCAAGGTGCCACTGTAAAGCCTGAAGATGGCGAATTATTTGAATCGATTATCAAAAAATATAGTAAATATAGTAATATCAAATTTATCCATGCCAGTTTGATTGGGAAAGACTGGGATGCAGCATTGATGAGTGTAGATGCTTTATTGTTGCCCTATGGGGCCGAACGATATCGCTACCATTGGGCAGCTATGTTATTTACAGCTATTGGCTTTTACAAGCCTGTTCTCATATCTCCAGAGATTAATCCAGAGGTATTAGAGCAGTATTCAATAGGGGAAGTATTAAATTTAGATGATATAAATACCATTGTTCAAGGAATTTCAAAATTCGTGGGGAATTTACAGCATCATAAAGAAATATATAATCAAGGGTTAATTGATGCGAATAAAGACTATAGTCATAAGAGATTGATTCAATCGATCATATATGTATAGGATTAGTTATATTATTTGTAAGGAGGATTTACTATGAGAGTAGTATCAAAGTTAGGTTTAGAGTCATGGATTGCTATTATGATTACATTGATGGCATGTTTAACGAGACTATCTATGGCTGCTGGTCAAGTTTTTTATGTTGTAGCTATTTTATTAAGTATTATCTATATTTGGAAACATAGGCATGATTTATATGTTCCATCGTATGTCAAAAAATATAGTAAATCATTGATTGTTATGCTGTTACTGTTATTACCATCAGCAGTTTTAACAAATAATATATCTGTAGGATTGCCAGAATTTATCAATGTATGGCTTTGGCGTATACCTGTGTTTTTTATTATCGCCCTTTGTATACGAGATAAAAAAACACTATTTACCATGCTTGCTGTATTTTTCGTCGATTTTGGCATCGATAATCTAGTAGCCTTTTACCAACATTTTTCGGGAATGACAGATCGTGGTTGGGGCTTTGGTAGTAGTGTATTAACTATATCTGGTCTTATGGTTATGCTCGTACCTATATTCTGTGTTATTTTATTAGATAAGGCATTTCCATCTTATGTGAAAGCCTCTGCTTTATGGGCTCTTGGCTGTGTTGGATTTGGTATGTATGGTAATCAAAGTCGTGGTTCATGGCTTTTTAATATGATATTAGTTCCTACTGTATCTTTACCATATTTGATGAAACGCTTTATTTATGTAGTGGCAGTTCTTGCTGCATTAGGTGGTGTCATTTGGGGTTTTAGTACACAACCACAATATGTAGCCAGATTTGAATCTATTACAAATACGACGACTGACGGATCTAACTTAGGACGTTTTGATGTGTGGACATCATCTATTAATATGTTTAAAGACCATCCCGTAATAGGCGTTGGTATAGGTCAATGGCGTACAAAATATGAAGAATCTTATAGATTACCATCGGAAAATCAACATTTATATCATGCGCATAATAATTTTATTCAGCTCTTAAGTGAGGTTGGTATTCTTGGTCTAATAGGTGTTCTCATCTTCTTTGGTACGATTATTAAAGATAATTTTCTATCCTGGATTAAGAATAGTGATCCATATAGTCTTTGTGCGATGATTGCTGTTGTTTCTTATGTATTTATATTTGGACAGGTGGAATACACACTAGATAATTCATCGGGCATACGTATCATGTATTTTATGGTAGCGACCATGCTTCAATTACGAAATAATTGAGAATTACATCAATAATATTTAGTTTCTATATCTTGAATTGCAATAAGTAATGCGACAAAATTAAATTAATTTTCTAATCTCATGTTTTAACATGTCAAATGGTGTTTTAAATCCAAGGCATTTCCTAGGTCGATTATTAATCAGCATTAGTGCTTCTCTTAGTTTATCTTGTGTTACTTGAGCTAAATCAGTTTTCTTAGGGAAAAACTTTCGAAGTAAACCATTACTATTTTCATTAGTACCACGTTGCCATGCTGCATAGGCATTGGCAAAATACATTGGTATTCCAAACTTAGTTTCAACCTGTTCATAGCATGCAAATTCTTTACCACGGTCTACCGTAAAGGTTTTAAGTAGTTTACTTGTTAATGTATTGTATAGCGAACTAATAGCTAAAAACATAGAGTCCTTAGTTCGGTCCTTCATTTTTACTGCTATATAGAGTCGAGTTTTGCCTTCAACAAATGTAGCTAAACAGCCTTTACTTTCTCCTCTAGATGAAACCATTGTATCTAGGTCCCAATAACCAAAAGTCTTACGGTTTTCAACTTCTTGAGGTCGGTCCTTAAAGGTCTTTTTCACATTGAAGCATCCACGCTTTTCTTGTGTACTAGGCTTTTTTGCTTTTCCGACGAAGTACTTTTTCTATTACAGCAAGAAAACCACGATTTATCCAGGAATAAATTTTTTTAAAGCTTAGAACTCCAACTAATTCAGCACCAACTATTTCTTCTGGAGACCAAGTTTGTTGTAACCTGGATTCAATTAAAGCCGCTAATTGAAGTGTTAACTTTATTTGTCTGCCTTTATTAGCAGACTCACTAATTGCTAACTGTTGTGATTTAATTGCAGCATATTCACCTTCAACGCGATTTAATTCTCTTGCTACAGTAGAATGGTGGACACCGATTAAGCTAGCAATTCTACGAACAGAGTATCCTTCTTTTCTTAAAACTTCTATTTGACTTCGTTTTTCTATGGTAAGATGTATATAGTTCATATTAGAGACCTCCGTGTCATGTATTTGTGGTTATTTACATTTTACACGAGATTTCCAATATGAGTTTTTTATCTGTCGCAATATATTTTACAATTCATCATTTACAGAAATATCTTTATTTACAGACGTAGTTTTTATAGAGGTAGCATAAGTAACTTTTTAGTATATTTCTTCATTTATTAATCTAAGAAATAGGTAAGGTAAATAAAATAATTAAATATAATTAAAAATGAAGAATTCGTGAAAATTTTATAACTTTACCGTAGAAATTTTAGAATTATCATGTATACTATCAATATCGAAACTATTAAATATCAAATATTAACGTTTGGGGATTAGTATAATTCGGGTTTGATAAATATTGAGGGGAAAATATGAGTACTACATTTATGATGATGAACAATCCAATGGATTTGATCATGAATCTAGTGGTAGACACTACAGGTGATAACAATCAAATGGCTTTAGAAGGAGCTATTGAAAAGTATAAAATCGATTATGATGCAGCATCTAAACAAGCTATCTTTACGTTTAAAATATATGGTGATTCTAAATACTATAAATTGCGTATAATCGCAGATGCAAATCATGATTTAGAAGAGTTGACTGCTACAGAATATTTCTTTAAGACTGTCAACGTATTAGGTCTTGCTATTAATATGGCAAAATCTAAGAAGAAATCTTTAGGCATTAAAGTAGACATGGAAAACTCTTATGTGTACTTAGAAAATTTAGATTCCAACGATGGTACATCTCATAAATTCCGTGGTTGGTTAGAGCATTAATAATACAGAGTTTAGAATGTTGAGTTGTATTATTAGAGATACCAATATATAAGCTATTTTATGGGGAAAAAATGTAACATTTTATAAATAGTTTATATGAAAACTACATGAGAATATGATAAAATTAATATAATGGAATTAAGGGAGTTTATTATCATTATATAAAGAAAGAAGGTTGTTTTCTTGATGTTATGTTGAGAAAATGACCTTTTTTTATAAGTATAAATAATGAGAAAGTTATTATACATCGAAGATAACTAATATAAGAGAGTTTAGAATTGAGAAACAAATGAGCGTTTTATTTTAGAATATTGAGATTGGTTCTAGGATAGGCAGCTTAGTGAAATAGTTTGAGAAGGCCCTTCATGATTAAAATTCCAATTATGGAGCCTACAGTATCGAGCAAAACATCGGCAATTGCTGCTGTCCTACCTGGTGCATAGATTTGAATGATTTCGTCTAATGAAGCGATACAAATAGCCAGTAGGATACTTTTTTTTGCTATATGTGTTTTAAAAAATTGCTTGAACGTATAGTAAATGATGGCACCTAGTGCCATGAATTCTGTAAGGTAAGCTAGTTTTCGTATATAGATATCCAAAATCTTGAGATTTGGATGGTAGCCGAACTTGATCAATAGGGGTTGTATATTGGTAGTAAAGAACATACTGAGATTATAGGAATTAGTACTATCTTGATAAGAATTACTCCATATAAAAACAATTATTAAGATAATAATTATAGAACTAATCATTTTTTTCATTAATTGTCACCTCTTAGTGTGATGTGTTTAACTTTTTAGATGTTTGTTGTATTTAATAAATGGGAAGTTAGTATAGTTTTAAAAACTAGTTTAGCTAGTTATGAGGGATTATAGATGGAAAGTAAATATGTCAAATCTAATCTTATTGTTAAGTTGTTAATGACAGCTGTCGATTATATTTCTGTTATTTGCGGCATCGTATCCGCCTATACCTTGCGTTTGCTTTTACCATTTAGTGAAAGCGACATGGTATTGCATATTGATTATTGGTATGCCTATATTATCACACCACTAGTTTTTATAATAGTTCTCTTCTTGAACTACGGTTATAAAATCGATACAGCCTATTGGGAAAAGGTAAAAATCATCTTCCGCAGTATTACCATTGGTATCGTATTATCCATCGTTTTAATGTACGCAGGTCATATTCTAAATAATGTATCCCGCTTGTTCGTGATCTTATCTTATGGGTTTATATTATTGTACATTATTTTGTTCCGGTATATCTTAGCTCGTACACTTATTAAATTGAACGTTTTAGCTATTCCTGTATTGCTTGTTGGAGCTGGCAAAACTGCTGAGCTCGTAGATATTCATTTCAGCAATATGCCTCTTGCGATGTACAAGATCGTAGGATTTGTAGATGACCATCCTAAATCCTCTGTATTAGCTGATAAATACGAATGCCTTGGTAAATTTAGCGATGCCGAAGAAGTCATTAAAAAATACAATATTCCAAATGTTCTCGTATGTGCGCCAGGTTTGGAATCTCGCAAATTAGTAACTTTGATTAATAAATTGCAAATCCTCGTTAAAAAGGTAACCTTTGTTCCTGAGTTATTTGGTATTCCCGCAGCAAATATTCAAGCTCGTGGCTTGATGAATGAACAAACCTTGATTTTAGAGGTTAAAAATAACCTTGCTCAACGACGCAACCGTCTCTTTAAACGAATTTTTGATATTACAGCTACAGTAATCGGTGGCATTTTGATTTTACCTGTAATAGCTATCGTAGCCATCTTAATTTACTTGGATTCTCCAGGCCCTATCGTATTCGGTCATAAGCGTGTAGGCCAAGGTGGCAAGGAATTTCCTTGTTACAAATTCCGTTCTATGGTGCCTAACGCACAAGAGGCTATGGAAATTTATTTGAAAGAAAACCCTGAAGCTCGTGAAGAATGGGAACGTGATTTCAAATTAAAAGATGATCCTCGTGTTACAAAAATTGGTAAATTCCTTCGTAAAACGAGTCTAGATGAATTACCACAATTGTGGAATGTATTGATTGGAGACATGAGCCTTGTCGGCCCAAGACCTATCGTGCGTGCAGAAGTTGAAAAATATGGCGAATATATTAATGACTTCTATCTCGTACCACCAGGGATTACAGGGGTATGGCAAGTAAGTGGTCGTAGCGATACGACTTATGAAGAACGGGTTCTCATGGATTCTTGGTATGTTCACAACTGGTCCGTATGGATTGATATTGTGTATCTAGTAAAAACTGTGTTAGCAGTTCTTAAGGGGAAAGGTGCGTATTAGCAGATTATTTGTTATAAAAATAATCTTGTTGGGGGAAACTGTGAGAAGAAAGATTTTATTTGTAACAACACGTTTATTTTGGCCTACTGATAGTGGAAGAAAACTAAGTTTATATTATTATTGTAAAGGCCTTTATGAAAAATATGATTGTGATATTTATCTGTATTCTTTTTTAGAGGCTGAACAAAGTAAAGAAGATATAGTAAATAAACCAGATTTTATAAAGGAAGTTAGATTAGCATCCTCAATATCTATATTTGAAAAGGTTAAGAATTTAATAATTAATACTATTTTAAAATGCAGTTGGCCTATACAATGTTCGTTATTTTATAGCAAAAAAAATAAAAATCAAATTGAATCATATTGTAATGAAATTGATCCTGATTTTATTTTTACCGATATGATACGAACTGCGATGTATATAGAGTCTTTTAATGAAAGTAATGCGGTTACTATTTTAGATATGGATGATTTACTTTCAAAAAGATATAATCGACAGTTACAATCTAATATTAAATCTAATATTACAGGGCAATATACAGGAAAACTACCTGTTTTTCTTAATAAATTAATTACTAATAGTTTTATAAAAAAGAGTATTTTAAAAATTGAGTATTATTTAACGAAAAAGGCAGAAATATATTACTCTGAGCAATATGATAAAGTTATATTTGTTTCACAAGTAGAAACAGATTATTTAAATAAAAAAATTACCCATAAAGCAATTACTATTCCTGTAGGTATAAATGCTATTAATGAAGATGTAATAAGTATCTATAATTATGAAGAAAATGTATTAACCTTTGTAGGAAATTTAAAGGTAGCAGCTAATATAGACTCATTGGCATGGATTGTGAATGATATCATACCTAATATAAAACATGATGTTAAATTGATGGTAATTGGGGCTTGTCCTGAAGATATAAAGCAAAAGTATTCTGAAAATAGTAAAGTTATTTTTACTGGTAGAGTTGATAATTTAGCTTTATATGTAAGAAAAGGGCAGATTTTTCTCTCACCTCTTTTGTATGGGACTGGAATTAAAACAAAGATACTTGAAGCTATGTCAATGGGAGTACCTGTTGTTACTAATGATGTAGGTGTTGAGGGCATTGATGTACAAAATGGGCGTGATATTTGGATTGAAAATGATTCTCTAGCTATTGCTAATCGAGTAGATATACTATTAGATAACTATCATATAGCTTTGGAATCAGCACAATATGCTAAGCAAATTGTGGAAGAAAAATATGAATGGAATAAAATTTGGGAGAAGTTTTCTGAAATATTTTCTATAAAACATAAGCGTTAGTTTTATTTGAACAATTTTATAAAATTGAGGGGAACTATGCGATTATTATTTATAACTGATAATAAAATAAAAGGTGTAGGTGGAGGATGTTTAGGTAGTAAAAAATATTATGATGCTTTAACTAATTATTGCTCTAAACATAATTATGAATTTAAGCTAATTTCTTTAGATAATGATATGAAGGAAAAGTTATCTATAGATATATATAAGAATAGAAAAATAGATACTTTATCACGATTACAAGGACATAGTACATATTTATATTATGTTCTTAAAGATAAGTTAGATTTTATCCTTAAATATAATCCCGATATTATCCTACTTGGACGAAGCAGATTAGGGTTTATTGCAAAGTATATAAAAGAAAAATCTCCTAATACTAAGATTGTTACTTTTATAGATAATGTTGAATTAGATTATGTTGATTCATATTTTGCTAAGAAAACAAGTCTATTAGGGCAAGCAGCTAAGTGGTTAGAAAAGAAAACTGTTAAGAGGGATGAAATTGATTCAATTCAATATAGTGATAAATTAGTTTATTTAACAAATAGAGATCATAAACGAATAGAAAGTTTATATGATTATAAGGATGAAAAACCAACTATATTGCCAGTTTGTTTACCAAGTAAACAAGAATTAAGTATAGAAAGTTCAATAAAGAATATCTATTTTATAGGAAGCTTATACTATGATGCTAATGTTGATGCAATAGAGAATTTTGTTCATAATGTGTGGTTACCATATTTTAGAGATAATAAAAATATTCGCTTAACCATTGCTGGTAGTAAACCAACTTTGGCAGTAAAGGAGTTAATAAAGAAAGCGGATAATATTACTTTGATAGAAGATTTTGATGATGTTAAAGATTTTATTTCTAAAAAATCTTTGATGATTGCACCAATTGCAAAAGGTGCTGGTATGAAGGTTAAAGTAGCAGACACATTAAGTATGGGGCTTATGATTGCTGCAAGTGATGAAGCATTAGTCGGTTATGAAGAAGCTTTAAACTTAGATTTACTAAATGGGATTATTCGCGCAAATACTGATTCTGAATATAAAGATGCACTTTTTTTATATTTGAATAGTTCAAAAGATGAATTAGAAGCAATTGAATTACAGAATACAAATATTTTTGATAGATATTATAGTTTCAAACGATCAAGAGAGCTTGTTGCATTAGTAATTGATGAATTAGTTTAGATAGGACATAAAAATGGAAAAATGTGTATCAGTAGTTATTCCTTCTTACAATAGAGCTCATTTATTGCGTACTACAATTCCAAGTTATATACAGGAATATGTTGGTGAAGTTATTATTGTTGATGATTGTTCTAGTGATAATACTACTGAAGTAGTTAGAGAACTTCAAAAAAAATATCATTTAATAAAATATATTCGTATGGATCAAAATAGTAAGCAAACAGCTGCTAAGAATAAGGGGGTTAGAGAGGCTATATATCCTTATATTTATTTAGGGGACGATGACTCTTTTATAACTGAAAATACTATTGCTGAATTATTAAATAGTATGTATAAAGTTAATGCTGATATAGTTGGTGCTAAAGCTTTATATATGGACTCGCCTGAAGATATGAATGATGTATCAAGTTTTATAATTAGAAAAAGTAGAGCAGTTAAATCTATATCAGAGGCTTTGGATATTAATAAATTATTTTATATAAATTTTGATTTTGATTGTAATGGGATTGAAAAAGTTCCATTCTGTCATGCTTGTGCATTAGTAAAAAAAGAAATATTTAATAATATACAATTTGATACTAGTTACAGAGGTAATGCATTTCGGGAAGAAACTGATTTTTTTACAAGAGCAAGTGCTAGTGGAAAAAGTATTTATTATAATTCAAAAGCAATTCAAATCAACTTACCTCGTAATCTAGTAATAAATAAGAATTCACTTGTTAAGTTTAAAATTAAATCATCTTATTATGAATTTTTGAATACTTATAAGTATCTGCATAAAAATATTAAATTCATAAGAGAATACTATGGTTTGTCAAACAGTGCAAATGCTATTTGGCTAAATTATATGAAGGATGCTTTATCCGTAAAAATAATGAAGTTAGGTAAAGTATTAGGGAGTTCTAAATAAGTGTCAAAATTTATTGAATTATATAAATGGGCTAAGGCTGCAATTATATATCGAATTAATAAAAATAAAAAAAGAAATAAAGCCTTATGGATTTTTGGATGTTGGGGAGGAATGAAATATTCAGATAATAGTAAATATTTATTTGAATATGTTTGCAAAGAGCATCCTGAAATAAGAGCCGTTTGGATTACTGTAAATAAAAGTGTGTATGAAGAGCTAATATCTAGAGGGAAAGAAGTATATTTAGCGAATACTCCTTCGGCGAATGAGATTATAAAACAAGCAGGAGTAGCTTTTTTTACTAATAGTTTAAATGACTTTGGTGATAATCCTCTTTTAAATGGTGCTAAGATATGTGCTCTTTTTCATGGTGTAGGGTTTAAAGATGAACTTCGTGAGTTAGAAAATCAAAATACAATTAAAGCAAAAGTAAAATGGTTAAAGCATAAGATTTATGATTTATCATATACTAGTTTTATTTTTACAACATCTGACTTTCTTAAGAAGAAGTTTTATATTCAACAATATAATGCTTCTTTAGAGCGAATAATATTAACAGGTCAACCAAGAAATGATTTATTCTTTGATATGAGCACTAAAATCGAGCATGCCTCTGAGCAATATATTTTATATATGCCAACATTTAGAGAAGATGAAGAGGGGCAAGAGTTATTAAGAGTTATCGTTAATAATATGGCTAATTCTAATACTTTAAATACTTTATTAGAGAAAAATGGTTATAAATTAATCATAAAGCCTCATTATCTTACTACTGTTGAAAAAAATAATAAAAATTCTAATATTTTGATTTATAATGATTTAGATATTCCAGATATTCAAGAACTTTTGATAAAGACTAGTGTATTAATAACTGATTATTCTAGTGTTATTAGTGATTTTGTTTTATTAAATCGACCAATATTAATTTTCTCATATGATTTAGAGGAATATATTAAATTAAAGCCAATAAATTCTAACTATAATAATATTCTTACAAAAACGTATGTAAAAACATTAGAAGAGTTAATTGAGATATTAGAGTTGCTATTTGAGAATAAAGTGGATTATCAATCTGTAAATAATGTAATAAATAAGTATATGAATGCACCTAATTTAAGACAGGGTGGCTATTCTAAAAATATATGTGATTACATGATTTCTTATCTTAATTTATGATATAAAATAAAATTTACTTTATAAGGATATAACATATGATTACTACAAAAACGCCATTCAGGATGTCATTCTTTGGTGGAGGAACAGATATACCCGACTATTTTAATGAATACGGTGGATCAGTCTTATCTACGACATTCGATAAATATTGTTATGTTTTTCTTCGTCATTTACCACCATTTTTTGACTATCGAACAGAGATTGCTTACTCCAAAATGGAACGTGTTAAAAGTTCAGATGAAATTATACATCCATCTGTACGTAATGCTATGAAAATGCTTGATATTAGAGATATTAGATTGACCTATGAAGCGGATTTACCTGCGCAATCTGGTTTAGGCACTAGTTCTTCATTTGCTGCAGGCATGTTGAATGCTTTTTATGCTTTGAAAGGTAAATATGTAGATAAAGAAAAGTTAGCTAAAGATGCTATTTACTTAGAGCGAGTATTGTGTGAAGAGGCTGGTGGTTGGCAAGATCAAATTGCGGCTGCATATGGTGGTTTAAATCGTATTGACTTTGCAGATAACTCTTTTGAAGTGCATCCAATAATTATTAATAACGAACGTAGAAAAAAGCTTGATAATAATTTAGTTATGTTTTTTACTGGTTTTACACGTTTTTCTTCGGATATTCAGAAGAAAAACTATAGTCAAAAAAAATCTCGTTTGGTGCAATTGCATGAAATAAAATCACTTGTGGATGAAGGTGAGAGAATATTAACTAATAAAAGTTGTGATTTAGATGATTTTGGTCGATTATTAGATTATTCTTGGCAATTAAAAAAGAAAACTGGTGGTGCAGTATCAACATCAGCTATTGATCAGCTATATGATAAGGGTATAAAAGCTGGTGCATTAGGTGGTAAATTACTAGGTGCTGGCGGAGGTGGATTCTTATTATTTTATGTGCAACCAGAAAAGAAAGAATCCTTACTTACTATTATGAATGACATACTACATATACCATTTCATTTTGAATGTGGTGGTTCTCAAGTTGTGTATTATACTGCTGAGGATTATTTTGTTGAGGAGGATTAAACGTGAAGACTGTAATAATGGCAGGAGGGAAAGGCTCTCGTATTGCAGCTGTTCGTTCTGATATACCAAAGCCGTTGATGCCTATTGATGGTATCCCTGTTTTAGAACGAGAGATTTCATCTCTCGTTAGTCAAGGCTTTGATGATATTATAATTACAGTTAGTCATCTTGGTCATAAAATTATAGATTATTTCGGAGATGGTAGTGGTTGTTCATCAATTACTGGGAAACCATTTAATGCTAAAATAACTTATTTTGTTGAGGATACACCGTTAGGTAATGCTGGTGCATTATTTCAGATAAAAGATCAATTAACAGATGATTTTTTATTACTTAATGCTGATGCAGTATTTGATATTGATTTTAAACGATTTGTGCGTGCACACTATGAGTTTGGAGGTCTTGTCACTTTATTTGTTCATGGTAATAGTCATCCTTATGATAGTGGTTTATTAATTACCGATGAAAATAATTCGGTATTAGAATGGCTTACTAAAGAGGATAAAAGACCAGAGTGGTATTTTAACTGTGTTAATGCAGGTCTTCATGTAGTTAATAAACAGGTATTAGAACAAGTTATTGATACGCCTAAAATAGATTTAGATAGACAAATATTAAAGCCACTTGCAGGTAAAAATAAAATGTTTGTTTATAATAGCCCTGAGTATGTTGAAGATATGGGTACACCTGAGCGGTATGAAAAGGTACAAAGAGCCTGTAAGAATGGATTATTAAACGCACGCAATTTGTTAAATAAACAAAAAGCAATATTTATTGATCGTGATGGCACTATTAATAAGTATATACCTTTTCTTAACTCTATAGCGGAGTTTGAATTAATTCCTGGTGTATCTGATGCAATTAAAAAGATTAATGAATCAGGATATTTAGCAATAGTTGTTACTAATCAACCTGTTATAGCACGAGGTGAATTAACTATACATGAGTTGAGTGAAATGCATAAAAAAATGGAAACATTATTAGGTCTCGAAGGTTGTTATATAAATGATATTTTTGTGTGTCCACATCATCCGGATAAGGGGTTTGAAGGAGAAGTTGAAGCTTTGAAGATAGATTGTAATTGTCGAAAGCCTAAACCTGGTTTATTGTTAGCTGCCGCAGAGAAATATAATATTGATTTAACTCAATCTTGGATGATTGGAGACAGTCCTTGTGATGTGGAGGCTGGGAATCAAGCTGGTTGCTATACGGCGTATATTGGTAAAGAAGATAATGGTCAGAAGTTGACTGTTAGTTCACTTAAAGATTTTATTGATCAAGTGATAGGAGGTTAGAAGCATTTGGATAGAAGAGTAGAAAGTTGTTTAAATGAATTGATTGAGCGATATCCTAGACTATTAGAATGTAAAGATTCCATTTATCAAGCTTATGAAATTTTAAGAAATAGTTATATTAATGGTGGAAAGTTATTGATTGCAGGAAATGGTGGATCGGCAGCTGACTCTCAACATATTGTTGGGGAGTTAATGAAGTCGTTTAAAATACGTAGACCTTTAGAAAAAGATATAGCTGAAAAAATTCGGGCTATTGATAATGAGAGAGGCTCTATGATTGTTGATTTTCTTGAATCCCCATTGCCAGCAATATCATTAGTTACTCATTCGGCATTAACTACAGCATATTTAAATGATGTTGGAGTTAGAGGTATTTTTGCTCAACAAGTATTAGGATATGGTGATTATAAAGATGTCTTTTTAGGTATTTCTACTTCAGGCAATAGTGATAATATTATCGATGCAGCCATTGTAGCTAAATCTAAAGGCTTAGCGGTTATTTCGTTAACAGGGATTAGTGGTGGTATCATTACTAAATATAGTGATGTATGTATTAAAGTACCAGAAAAAGAAACTTTTAAAGTACAAGAACTTCATCTACCTATTTATCACTGTTTATGTTTAATGCTAGAATTATATTTCTTTGGATATGAATTAATCTAATATTAGCCGTTTAATTTGATAAAAGGTTGAAAAATGAATAATGAATAATGTAAGTCATCCTTTAGTTAGTATTATTGTTCCAGTTTACAATGTTAAACAACATTTGGAATATTGTGTTAAATCTATAATAGAACAAAGTTATAAAAATACTGAGTTAATTTTGATTGATGATGGTAGCAATGATGGATCGTCAGAGCTATGTGATTTAATTAAAAATAAATATTCTAAAATTAAAGTTATCCATAAAATAAATGGTGGAGTTAGTTCGGCTCGGAATATGGGTTTAGATATTTCTACAGGGGAGTATTTAGTATTTATTGATAGTGATGATACAATCTCTAAAAATTATATTGAATGTTTTGTTAACAGTAGTAAAAATATAGATATAGTTATAGGTGGAATAGAGGATGCATATATAGATAATAATAATCACATATATAAAAATGTGTTAAGACAACATAAGGCTCCAAATGAAGGAGATTTGTCTAAGGAATATTATCAATTAATAAATTGGTTGAGAGGACCATGGGCTAAACTATATAAAAAATCTATAATAGATTTGTATAATATAAGATTTGACGAGACCCTATCTGTTGCGGAGGATCAAGTTTTCAATTTTCAATATTATAAATATGTTAAGTCATATAAAATTGCTTTTGATAGTATTTATACATATTATCATTATGATCAGAAGTCCTCACTAAGTATTTTGTTAAATGAAAAGTCATTTTCAGATGATATATTTAAATTAAATTTAGAATATAAGTTTTTGAGAGAGTATTGTTCTATAGATTTTTATAATATCTATATTCATGAATTAGCTGGTCTATTTAGAAAATATAGAACTTTACAAAATGATTCAAGTCTTATCTCAAATTATAATCGAGTAAAGAAACTTGCAGAAATAAATAATGTAGCATTTGATAAAAGCTTAAGTTTTAAAAATAGAATAATAGTAATATTATTAATACTTAAATGGTATTGGATTATAGTAATGTATTATAGATTAAAATCGTATAATTAAAGAGAGGATTCATATGAAACCATATATTATTTCATATCAAACGCTAAAAGAAATTATTATAGAGTATAGAAAGTTACTTTTAGCTCTGATGGTTGTTGTTTTGGCTGTATTTTTCTTATTAGCTTACTTATTACCAAAACAATATACATCTAATGTAATGATTCAAGTGAAGCCACAAAATAGCACATTAAGTGCATTAAGTAATAGTTCTGCCTTATTGTCTCTTGTCGGTATATCTACAGGAGATTCGGTATTGGATTATATGACTTTATTAAAAAGTGATCGTGTAATCAATCCAGTTATAAAAAAGCTTGATAATGCAGATGCAATAGATGAGAGCTTTGATGCAGATAATTTTGTAAAAAAATATATGCAGATAGATAATCCTCGTGGTACTTCTATCTTGTCCTTTACTATTACTGCTGACTCCCCTGAAAATGCACAACGTATTGCTGGTGATGTAGTAGAATCTTTGAAAAATGCTATTTCTGATGTAAGTTCTGCACAAGACTCTACATTAGTTAAAATCTTGGAAAAGAAAAACGAAGCAGCTAAACAAAAAATGGATGCTGACGTAGCGATTCTTGAAAAATATAAACAAGAAAACGGCGTATTCTCTCCAACAAGTCTCAAATCGATAGCCAAAACCAAAAACTAGTAGATTCTCAAATGGCTGACAACGCTGAAATTCAATCTATCCGTAAAGAATTGTTTAGCGAAAACGAAAAATTAGCGAAATTACAATACAAATTTACTGATGACTATCCAGAAGTTGCGAAAGTTAAAGAGAATATCGCTTACTTAGAAGGCGAACTATCTAAAACTGTAGCGAAATCCATCGCTTCTGAAAACGTAACGATTAGTCCAGTTCAAATGGACTTGTTACAAAAACGCGTAGTTGCTAAGACTAACATCGAAGCAGCACAAGCGGCTCTTGCTCAACTTGATACATTGAGTAAACAAAACGTAGAACAATCTAATCAATTATCTCAAAAATCTGTTAAGTTCTTAGAATTACAACGTAATGCAAAAGTTTCTGCTGATACATATAATTTGTTAACTAAGAGCTTGGAAGAATTAAAAATTAAAGAAAATATCGACGGTATGGATATGCGCGTTATCAACGAGCCTACATTACCATTGAAACATTCTTGGCCACGTAAACTATATGTAATGGTTGCGGGCGGTTTATTATACTTAGTGATTGCAGGTGCATTTATTTACGTTCAATACACTAGACGTATGAGTAATATGAAAGATTAGGTGATCCTATGATATTTTGGATTAGTCTTACTCTTTTTATATTATTAGCTGTTATTTTAGAGCGATTGGTACCTCAAGAGTATAAAAGATTTATTCCAATGGTTGTAATTATTGTGCTTACATTTTTTGGTGCATTTAGGTATCAAATCGGCACTGACTATGATTGGTATATAGTTTTATTTGATACGGCAACAATGGATAATTTATATCCAGAAACGTCTTTTCTTATTATTGTTGAGATTCTTCGATATTTTAACTTATCATATCAAGCTCTATTTATTGCATACGAAATACCAATAATGATATTTGTATGGAAGGGAATACGTTATTATACAAAAGATACAGAAATCCAAATTTTAGTATTAGCATTATTCTTAGGAATGCAATATTTTGCTTCTTTAAATGCTATACGTCAATCATTGAGTGCTGCATTAATATTTTGGGGCTACCAATATTGCTTGAAACGAGCATTTTGGAAGTATGCACTAGTTATTTTAGCGGCAATGGCTTTTCACTATAGTGCTATAGCAGCTCTTGTTTTATATTGGATTCCTAAAAAAGTATATTCAGGATATATATATATATTAGGATTTGTTTTATCCTTTATAGTATTTAAGCTTGATATAGTTTTGACTATTTTAACGGGTATATTAAATATTTTACATATAGAAGGTCGATATTTAGTTTATATTAGCGATGTTGACTCTGTTAATATGACGGGTTTTTATATGTTATATCAATTTATTTTATTTTATATATCTAGAATTGCTATTTTAAACTTAAAACCAGAATATAAACCTTTAATTAATGTGTGGTATATCGGGTTAATCGGACATTTTATATTTGCATTTTCTTTACCAATAACGCGATTATGTAAGTATTTTGAGTATTTTATTATTCTTTTAATGCCATATACGATTCAATACTTGAATTCTAATTTTCTATTACAAGTAAAAGATAAAATCTACAATTTTAAATGGGGCTACATCTTATTGCTATTTTTTATGTATATGTTTTTACGTGGTTTAGCAGCTATACCTCATGATTATCATACACATTGGCGTAACCCATATCCATCGAGTATGAATATTGAGTACCAATTTAACTTCAAGATTTTTGAACGGTAGAATAGGAGAAACTCTATGTCTCAGAATTTTTCCACACAGCGAAAGGTTGGCACCTTGTTGTCTTACGCACTCTTGCTAGGCAATACAATCGTCAACTTAGCGTATGTACCAATTCTACTGTCCTTTATCGGCGTCGCTGAGTTCGGTTTATACCGCTTGCTCGGCTCCGTTATCGCTTATTTCAATGTACTAGACTTCGGGTTATCTGCAACGATTACCCGATTTTTAGTAAAATATAAGACCTTACAAGACCAAGAGAAAATCGATAAGCTCTTAACGATGTCTCTCATCCTCTATGTAGGCATTGGGATACTCCTTAGTCTCATAGGTCTCATATTCTATTTCTGTATTCCATATATCTTTGGGGCTACCTTAGATCCATCTATGATTGGTAGTGCTCAAAATATTTTCTTATTGCTCTTACTAAACCTATTGGTGCTCTTCGCGTCCAAGGTCTTTGATGCGGTCATCATTTCCGAAGAGCGCTTTATATTCCATCGTTCCGTTAGTTTACTACAAATTTTGCTACAACCCTTTGCGATTATCGGCATGATTATGATCTATCCATCGGCATTGAGCGTTGTGTTAGTACAAACCATCTTCAATGTGGTGCTGGTTATTGTGAAAGTTCTGTACTGTCACAATAAACTAGGTACTCGATTGGTGTACCGCGGCTGGGATAATGAGATTATCCTCGCCATGCGCAATCTATCTCTTAGTATGTTCGTAGTAGCTATCGTAGACCAAGTATTTTGGCAAAGTAACCAGCTCTTACTAGGTATGAAGATGGGCGCTGAATCTGTTGCGATCTACGCCATTGCGAGCCAAATTTATATTAACTATATGAATATTGCTCTTGCCGTGTCCGGTACATTGTTACCAAAGATTACGGCTATGGTTACAAATCGTTGTAGCGATGAAGAGTTCCAAAGCTTATTCCTCAAGATAGGGCGATTACAGTTTTATTTATTGTCCTTAATTCTCAGTGGATTTATCGTATTTGGACATAGCTTCCTTCATTACTGGGTTGGCGACGGTTTTGATTTGGTATATATCATTACCTTGCTCATCATTGTACCTTTCACAATCGACTTAATTCAGAACGTAGGTCTTGCTATTATGCAGGCTCGCAATGTGTACCATGTGCGAGCCGTAGTGTATGTCCTCGTTGGTACATTAAACGTAGTGTTAGCGTACTTCTGGATCGATGCGTACGGCATCGTCGGTGGTGCAGCGGCTACTGGCCTTTCTATGGTGCTTGGCAATGGTCTCATCATGAATGTATACTACCAACGGACGATGAAGCTGAACATTATTCATTTCTGGAAAGAAATTTTCCGGTTGTCCCTCGTTACCATCGTCGTAACAGCAGCGGGCTTATATATTATTCCTTATATTGATTTAAACAAATCCATTTATATTCTGATTATTAGTATGTTAGTATACGCTTTTATGTACTTCGGGCTTCAACGAGTGATTAACTTTAATGCTTATGAGAAGCAGCTAAGTGATTCAGTTTTAGTGAAATTAAGATTGAAGAAAAGGTAATACTAAGGAGATAAACATGAACAAACGTAAGTTATTAATGGCATTGGTAGGTGCTTGCTTAGCATGTAATGTAGCTATGGCAAATGCAGCTGGTGTTGAGTATATGGGTGGTGTTTCTACTTCTTATAATCAAGAGGTACAAGACGTATCTGTCGTTGATAGCCATATTAAAGGCAGAGAGGTCGTAACTTTCAAAACAAAACATCCTACAAAGGAACAAAAGTTGACGATGGTCCTAGAAAACGGCGAGTACATTGATCCAAAGGACAGCGTATTCTCCTTGGCTCGTACAGATATTGGGGCCTACCGTTTATCTAAATACGATAAAATCAATCTTCATATGCTAGGTTATAGCAATGGGGAGCTCGGCTTTACCGGTGGCGGCGATGCAACAAGTAAATCTGGTATTACTCTTATGATTGGTCCAGATGGTCGTATTAACACACCATATACTGGTGTTATTAAATTGTCTGGTCTTACATTGGAGGAAGCAACTGCGTTGCTGAACCAAAAATTCTCCAGATATGTACATGATCCAGATCTTACAGTAAACGTGTCTGAATACGGCGGTCGCCAAGTCTATGTAATGGGCGAAGTACCAAAACCTGGTATCTACCGCTTAGGCGCTGACTACATGAACGTATTTGCTGCTATTTCTAGCGCACAAGGCACAGCTAGAAAGGCTCGTCCACGTCACATCCAAGTAGTACGCGTTATCGATGATACTGTATATGTACGCGAAGTAGATCTGGAAGCTTTCATCAAGAAACAAGATATTAAACAAAACATCGCTCTTGAAGATGGCGATATGATCTACGTACCTAAATCTCACCGTATTATTCCAAGTGATATTGCACCATTTGCGTCACTTGCTTATACACTTCATAATGTAACTAACTAGTAGAATCTACTGATTTTTGTAATCTACTGATTAGAACCATTTCACTAACTAGTAGTTATCAAAAAAAGGAGGGTATTACCATGAATGTAGCTATCATTTTTGCAGGTGGGACAGGACAACGCATGAGCTCGTCCGGTATTCCAAAACAATTTTTGCTAGTCAATCAAAAGCCAATTATTGTCCATACGTTGGAGCATTTCCAATATGCCCCTAATATCGACAAGATTATTGTAGTATCCTTAGCATCGGGGATTCCTCAAGTGGAGTCCTTGGTGGCTAAGTTTGGTCTAACGAAGGTTGTATCCATCATTCCTGGTGGTAGTACAGGTCAGGAGTCTATCTTCCGCGGTTTAGAAGAATGTCGAAGACTATTCGATGATGAGACTGTAGTGCTCTTGCATGACGGAGTTAGACCGATCATCAATGAAATGATGATTGAAGAATGCATTTCTTGCGTGCTTCATCATGGTAATGCCATTACCGTAGCACCGTCTACGGAAACTACCTTCGTAAAAGGGGAGGAGCCTCATACGGCAGGTACAATTTTAGATCGCTCACAATGCGTAATTGCTAAGGCGCCGCAGTGCTTTTTCTTAGGTGATATTCATAAAGCCCATCTAAAGGCGAATGAAGAGAAATTGGAATTTATCGATTCTGCGTCCATGATGCAGCACTTTGGGCACACCTTATATCTAGTAGAGGGCTTGCCTGCGAACATTAAGATTACAACGCCAATCGACTTCTACACATTTAAAGCCTATTTAGATGTACAAGATAGTATGAATGTTATTGGTTTATAGTTACTTAGAGGATAAATAATG
>QWCF01001013.1_pt1 | contig 27693 bp, 24 predicted proteins | sample 1972521 | NCBI WGS metagenome assembly QWCF01 (sample SAMN09866715, study PRJNA288562) | Human oral metagenome isolate term4_saliva, whole genome shotgun sequencing...
ATTTAATGATTGTTTGATTTGTATTGGCAAATATAATACTATTTAAAAAAGCATGCAAATTTAAACAATAGTTTTTCATTTTATATTCAAAATGAGAAGTCTAAATTTATAAATACAAAAGAAATGCGACACGAACTGTCACCAGCTATGCCGCATTCATCATTTTTTACCTCAATTACCTATTGAAACTATATTATAAGAAAGAGTGTTTATAGATCGTCTTGCTTGGAACTCTCTTCAAGTGTGCTGTTTATTGCATCAAAATAGCTAATTCTAACGAAACAACTTGAGGGAGATTCTATACTGATTATCTCAAGTCCTATCGCCCCTTCGTTCAACTTCCAAAGTGTATAATATTCGCATTTTCCATCTCTCAACGATGACATTTTTAAAACATCTGAACTGGTATACGATCCTGCTTTAAAGGTTTCTGAATGTTGGAATGGCTCTCCATATTTTGAAGTTAGCATCTGTTTAAACTCATTATAATCACTTTCTAACCAAGCCCATGTCTCTCTTGGTGGCAAACAGATGACCACTTTCGACACAATATTACGATTAGGAACCGTAGCAACAAATATATTACAATTCATTTTCCCTGCAAAGGCTCCGTTAAATAATCCTACACCTTCTGCTGCTTGTATACTTTTTATTTTCTTTGCCACAAGCTTTTGGGTGAAGCTTTCTAAGGTTCCGTTAATGGGAATACCCATAAATTTAAGATGTTCATTGGCGTTTTGTGCCATAGCACCTATACAAGAGAAAATGAATAAAAGAGCTATAAGTATTCTTTTCATCATAGTTTTTGTTTGTTTAGCGTTAGTTTAAATGATATTTGCAAATATAATAACATTTTAATAAAACTACAAACTTAGACTATATTTTTTTCATTCTCATCCACCCATTATGTAAATCTGACATAATAGCATTTCTTTTACATTCTAAAAGCATCACTTTTGCGATGCAATAGCTATACTTTCACATCACAATAACACTGCTTTTGTTTTACACCCACATTTCCTTTACACTACACAACAAAAAAAATGCGGCATCAGTAGTTGTCTACTGTGCCGCATTTGTATTTATTTCATCTCTATAACCTATTGTTATAGTATCTCTTTTGCGCGAGTAAAGATGTGAAACATTGATGTTTTCGACCACATTATCTCACTTTAATTCATAAAAATCGCCATCATCATTAATACGATAGACATAAATTCGTGTTTCCTTTTTAGTGGTTTCTTTTCTATAAATGGTTCCATCTGTAAATATAGCGAAATCACCTAAGTAGTCATTATATGAGCCTGTGGCTGTCGATGACACTGAATTATTGACATCTATTCCCCCGTGTTTATAGGTATAAATAAGGAAAATATCATCTTCATTATAGTTCAAACAAAGGTAAATAGGATACTTTTTGTAGTTAGGTAGCCTGAGATAATCAAATCCATCACCTGTTTGTACGGTATCACAACGCTGTCCATCCATCAGTTTTAAATAGCCATTGTATGGTTGAATTCCATACTTAAGAGCACGAGCACTACGACTTTTACCCTTAAAGTCTTTATAAGCATCTGCTTGGGTGTACATAATTGTGGCTTTAGCATCAGGCAATCCTTGTCCATTTCGCCTGATATACTTAAACATTAAAACCACTCCTTTATGATATAAAACCAAATAATTACCTATATATATATACTCTAAGTCACGGCTATAGATACCCTTTGTGACTGGAACAAGTCGTAAAACAGGTATTTGTGTGCCGATATTGATACCTTGATTACTAAAGAAACGCACTAAATAGCCGTATAACTCTTTATTTTTTTGATAGACTCTTGTATCTTGAAGCACACGTTTTACCTTTATTTTCCTATCATTCTGAAATAGAAGAGTATCGCCTTCAAGACGAATTTTCATGTCGTATATGTCTTTTCTGGTGCGTTCATCTTCTAAATTACCAAAATTAAAATAGTCGACAAGCTCCCAAGTATCTTTCAATTGGTATGTTTTATTAGCATATTTAGCATGTATCTCATTCCAATTTTTAAGCCTTTTTTCTGTGTTATTTTGGGCTAATCCAATCTGTTTACCTCCTCCATTTACGGGCATTTGGGCATAGATAGCTCCATTTACAACCCAACATAAGGTTATACTTAGAACTATGCTTGACAGGATAAACGTTGGTCTTTTTATATATTGCTGCTGACTATTGAGCAGACTTGAGAACAATATCTTCAAAATTCGATTCATATCTATAACTTTTAAGACGACATCAATACCGCCATTGCTTTAATGCTACTAAATTACAAAACTATTTCTTATATTTAATATATGTATCTATACTTTTTCAATGATAGTAAAATGGGAGCTTATTATTTCTCGTTTTTAGACAAATATTAGAACATAAAAAACTCTCTCGCATTGCCTTAGCGACAAGGGAGAGAGCCTATTTCGTTGTAATCTATGGATTAGCTCAATATTAATCGAAGGATGATACCAAACACAAAACCTGCAATTGCAACGTAAAGACAGTTCTTTGACAAGTTAGGTTCTTTTGTTTTCTTTAAAAAGAACATTACCAATCCAAACAAAGGAACTAAGAATGAAGCAATATAGTAGAAATAAAGTACTGCACCTTTGGTTTCTTCACCTGTGTTTTCTAAGTTATTCTTAACTTCTTTCATCTTGTCTTTTAATTCATCGAATTCGTTTCCCATAATAATTTCTTTTATTTTAAGTTTGTGAATAGTGTTAACTTGTGCCACTCATCGGCGTTCAAGATATAATGTATGTATGCCGTTAAGCAATACTTATCGTTTCTTTGTAATGCATGCAGTGATTTATTGAGTTAACAAAGAAGTTGAAACTATTTTTCTTCTGCATGGTTTTTATCCCATTGTTTGTGCCATTTATAAATCCAATACTATTCTTTTTGGCACATTCTCTGTTTGGTTTACAAAGATAATGGGAATGGAATAAAATATAAGAAAGGCCCCTTCTTTTTACAAGTCTTTTAACAAAAGAAATGAGTTTTTTCGAGAATTGTTTGTGGAGACTCGAAAAAACTCATCTTAATTTATTTGTTGTTACCAATTACTTTCCATATACAACTTGCTAAAACAGCACCTGCAAATGGACCAACAATGAAGATCCAGAGGTTGCTTAACGCTGTTGCTGAACCGCCAGCAAGCTGTGCAAACAATGCAGGACCAAACGAACGAGCTGGGTTCACTGATGTTCCTGTGTAGCGAATACATACTAAGTGCACTAAAATAAGTGACAAACCAATTGCAAGACCAGCGAATTTGCCTGTAGACTCATTATCACTTGCAGTAGCTCCAAGTACTACTAACACGAAAACACATGTGAATACGATCTCTGCAATCAAACCACCTGCAACGCTAACTCCGCTTTGTAGGTCGTTAGAACCTAAGCCTGCGCCAGCTAATGCAAAGTCTGTTCCTGCGCTAGTAACGAGTGCATATAAGATAGCTGCACCCAACAAACCACCAATTACTTGGAAAACAATGTACATAAGAGCATCTTTTCCGCTCATTCTTTTGCTTAAGAAAACTCCTAATGTGATTGCTGGATTGATGTGACAGCCTGATATTCCGCCAATAGTATATGCCATTGCGATAACTGAAAGACCGAAAGCCATAGCTGTTCCAACTACTGTTGACAAATCTGCTCCAACGGGATTACATCCTAAAGACACTGCTGTTCCTTATTAATTATTGATTATTCTTTGATTGATATCCTTTTGCTGTTTTGTAATATATTGATTGAGCAAATATAAAACATTTATAGCGCCATAACAAGAATTGATTAATAAATTGAACAAATTTTAAATGTTATTACATTTTATGGCTATTTCACCTTACTTTAGTCACCTTTCATTAGTAAATAACCCCGAACGACACCCCCATATTATTGCGACTCAATTTGTTTGAACCTGCTCTGTATCGATACTAAAACAAAAAATAATGATTTGAAAAAGCACTTTTTAGATAGAGATACCTATCTATCCTAAGCTAATATGCAAGATCCAAGCAAGTATTTCGAAGAGAATAAAGGCGCAAAAGACCAGCTTTTTATTCAGCATTTCTTTTACTTTGTGATATACTTGCTCTAACTTTTGAGTGTGAAAAATAAGGTCGTAAACCCTCAATGCAACGTAAGTGACAATCGAAGGCAATAATATAAGAATGTTGATGTTATACTTCAACGCCTCAACCACATCGAAAGCGAAAAGGCTTTTAAATGCTCTTGTGGTGCCACAAGATGGACATGGCACACCTATCAACCTCTTAATGGGACATATTTCGATATGCACATTCCATAAAAGGTGGATCAACAGCCACGCAACACCAACGCAGAAGAAGATGGATATGATGCAAAGATCTCGTTTATCGCTATTCATCTACAATCTAAACTACAAAGAAAGCGAACCCACTTACCTTGACCTTAACAGTCTAAAGCGCAGTTAGTGTTCGCCTCTTTTATTTCTTTTGATTGGCTATAGCTTAGAGAGCGACTAACAATTTCTCTAAGTTCTTTTGACGAGTAGCACCCATAATCAAGAAAAGATCAATGATTGCCCATATCGAAAAGCCTCCACATGTAATCAATTTCAATACTCCTAAAGTGGTATCACCAATGTAGAAACGATCAATTCCCAATCCTCCTCCAAGTAAAGAGATGATTAATGCCATTAAAGGATCTTTGAATTGAAGCATCGACAAGGTAGATACTTGGTTGGAATCCATATTCTCAAAGATTTGTCTTACTTGATACATGCTCTCTTCTGGGAAGTATTTTCCATAAGTAGCGAGCAGTAAATTAACGTCTTTTTCCATGTTTCTTATTTCTAAAAGATAATTATTGTATTCGTTTTGATCGATATCTTACCATGTGAAAGCACTTTCATTGGTTCCTTCTCAAGATGCAATCACGTTACAGGCTCTTTACTTTTATAGACGCACAGCAGATCTAATTAGTTGCAATAGCAAACAAAAAACTTTGCAATTTTATTCAAATATATTTGCAAACAGCAAGAAATCTTTATCAATGCAAAGGTAAACAACTCCACTAAAACACCATTATTTAATAACAACTATTTTCATTTATAACCACCTATTTATATATATTACGATTAAATTATTAATCTTCTCATTTTTATAAATAGGTATTCTTTAGTAAAAGAATAAAAACAAAACGAATTTTATTTGTGTAAATTGGATAAAAAGTGTACATTTGCAGCCCGACAAAAAGAGGAGATTTAAGAAGATCATACATTATAATTGTAGCGCAATTTCAATCGGAGATAGAATTTAAAGAATACTTTATCATTGTAGACTATACGAAAAAGGCGCTTTAGAGCTTACAAATTTATTTATTAATTAAAGCCAATATTGTCATGAAATACAAAATGCTAGTGCTCGATTTAGATGGCACTCTCACCAATAATTATAAGGAGATTACCCCAAGAACCAAAGAAGCTTTGATGCAAGCGCAAGCAAAAGGCGTTAGAGTTGTTTTGGCTTCAGGACGTCCTACCTATGGAATTACCCCCATTGCAAATGAACTTATGCTTACAAATCACGGTGGATTTATTCTCGCTTTCAATGGAGGTAAGATAATAGATTACACCTCTCGTGAAACAGTTTTTGAGCAAACGATAGGCAAACCCGAAGTAGAAGCATTGTATAATGCGGCTGATAAGGCTGGATTAGCTATCCTCACCTATCAAGATTATGGTATTGTTACAACGCAAAAGGATAACAACTACGTTGAACACGAAGCCTTTATCAATAAGTTACCCGTTACACAATGCGACAATTTTGTTGAAGATTTGCAATATCCTATCAACAAATGTCTCATCGTTGGCGACCCAACTCCATTGCATGAGTTAGAACTTCAATTGTCAAAAGATTTGTTCGGACAAGTTGAAGTGTATCGTTCTGCGGGCTTTTTCCTTGAATGTGTGCCCCCAGGAGTAGACAAAGCGAAGTCGCTTGAACGTCTTCTTGCTATGGTAAACATCGACAAAGACGATGTAATTGCGGTGGGTGACGGATTCAATGACTTATCGATGATTGAGTATGCAGGGCTCGGAATAGCAATGGATAACGCCCCCGGAGAGGTTAAAAGTCGTGCAAACTTCGTTACATCATCGAACGATGAGGACGGAGTTGCAAAGGTTATCGAGAAGTTTATACTTGAATTAGACGTTGAAGAATAATTTCATTCCATAATAAAAAGAAAGAGACTGCGCTATAATGGTGCAGTCTTTTTTATTGTCCCCCACTCATCTCACTGGCTTTGTGCATCGAGTTTCATTTCCAAAAGCAGTGCTTTTAGTGCGTAAAAGCATTGACATTGATAGCTAAAAGCATTGAGTTTACAAGGCAATAACATAGCTTTTACCTTGCAAGTGCGCAATCTCTTCTTTCACAACGCATTGCGTTCACAGCACAACAGCACATCACCTCACTTCCATTCTCTTTTTCTTTCGTTTACAAATAGGCTATTGAGCCTCGTTTCTTACAATGTTTTTCGCCTAAAACTTGCTTTTTCTCTCTTCCATTTAAATAGCCATTGTTTATCATTTAGATTCGTTTTAGGTGAATGATGAAAAAGAGTTCGAAACGTTTTTCTTGTCTTTTTCTGTTGGATTTATTACATTTTTTATTAATTTTGCCGCCGACTTGCAGACTGCAAGTTAAGGGGTGCCCGACATTTCGAGCTGAGATCATACCCAAAAACCTGATCTGGATAATGCCAGCGGAGGGAAAAAGGATACCAAGAAACGCCCCTTTTGTTTATTTTTACACATTCAAAAGGAAATGAAAAAACCACAAAGTCTAGCATTTTTGTTAGCATGTTGCCCTGCACTTTATGCGGCAACGCCCGAAGAAACCAAATTAGACACACTTAAAACCTACGAACTTCAAAGCGTACAAGTGACGTCTACACGTGCCAATAGAACCACTCCTATGGCATTTCAAAACATCAATAAGCAACAACTTAAAGCCATTAACCACGGACAAGACATTCCTTTCTTGCTCTCATTAACCCCTTCTGTCATCACAACAAGTGATGCTGGAAACGGCATTGGCTACACTTCTTTGCGTGTAAGAGGTACTGATCCAAGTAGAATTAACATCACTTCGAATGGCATTCCCATGAATGATGCAGAGAGTTCTCAAGTGTTTTGGGTGAATATGGGTGACTTTGCATCGAGCATTTCGTCAATGCAAATACAACGAGGTGTGGGTACTTCTACCAATGGTAGCAGTGCTTTTGGTGCTACTGTCAATTTGGAAACCGAACAAATAGGTATGAATCCTTTCTTATCGGTGGATCTTTCGGCTGGCTCTTATGCTTCTCATAAAGAGACTTTACGCTTTGGAACAGGCCTACTTGGAGGTCATTGGGGCATTCAAGGACGCCTTTCTAATCTCGGTTCTGATGGTTATAAAGACCGAGCATCTGCCAAACTTAATTCTTATTTTGTTCAAGCTGGATACTTTGCAGATAACACTATCGTTAAATTTGTTACCTTTAACGGAACAGAACGCACTTATCATGCGTGGGACTATGCCTCTAAATACGACCAAAGTGTTTATGGAAGAACCTACAACCCCAGTGGTAAAATGGAGAAAGATGCTAACGGAAACGCTCAATTTTATCGTGATCAAACCGACAATTATCACCAACAACACTACCAATTGTTTTGGAATCAATACTTAAACAAAGATTGGACGTTGAACGTTGCCTTGCATTATACCAATGGAAAGGGCTACTATGAACAATATAAAAAGAATAAAAAGCTATTAGATTACGGATTAGATGCTAACAAAACCAAAGCTAAAAGCTCGTTAGTACGTCAAAAATGGCTCGCAAATGACTTCTTCGGAACTATTGCTTCGCTTCACTTTAACAACAAAAAGAATGTTGAAGCTACCATAGGAGGAGGCTGGAACAAATACGATGGCGACCATTATGGCTTCGTAACATGGGTTGCTAAGCCTGTAGATGCATACTTCCCCTATCATCGTTATTATGACAATAACACCAAGAAGACCGACTTTAATGTTTATTCTAAATTGAATTATACTTTTGTTGAGGGCTTAAATGGATTCGTAGACCTACAATATCGCCATGTAGGAATAAAGATGAACGGTCCTTCTGACGTGATTAATGCAAGCACTGGAGCACTTGTTTATGACCTAAACAATAACTTTAGCTTCTTTAATCCTAAGTTCGGAGTGAACTATCAGATTAATCCTAACCACCGATTCTATGCAAGTTATGCTATATCTCATCGTGAACCAGTGCGCAACAACTATGAGAACAATCTCAATGCACAACTCGCTTTGCCAACAGCAGAACGCTTAAACGACCTTGAAGTGGGCTATCAATTAAGATTAAAGAACTTCAATGCTGGTGTAAACTTCTACCACATGAACTACAAAGACCAATTCGTTTTAACTGGAGAGCTAGACAATTTGGGTGAAGCTATTACACGAAACTTTGAAAAGAGTTATCGTATGGGTGTTGAATTGGAAATGAACTACAAGCCAACATCATGGTTTGAATGGAGCGCAAACGCTACTTTCTCTAAGAATAGAGTGAGCAATGTGAGCGTAACCGACGACAAAGGCGCAACTCAAGTCATTGAAGGTGAATCGCCATTATCATTCTCTCCAAGCGCAATGTTTAACAACATCTTCACCTTTAACTATAAAGGTTTCAAGGCAATGTTGATCAATCGCTATGTAGGTGAGCAATACTTAACCAACACTGGTATAAGAAATATGGTATCAAAGGATAAGGATAACAACCCAGTTCTTTCTACAATGATGTTGAAGAGCTATTGTGTTACCGACTTAGACCTGTCTTATAACTTCTCATTAAAGCGTTTAGGCGTGAAAGATGCAACCTTTGGAGTGAGCTTCTACAACCTCTTTAGCGCAAAATATGACAACAATGGTTGGGCAGGACCAAAATACACAAAGGTGAACAACAAACTAACTGCAGTGAACACAGAGGGTCCTTACGATACATATGCAGCAGGTTTTGCTCCTTCTGCGCCCTTTAATTTCATGGCACACCTATCTTTAAACTTCTAAGATAAAATATGATTACAAGCTATATAGTCCAACATTGGTTAGATATTTTCACCACAATACTCGGTTTAGTCTATATTTATTTAGAGTATAGAGCAAGTATTGCGCTCTGGTTTGTGGGTATAATCATGCCTGCTATGGACGTTTATCTATATTATTCGCATGGACTTTATGGCGATGCAGGAATGGCTGTGTACTACACTTTCGCTGGTATTTATGGCTATGCAATGTGGAAATGGGGCAACAAGGCACGACATTCGCAACATGGTGCGAGTGCCATTACACACATGCCGCAACGCCTTTATCTTCCCGTTACACTCATAATGTTTGCCACATGGGCTGCTACATACTATATTTTAGTTACCTTTACCGACAGTAATGTGCCTATGTTAGATGCTTTCACCAATGCTGTTAGCTTTATAGGGCTATGGGCTTTGGCTCGAAAATACATCGAACAATGGTTATTTTGGATTGTTGTAGACATCATTTGCACCATACTTTACATCTATAAAGGCATACCTTTCAAAGCTGGTTTATATGGACTTTATGTCGTTATTGCCATCTTAGGCTGGTTTAAATGGAAGCGAATGATGCTCAATCAACAAAATATCACCCTACAAGAATGATAAAGAAACTAAACGAAAGTACGCTTTTCGATGCTGTAATTGTGGCTAATGGCTCGTTCCCCACATCGCAATTGGCATGGCATTTCTTAAAGAATTGCCCCTATATATGCTGTTGTGATGGTGCAGGAGCAACCCTTATTGAACACGGATTGAAGCCTCATGCCATTATAGGTGATGGCGATTCGTTGCCACAAGCATTTAAAGAGCAGTATAAAGACATTCTACATATTGTAGAAGAGCAAGAAGACAACGATTTAACCAAAGCCACTTTGCATTGCAAAAGCTTAGGTTTTAAACGCATTTTGTATGTCGGAGCAACGGGAAAAAGAGAAGATCACACACTCGGAAACATTTCTTTAATGATGCGTTATTTTAAAGAATTCGACCTCGAACCTGTGTGTTTAAGCGACTATGGCTACTTTATTCCTGCCCAAAACACCTGTTCTTTTGAAACGAAAGTAGGCAAGGCGGTGAGCATCTTCAACTTCTCTTGCACCCAATTGCAATCCGAAGGACTGCAATGGAGCCTCTATCCCACCTATGAATGGTGGCAAGGTACGCTCAACAAAGCTACCAACAACATGATAACTATTCGTTCAAATGGATTTTATATGCTCTACTTTGAGATATAAAACGAATGAAGAAACGATATAACAAACGATCATTTATAAAGCAGAAGACCTATTTTGGTTTTCTGCTTTTTTTCTTTTTAGATCGTTTTTTGCACCCTTTCTTAATAAACAAATAGAAACTATACACAAAAAACACTTTTTTTTCTTTCTTAGAAAAATAAAAGCTTCATATTGCTTGCGTTCCTAATATATATTTATATCTTTGGATTATCTGTAGATAAAACAAGTTAGATCATAATACAAACTAAGATAGAGTTTTAGATTATATATTCAGAATTATAATATTATTAATAGAATTATAAGAAGATATCTTCATCATAATTAAAAGATTAGACAAATTTAATATCAAATAAGATAGCCAATTAAAATTATTTATAGGTCCTAAGAAGTAGCATGGATAACCTTTCGCTACTAAATAAACATTTAAGAGAGTATGGATACATCTAAAGAAATCTTGAACAACCCTTTCGTTAACAAGGGAACAGCCTTCAGTATGGCTGAACGTGAGAAGTTAAATCTCGTAGGATTACTCCCTCCAGTTGTGCAGACACTTGAGGAACAAATAGAAAGAACATATCTACAATATCAGAAAAAGGTAAATAATCTGGAGAAACGTGTATATTTAATGACACTTTTCAACACCAACCGCACTCTGTTCTATGCTCTTATGGCACAGCACATCGAGGAGTTTATGCCGATTGTTTATGATCCAGTTGTTGCAGATGCTATTCGTCAATATGACGAATTATTCATGAAACCACAGGATGCAGGATTTCTATCTATCGACCATCCTGAAGATATTGAGAAGTCATTGCGCAACGCTTCAAAAGGAAAAGATATAAAACTCATTGTGGTTACTGATGCCGAGGCCATATTAGGTATAGGTGATTGGGGTGTAAATGGTGTTGCCATTGCTATTGGGAAACTAATGGTTTATACCGCAGCAGCTGGTATTAACCCTAATAAGGTTTTGCCATTAGTACTTGATGTGGGAACTGATAATAAACAATTGCTCGACAATCCTCTTTATTTAGGCAATCGTCATGAACGTGTCCGTGGTAAAAAATATCATGAATTTGTAGACAAGTTTGTTGAAACAGCAGAACGTCTATTTCCGAACTTATACCTTCATTGGGAGGACTTTGGCCGTCCTAATGCCGCAGCTATTCTCGAACGCTACCAGAATAAGATTACAACTTTCAATGATGATATACAGGGAACCGGTATAGTTGCGCTGGCAGCTATCCTCGGAGCACTAAATATCTCTAAACAAAAATTTACCAACCAACGTGTAATGGTGTTTGGTGCAGGAACAGCAGGCGCAGGAATTGCACATCAGATTTACGAAGAATTCATGCAACAAGGCCTATCTTCTGAAGAGGCAAAGCAACATATTTATTTAGTAGACAAGCAGGGATTACTCACTAATGACATGACCGATTTGACAGAAGGACAGCAGTTCTTTGCACGCTCGACAAGTGATTTACAGGTGCCTCTACCTACTTTACACGCAGCAGTTAGTGCTATTCAGCCTACGATATTAATAGGAACGTCTACACAAGCAGGAGCATTTACAGAAGAAATAGTAAAGGAAATGGCTGCACATACAGAACGTCCTATTATCTTCCCGCTGTCAAATCCAACAGAACTTGCAGAAGCAAAGGCTTCTGACTTGATAGAATGGACTGACGGACGTGCACTCATCGCTACTGGTATCCCAAGCTCACCTGTCAATTATAAAGGAGTAACTTACACTATTGGACAAGCTAATAACGCTCTGATGTATCCAGGATTAGGACTTGGTGTGATAGCTTCTACTGTAAAATTAGTAGATCAGTCACTCTTATCAGCTGCAGCGCATGCATTAGGAGGAATCGTGAATGTATCAGAACCTGGCGCAGCAGTACTCCCTCCTGTGAATAAAATAACTTCTTTCTCACAGCATCTTGCTGAGGTAGTAGCACAACATGCCATTGACCATAAAAACACAAAAGAGAATATTACTGATGCACGTGCTGCTGTTGAGCATATAAAATGGTATCCTCGTTATGAATAGTCGGGAAATACAAGTGATTTTTATTATTAAATATTGCTTCCCGATAAAACTTAAATCGCATATAAATTCTTGCGGAATTGCCTGTATATAGGTAATTCCGCAAGAATTTTTCAAGTCCAAGAGAGGATTTAATCCCTTCAATTTTATATTACAAAAATGTTTATAGGATGCACTGCAAATAACTTTTAACATAAGGTTATCATTAAAATTGCATAAAAACATCTATTTTTGTAAATATAATTCATCGTAAATATGAACACAAAACACATTATAAGCTCTTGCTTTTTATCAGCGATATTATGTGCTTCTTGTAGCTCAGGATATCACCTTTCTAATATAACTCGTGATCGAATACTCATCGATAACAGATATGATGCAAGTCCAGATGCCGACGCAAACACCGACCAGAGAGTCCGCTATCTAATTTGCTCTCAGACATTCTTGTTTGGGGCGCAAAACCCTATCAACAGCAAGTGGATTTCGCTGTTTATAACATCGGAGGCATTAGAGCTGCATTCGCAAAAGGCGACATTACGGTGGGTGATGTGGTGGACGTTGCTCCTTTTGAGAATAAGATTTGCTTCTTAACCCTTAGCGGTGAGAAGGTGATGGAGCTGTTCAAGCAAATCGCTTCCACTGGTGGTGAGGGCGTAAGTGGCTCTGTTCACCTTGAGATAACAAAGCAAGGCGAATTGAAAAAGGCTCTTATCAACAACCAACCTATCGACCCTAACAAGCAATATCGCATCGCAACGCTCGACTATTTGGCTCAAGGTAACGACAAATTAGAGGCATTTAAGAGCAAAACAAACGTGCTTTCGCCTCAAGACTATCATAGTAATGTGAGATTCATCATTATGGATTACTTTAGAGAGGCAGCCAAACAAGGTCAAAAAGTGGGTGCAAAGGTGGAAGGACGAATCACTATTTTGCCCTAAATATTCATTCATTTATTTCAAAAAAGACAATGAAAAAACTCATCATAGCACTCAGTTTAGCAGCTACATTCGTTGCAACAAAAAGTGAAGCACAAACCAATAGCCCAGCGAAGTCAACCGAAAAGGGAACAAAAGAATTGGTTATTTTGCACACAAACGACACACATAGCTGTATATATCCATTGAACCCACAACTTGCCGACACGCTAAAAGCTGGACGAGGAGGCTTCCTTCGTCGCATAGCCATGTTGAAAGAGGAACGCAAAAAGAACCCCGATCTATTGCTATTCGATAGCGGTGACTTTTCACAAGGGTCGCCTTACTACACTCTTTTCAAAGGAGATGTGGAAGTAGGACTGATGAATAAGATGCATTATGATGCCGTAACGATTGGTAATCACGAGTTCGATTTCGGCTTAAAGAATATGGAACGCCTCTTTAAAAAGGCGAACTTCCCCATCGTTTGCTCTAATTACGACTTCACAGGAACGCCTCTTGCAAAGATTGTTAAGCCTTATGTGGTATTGAAACGCAAGGGAATTAAGATTGGAGTATTTGGTCTTGCGCCTCAATTAGATGGTTTGGTGGACGCTAAGAACTATGAAACGGTGCGTTATATCAACCCAATCACTGCTACCAATGAGGTGGTATCGACTCTTAAAAACAAAGAGAAATGCGACCTTATTATATGTATTTCGCATTTAGGTTGGACCGAAAAGACGATGAACGATCAAATACTTATCCCTCAAACTCGTTATGTAGACTTGGTATTGGGTGGTCATTCACACACTTTCTTCGAGACACTTAGAACCCATAAAGACCTCGATAACAACACTGTTTATAACGATCAGAACGGTAAAAGCGGTATCTTCATTGGAAAGATGACTATCCAAATGGCGAAAAACAAACGCTAAATTGTTTTTTCAAGGTCTGCTCCCTTTATTTTAAAGGGCTACGGGCTTACCCAATAAAAGCATTGTAATTACTTGTTAATCGTTTACTATTTATTTGTTAATCATTAACTATTTACTTATTTGTATTTTACTCTTCGCCTATTCGTATTCTACCCTTTTCTTGGAATACTCCATCCTTTGATGGTACATTGCGCCATAGTTTAACGGCCATGTTCCAGCATTTTTTGCTGTAACGCTTTAGAGAAAACAAGGCTAATCACTCCCCTCTCCCCTTGGAGAGGGGCTGGGGGTGAGGCCGGTTGGGGGGGCCTTCCTCCACTTTCCTTCCCATAAATACCTATATATAGGTATTGCCCAATTCGTTATAAACACCTAACTTTGCAAATTACATAGTACACTTTGCACTTAACAGGACAAGAAAAAGACAAAAAAGATATGAAGTTTCCCACACGAATTCTATGGGGAGGAATACGTGTTATGGTTTTGTTCATCACTTTGGCGTGCGTTTGTAACCAGTTTGCACACGCCCAATCCACAGACGAGAACATCTCATTGACCATTACCGACCGCAATGGGCAGGCCTTACCTTACGCCACTGTTATCGTAGAGAGTGCCGGCCTTACCTATACTGCCGACGCACAAGGCCGATTACGCCTAAAAACGGCACTCTTTACCACCAAAGGCACGCGCCTAACAGTGTCGTATCTGGGCAAAGCAACACGCCAGTTAACCATTACGCACGATGCTGTGGCGAAAGAAAAGAAGATAAACATCGCACTAGACGACAACAACCTTTACCTGAAAGACGTGCAGGTAAACGCCACGCGCGCACCCAGACACAGCAACTCGTCGATGCTCATTCAGCGAAACACCATCGACAACATACAGGCTTACAGCTTGGCAGACATCGTTCAGGCACTGCCAGGCAAGGCCATTCTCAACACCGACATGCACAATGCCAGTTTCTTAACCTTGCGTTCGGCTCTGCAAGGCGACTTGCAAAACCCACTCGATGCCTATTCGCGCAACAAGCTTAACGACTATGTGCGCAACGCCGCCTTTGGCATTGCCTACGTGGTAGACGGTACGCCTCTCTCGAACAACACCAATATGCAGCTCGACAGCTACGGAAAGTGGGGCGGCATAAAGATGTTCGACCGCCGTTTTAACACCGATAACAACGAGAATGTGGGCAGCGGAAACGACTTGCGCCTTATTCCCGCCTCGTCGATAGAGAGCGTTGAGGTTATATCGGGCGTTGCTCCAGCCAAGTATGGCGACCTAAGTAACGGCGCCGTTATCATCAATCGCCGCGCCGGACTTACGCCTTTCTACGGTAGCGTTAAGGTGCAATACGATATTTTCAATGCTTCGCTGGGTAAAGGTTTCGCCCTTGGCGAGCGTTGGGGTATGCTCAACCTCAACATTGACTATCTGCACAGCACCCGCGACAGGCGCGACAAGCTGAAAACAAACGCCAACATCGCCCTCAACGCCACGTGGACACACACCATTAGTAGGGCATTGGCATGGGAAAACACCCTCTCGGCCGATTTCTCTAGAAACGTTGACGGACTGAAAAGCGACCCCGATGCAACGCTTAATCGCACCCGAACCGACCAGCAGAACCTGCGTTTGGCCCTGCGTGGTGCGCTTTCGCCCCAGCAAAACGCACTTATCGACGGCATCGACTATAACTTTTCGCTCTCCCTGTTGCACCAATACGACATGCACGAAGAGTTTATTGCCAATAACAGACTGAACCTTATCACCGACGCTTACACCAACGGACTGCACGAAACCGATGTTGCGCCACCTTATTACACAGCCCTTTTGGAGATAGACGGCAAGCCCTTGGCCCTCTCGGCCAACGTGGAAGCACGCCGAACACTAAAATGGAGTCGCGCAACACACACGCTTAGTCTGGGTGTTCTTGCACGACACGAGGCCAATCATGGGCGTGGAAAGATTTTCAACGCAGAGACTCCGTTCTACGATGGCGGACAAGGCGGACGTGGCGACCGCTCTTATCAATACCGAAACCGCATCAAATTGAACCAATACGGCATGTATCTGCAAGACAAGTTGGTGTTGCCCACGGCTCACGGAACGTTAAGCACAACGGCAGGCCTACGTCTTGAATACCAAAACCAACGTTTCGCAGCCTCTCCACGCATCAATATGATGTGGGCGTTAGACAATGGATTGAGCTTCAACGCAGCCTATGGCATCAGTTATAAGATACCTGCCACGGCTTTTCTATATCCCGAAAACGTGTACTTCGACCGCCTTGTGTATAGCAATTACAGCAACAACGCCAACGAGCGGCTCTTTATGTACAAAACCAAAGTGGTTAATCCCACCAATCCCAACTTGCTTTCGCCCTACACACACAGCTTTGAAGTGGGTACAGCCTATGCCAATGCCAACTTCAACACCTCGCTAACGGGTTATCTTAAAATAGACTTGCGTGGCATTAGTTCAGAAGCTGTGCTCGATACGATGTGGGTTCAGCGTTACGAAACGGTGTCGCAACCGCCCAACGAACGGCCCATTTACGCACCAAAGGGCGACCCCCAACTCATCATCGACTATTATTTTACGCCCCGCAACCTGCTTTATAGTCGCAATGCAGGCGTAGAATGGATTGGCAACCTGCGCGATATCAAGCCCTTGGGCTTAGGCGTTAACTTCTCGGTGGTTTACAATTACAGCCTTTACCATCAGCAGGGCGAACGCGTGGGCACGTCTATCGACCTCGACAAAGAGGCCGTTTCGGGCATCTACGCTCCTACGAAGAACAGTTCGCACGAACTTATCTCCACCCTAAGCCTCACCAAACAGATACCCACCCTTGGCTTGATATTCAACCTGCGCTTACAAAACTTCTGGTTCAGGCACTTCAATCGTCATGGGTTCGACATCTATCCCATCGGCTATATCGACCAAAACTTCCGTCGTGTGTACCTCGACGAGCAGCAACGAAAGGACATTCGCTGGACGTATCTGCGACTAAAAGACAACGAACCCGTAAATATTTCGCAGCCAATCATCGTCCCCAATTGTCATCTTCGCGTGTCTAAGGAGATTGGCAAGCAGCTACGCCTGTCGTGCTATATAAATAATGTGTTCAATTATCGCCCTTGGGTAGAACGCCAAGGCGAACGAATATACTTTAATCAGCCACCAACGGTGAGCATGGATGTTAGCTACAAGTTTTAGTTAGTCTTATCCGCTGCTCGCCAAAAGCGACACAAACAAACAATAAATACATAACAAAATGAAAAAAACAAAACATTGGGGCAACCGTATCGCCCTATTTATGATGATGGTCATGCCCATTATCTTCACTGCTTGTAGCGAAAATGACGCACCCGAAGTGTCAAGTGCATCGGTGAAAGTAAGCGTTAAAATCGACAAGGCTTTCGAGAAAGCGAAAGCCCAAAAGGTTGCAATTACCTTGCGCAACACCAGCACCGGGAAAGAAACAGCTTACGAAACCACCGTCAACGGCACGGTGCAGTTGCCCAATCTGCCTGTAGACATGTACGATATAACGGCTAGCTACACCCTGCCTGCCAGCGAATACAACGAAATTACAGGCGAAAAGAGCACCGAAGATGTGCTTTTCTCGGCCGCTGCAACGGGCGTACAACTTCAACCCAACAAAGAAACGACTATCAATTTGGTGCTAACCACGTCCACAACTGATGATTTCGTTCTCAAAACGATATACTATGCAGGGTCGGATAGCAAGAAAGCAGCAGGCGAAGACGATCGTTTTATCGAGATCTACAACAACTCTTCGCGCACACTTTATGCCGATAGCCTTTGTTTTGCACTCACAACGATGAACCGTTACGGCTTTTTGGCCGATGGAAAGCCGCATCCTTACAAGGATAAGAATATCTATACAACCCCCAGTGGCGCGTTCGATTGGAGCAAATCAGAAGGTATGGCCGACACGGAAGGCGCAAACAGCAAGTACGTTTACGGCGATGTAGTTATCATGGTGCCTGGTTCGGGCAAGGATTATCCCATCAAACCCGGCGAAAGCTTTATCATTGCGCCCTTCGCACAGAACTATAAACAACCCTTTACCACGTCATCGGGCAAGCAAGTTACACCCGAATGGCCCGACTCAACGCTCGACCTAAGCAAGGCAGAGTTTGATGTTGTGTACCCCGGCTACGAGGTATTGGATAACAAGAGTGCCGCAAATATGGTGATTATAAAGAAAGGTAGTAACAAATACATGCGCCTTTCGCGCAACGGTAAAGAGGGTTACGTCATCTTCCGCCATCCTTCTCCCAGCAAGTTACCCGAATATCGCCGTCCATTTATCGACCCCAAGAAAGGCAGTCACTTTACTTACATGCAAATTCCGAACACATCTATCATCGATGCCGTTGAGGTTATCAACCCCAATGCCGATGGTTATGTGTCGCCAAAGGCTTTCCAGAAGTCGCTTGATGCTAGCTATGCCTTCTCCAAACCTGATAACAGCTTCCGCTGTATCACACGTAAGGTGAGCCGAGTGAATGATGGTCGCCGTATATTACAAGACCTCAACAACTCTGCACTCGACTTTGTTCAGATGATTCCAAACCCTAAGGCGTTTGTCCCAAGCAAGTAACGCCCCATTATAAGCTTCTCCGCCTGCCTGCTTTTGCTATACAGGCAGGCGGAGAATTGCCTATAACGAAATTCCCAAATCAACAACATGCACGCACGTTTATTCGTATCTAGCCTCTTGTTCGGGCTTTTCCACATCGCCTCCGCTCAAGATTCGCTCACGCATTTTGCTGTTCCAACTCCCCAAGAGTGGCAACAGCACCACCAAACCATGGCTTCGCCCCTAGGCATTTACTTGCTACCGGCGCAGAGTTATGGCTATACCTCGGCGACTTTCAGCCACGAACGAGGCCCTTTAATGCGCTTGCAGATACCCGAAAAAGATACGAATCTGCGACTCTCGTCAATGGGCGTGTACACGTCTAAGCGTTGGCGACTATATGGGGAATTTGCCTACAACCGACAATTTGCCGATAGTGTGGGTTGGCTGCTTAGCGAAACGCCACGCCTGGGCATGCCTTACTACTTCGCTTCGCCACGCAAAGGCAACTGGCTAAACGAAACCTACCAACTTAAAGGCGCAGCCAATTACCGCCTTTCGCACCTGTTCGACCTCGGTGCAGCCCTGCAAATAAGGTATCATAAGGGTGCACGCAGCAACGACCCACGCCCCTCTACCGAGAGCTTTTACTCGCGTTATCACCTCAATGTGGGCCTAAACCTCGCCCCCGTGCATATCTCTATGGCGGCAGGAATGGTCTACGGAACAAGCGATAACAACCTGATCTACGTGAACGAGAATAACGATCGCATCGACCGATTGGACTTTATGGCCTACGAACTGATGGGATTTGGCATGCACCGAAAGACAGGTAAGCTGCAAAACCGCGAGATGCAAGCCAACACCTACGGGCACGAGCTGTCGCTGCAAGCCAGCTTCACCTGGAACGAAACAATGCTTTGGGCGCGCGCCAGCCATCTTGCGCAACGCGACAGCATACGCCGAAGCCGAACAAAAAACGTGTCGGCCAACCTCCTTTCCACCTATAACCTCCGTCAAACGCGCATTCTTGCGGGCCTAATTCATTCCCTTTCGCCCGCTCTTCGCCTGCAAACCACAGTTCACGCTCACTTTACTAAGGGCTGGGATAGGCTAGACAACATCCTTGGCGGACAGAAAAACTATGTGTATAACCATCGCGATGTCGGCCTTAACGCTTTGCTCTACCATCGTTTTACCTCGCAGCGGCTCAACCTATTTGCACTCGATGCCACCGCCGAACACGAGAAACGACAAGACGGAGCCACGCAACACACCCTCGTTCGCGATGCTTTCCATCTCGCCGCAGCCTATCGTTCGCAACGTCCCTTGCCTCGAAACTTCGCCTTTTTCTATGGTGCAAGCCAAGCTTTCACCCTGCCCAAGGCCTCGTTAAGCTACCCTTCAACGCAAGAAACGGTGTTCTCTACCCAACTAGCACTTCCCCTGCAACGTTTCTACGCCACGTCTACGGCCAGCACACGCATAGCCTTGGGCACGGCCAAGCGTTTCGCCCACTATCAGCTGACGCTCTCATTGGCCTACCAATTGGGCTATGTGCTTAAAGCCCAACCCACCATTCACGGCACGCGCCACAACTTTGAGGCCGCCCTTGGCTTGGCTTTCTAGCGGGGCACAGTCCTATATCAAACAGCGATAACACCCCTTTGCGGAAATGAAAAAATACCTCCTTATCCTTGCTCTCGCCCTGTTTGCCCTTTCGGCAAACGCCAAACGCACACAGGCAACACTGTCCACCGACCCCAATCTGCATGTGGGCAAGTTGCCAAACGGCCTTACCTATTATATACTTCACAACAACACGCCCCCAATCGCGCCAATTTCTACCTCGCCCAATGCGTTGGCTCGCTGCAAGAGAGCGACAACCAACGCGGCTTGGCCCACTTCTTAGAGCATCTTTGCTTTAACGGCACGCGCCATTTCCCATCCAATACGCTCGTGGCTTACCTCGAAACGCTTGGCCTAAAATTCGGTCAAAACATCAATGCCTATACCGGAATGGAGCGCACCGTGTATCATCTCAACAACGTTCCCACAGCGCGCTCCTCGGCCTTAGACAGTTGTCTGCTTGCACTTCGCGATTGGGTGTGCGACATTTCGTTATCGCCCGAAGAGATAAATAAGGAACGTGGCGTGATTAACGAAGAGTGGCGACAACGCAATTCGGCCACGGCACGCATGCTACAACGCAATCTCCCGCGCTTTTACCCCAACAGTTTGTACGCTCGGCGCGCCCCAATAGGCTTGATGGAAGTGATAGATACCGTTGGCCCTTCCACCCTTCGGCAGTATTATCACCGCTGGTATCATCCCCAAAACCAAGCAATTATCGTGGTGGGCGATGTGGATGTGGCACGCACGGCCAAACGTATCGAGGTACTTTTTGCCCCCATACGCCCCACCAAGGCCGCGCGCCGACCCGCCATTGTGCCCGTTGCCGACAACGCCAAGCCCATCGTTGTGGTGGATAGCGATGCCGAACAGCTCACCACGCTTGTACAAGTGTTCTGCAACCTTCAATCTCAATGCTTTTACATGCTAAAAGCAATGCAATTAGAAAACATCTTGGTGCTATATCATTCAAAGGGCGATACTATCACACTAAAAGAGTGGCGTTCTTTTTCTATTTTTAGTGTCCTCTTATCTTCCCCAAAAACGATAAAAGCGACACAAGAAATACTCCATTCACTTTTATATATGGCGAAAAAATTGTTCTGTTTCGCACCTCTATTTTATATTAGTCGCATATTTATGCAGTAAAAGCTCCAAAATTTAAGTTTTTTGGTCGAAAAAACGGCTTATTATTTTAATTTAATCTAAAATCAATCAATAAACAATAATTACATGGTTTTTATGCTATTTTGTTTGCATTGATTTAGAACAAAAGCATTACATTTGTCACGCTAAACATAAAAATGTAGAAGAAATATACCATAAAAGATACGTCGACAGAACGAACAAGAGGTTTGTTTTGTCCCGATAAGTGTATTTAATTGGGGACGATAGTTATAGACGTAGGAGAATAAAAAAATTAATAGAAGAACAAATGAAAAAGAAAGAACGTGCTGATTACACCCAACCAGCGAGTTGGGTTGTATCATGTTATGAAGAACCTTTATTGCATTATGCATCCATAAAGGGCAAAGTTAATCCATTTATAGACGGCGGTGAACCTGAAGAGGGCAACCCATCGGAAACCAATCCATTTGAAGATTAACATCATAAACAAAAGATTAAAACAGAATAGTTATGTGTTTTAGGCTGAGAACCTGAGATACTCACTTTCAAAATCAAGACAAATATATTTTATTATGAAGAAACTCACATCATTATTAGCTATTATGATGCTCGTATTTTTCGTAGCTTGTAATAGGGTGGTTATTCCTTGGACAGTTACATCAGAAGGCGTTCTTGAATTGCTTCCTAAAACGAGCTTTAAGATGGCCACTGGCACTGATATTAGCAAGGGTACATGGTATGTTTGCGGTGTTATTGGTGGTGTAGTTTCAGGCACTCCTTCAACTAATGTCACTGGAATTCAATTTAAACGAGTTGCTGCTCGTGCTGTTCCAGGGGCTAACTTCGATGCTGATATCCCCTATGTTTTCACATGGAGAAGACTTACTGCACACCCAACATCTAACAAATTGCGCAGCGAAAACCCTGTTTCTCTATCTCCATTAGGCACCTTCTCTCGCCTAACTGTGAGCAACAAAACAGGCTTCGGCATTAAATATAAAGGTATTAGAGTGATCACTTCTAATAAAACTGAAGGTAAATTAGATTTGGATAACATCGTTAATTCAACTCTAAAAGATACTCCAAGCAATATCGAAAGCACTGATAAAAGCTACGCATCTACCTTTAAAATCATTCAAACTGCAGGCAAACCAAAGAACTGTAACTTGTATTATGCAGACTATTCTTTCGACGAAGTGCAAGTACAAAACGGTGCTTCTGACCCTGCTTATACTTATATTTGGATGGTTCCTGATGTACAAAAGATTGAGTTTACTGCACCTGGTGGAGTTCAAAAGACCAACTATATTGAAAAGGCTCAAGTGCTTTTACATGCCGCTCCCATCAATCCAAGTGACCCAAGTATCGACATGTTGCCTGTATATGGTACACGTGCATTCTTCACTAACGGTAAAAGTTACTCATTTAAGGGTGTAGCTACTTTCGAATATGCACCTCTTCACTATGTGGCTAAGCGTGATAACTTCGGCACAGACGATAGCTATTCGAGCGCAGACGACGATATTTCTAAGACAATTGCATACGATGTGGAGGAATATGAGCGTAACTTAAGCAATATCCCAGCAGGCTATTACGCTGCAGATAAGGCTAAATGGGCTACTATCTTCAACAACACTTTCAGCTTTATCGGTCTTGCTCCTTTCAGATACGATACTTATCAAAAGGCACCTACACACAGAGTGCTTACTCCATGTAATCTAAAAGAAAAGAAAACATATGTTCATACTTATGCAGGTGCAGCGTTTGAAGACAACTATAGAGGCTTTAACAGCATCACTTATATGATGGGTATGGAGGGTGTTGCAAACAGATTGACTGACAAATCTCTTGGAGCTACCTACTTAGACTATAACACTGTGCCTTATACAGCTGCTTCTTTTGCTCCTGTAAACTATGGTAGCAGTTTTACAGTGAACGACTATCCTATCGCAACCGATAACAAATATCGTTACACTATACGTTGGGAAGATATTAATTTCAGCAGAAACGACCAATCAGCTCTTAAACTTAGACAACGCTATTTGGGTGAACATTTCGTGTTAGACCTTGAAGATATTGCTAATGAAAAGTTCTGGGAGCCTCTCGATTCTGACTATCCAAGCGACTTAACACGTATCTTCCCTTACAAAGGTTGCTACGCATTCAATGCAGGAAACGGTCCTTTCATGCCTTATAAGCGTCTACAAGGAGCTATGTACTACGTGAATGAGCCTTTCGATAGAACAAGTGATAACATCGTAGGAAGTGCTACTACAGACACATCTGACTCGTATGCATCTCTCACTTTGCGTGGTAATGGCGGAACAGATAACTATGGTTATGCTTCAGGTTTCAAGTTCCCAATTCGCAAAGGAGCACGTCCTGAGGTAAGAACTGGTGTGAATAGAGGTCAAACTATTGTATGGGAAAGTACTGTAGACTTTATTACTATGAGAGCAGCAGTGCGTCTTTGGAAGATCAACCCAAGCAATCACTAACATAAAGAGATTGCAATGAAAAGATTGAATTAATCCTTTCTAACATAGATAGAGCACCTATGGCAAGTTTAATACTTGTTGTAGGTGTTTCTTTTTGCCCCTATTGCACGATAATTGTATAAAGAACGAGAAGACAGGAGAATAATTTTATATTGGTAATTCGCCTTGTTTCTGAGTTTCATTCATTACCTTTGCACCACAGGATAGCATTTTATGCGAAGTGAGGATAACGAGATTAGAGATAAAAAGTGGGGAACACCGCTATTGTTTCAGGTCATTTTTAAGATGATCTACCCCTTATCCAAGCGCACACCCTTGTTCGTTACAAAATAAAAGAGAAACCAATATACAACAATAACAATATGAAATTGATAAAATTATGCCTTCGTTTGCTTTTAGGAGCATTTATGACCTATGCGGGAGTGAGTCATTTAACCTTCAACCGCACCGAGTTTGTGGCACAAGTGCCTATGTGGTTGCGTTTTAATGAAGGCTTTACCGACTTTGTAGTACTTGCTTCTGGCGTGGTAGAGATACTTCTTGGCTTGTCGATGATATTCTTATTTAAGAAGAAAGCCACAGTGGGTGCGCTTCTTGCGATATTCTTTGTGTTGATATTCCCAGGCAACTTAAACCAGTATTTCTATCATATCGATTCGTTTGGACTCAATACCGACACTGCACGACTCATTCGTTTGTTCTTTCAACCCGTGCTCATTGCGTGGGCGTTGTGGTCTACTGGCGGTTGTTGCGTTTTGAAAGAATGGTGGAATAGAATTACCAATAAGCAATAAAGACATCTGAACTGAGTGAGATAAGACCTCGCTAAAAGTGCATATTAAAAGAAAAAAGATAGCATCAACTTATTTTTAAGTAGATGCTATCTTTTATTTTGGGATTGAGTTACTCTTTTACTCGTGTCAGAGAATAATAAAATTTGCGATCTGAATCTTTGTATTTATTCAGTGAAAACAACTCCATAGAAGTGTCGGTGAGCTTCAATATCTTGTATTTATTATTATTACTTGTAGGTTGTCCATTCGATAAGTAATACTTACAAATCACTCTTATGGTGTCACCATTCAAGCGATAGTAGCCATTTCCATTGCTGGGCACAGCCCAAATACCATTCTTTTTCACGATATCATAAGGCTCTAAGTCTTCATACCAATGATAAAATGCCCCTTTTTCGGTAAATTCCCAACGCTGACGATTCTCCTTTTCTGCCGTAAATGTTCGTATATAATCAGGACGATTGTTCTCACTTGGACCAAAAACAATCCTATATGTGTTTAGTGCCCACATCCCCTTTATGTTCTCTATCGATGGAACCACTTGAGGTTCATCCTCGTCTTTACTACAAGAACTCAAGACTAAAGCACACAAAAACGATGCGAGCACACACCAAAACTGCAATTTTTTCATTCTTTTCCTCCGCTACTTAAGATGTTTAAACGAGTTTATTGTTCCTCCTTCTCATCACTTTATTCTCTTTAAAGAGTAATGAACAGCATGACAGAGATCGTTGTTATCAACTCGTGTCAACTCCATTGTATCTTTGTTTTTACTGATGTAAAGGTAAATGTTTTTCTTTATCTATGCTGAAATCGCTCTAAAATGTATCATTTTAAAGGTTCTTTTAATAGTTATTCAGATAGCCAAAAGGAAGGAAATAAAAGTAAAAAAGAATATATTTCACCCTTAGTAGACCTTTTCAACATATAAAATCGAAACCTAAAAGTATCATTTGGATTTTAAATCACGATGCGTGCGTCTTATTTTTTCGACAAAACTTCAGCAAGAAATGCAACATAAAGCCTCTAACTAACGGAAATGATAGTTTTTATTTGCTTTTTTAGATTATAATTCTTACATTTGCAATATAATCTAACATCAAAAAAATATGGGAATTTTTGCAACACTTATCATCGGAGCTATCGCAGGATGGCTTGGAGGAAAGATTTATAAAGGTAGCGGACTTGGACTTCTTGGCAATATTATTGTTGGTATTCTTGGAAGTGGTGTCGGTTCTTGGCTCCTTGAAAAGGTATTTAACATCTCACTTGGAGAAGGCTGGATAGGCTCTATTATAACAGGAGCTATTGGCGCAATCGTTATTTTATTCTTGATAAATTTGATATTCAAAAAGAAGGATTAAATAATAAATAGCAGGCATTTTAACACCTGCTATTCATTTTAACTACTCCAATTCATAAAGGAAAAGCCCCAAAATATTCTATATTTCGGGGCTTTTTCTTACAATATATTAAAACTACCTCTTAGCATTAGCAGTCCATATCTTTCCTTCTTTAGTGTACAGAATATTTAATGAAGAAGCATTTATTCTAATTATTTTTACACCTTCTTTCCAATCAATATTCACCAAAGTGTGATCTCCTTCTTATTTTGAAGCTAACTCCTTTTAGATCTATATATACCAACTGAATGTATTTTTTATAGTTGATATAAATTTAAGGTGTAAAGTTTAGGGCTTTACTAAATTATTTCTTAACCTTTTCTTTCAAAGAAGCTAATTTCTTTTCTAACAGTTTAATGAGATCTTCAGGTTTACTATCTGAATCAGAAAAGAGATGATCTACCTTTTCTTCTAAGGTTCCTTTTAACTCCATTGATTTATCTCGCAAACTTCTAGTAAAACTACCAAATTGATCTTTCAAATCATCAACCTTATCGCTTATAGAATTCTTCTTACATAAAGTTTTTTCTTTGTCTAAAAGTAAAACAACACCTATACCTGCAGCTGTTCCAGCTACTACTCCTAATAAAATACTTCCTAATTTTGACATAGTTTCTATTTAGTTTTTAATTACATTATAAATTAGATATCAATATAAAGTTACGAAATAAAAATGACATAAGCAACCTTTAGGCCAACAACCTCATGAAAAGAAATAAAAAATAACATTCACAGTGTGTATCCCGTATAATTTCTCATACATTAACATTGGTTACAATAAACATTTGATAAGCAAACAATTACGTTTTCATTAAAATGTTGACTTCAGCAAGATGATCTAAATTTATTTCGTTCTTAATAAACATTCAAAAGCTATTTTTCCTTATGCTGCATGAAAAAAGGAATGACTTTGCATTGTAATATCAATGCTATTATACAGCAAACTCAATGCTATTAGAGGGCAAAAGCAGTGCTTTTAAGACACGTTTATGTAGCAAGTGTGTATTTACCCGCCTACAAACAAGAAAGAGCCTCAGAGGCTTTTATTGAGCGCTTCGGAAGAATTGGAAGGAAAGGCGACAAGATATAGATGGGAAAGAAATGAGATGTCCCAGCTAAAAGACCTCAGGAAATAAAAAAGAGGAAATAAACCTAAGTCTATTTCCTCTTCTTATGAATGATAGAAGAACGTTATTGTTCGTTTTCTGCTATTTCTTTTTCAGTGAAATCGAGAACGTTTTTCTTATTAGCTTGCATTCTATCGTACACTTCTTTCGAACCAACGATGATCTTATCCCACTTGCGAAGACCTGTACCTGCAGG
>QWCF01000371.1_pt1 | contig 27456 bp, 39 predicted proteins | sample 1972521 | NCBI WGS metagenome assembly QWCF01 (sample SAMN09866715, study PRJNA288562) | Human oral metagenome isolate term4_saliva, whole genome shotgun sequencing...
TTGAAAGTATTTTGATTTTAATGTACTGTTTGCGAAATGATTATAATTTTGGACAGAAAAGGGTTATGGAATTTGTAAGTAAATTTTTAGAAAACATGACCGATTTCAAGTTAGGAAAATATTACAATAAAAAGATGTTGATTGAAACTTTAGAAAAAGAATTGAAATTAAACATTGATGAATTTATTAAAAACGAGGTAGCGAAAACTTATGATAGATTTGAAAAAGGGATATAATTTACCACTATTTATATTTACTGTAGGTATGTTTATTATAATGTTTACGATTGGGTTAATCGTTGGGACGTATATTGCAAGTGATAACATTGAGAAACTAGCAAATGAAAATATCAGAAAACAACGATTGATAGAACAACAAAAGGAACGTATAAGAGAACTACAACTATTTAAACAGTTGCAAGAAATTAAAGGGGGTCAGCCTTTTGAAATTTAAGTTTATTGAAAAAATGTTTTGTAAACATGAGTGGGTTTGGATACCTTATGAACATAATTTCTGTGATTATTATTACTGTAGAAAATGTGGTAAGGTTAAAAAGATATAGGAGGGTTAACAATGAATGTAGAAAACTTTAACGAAAAGTACGATAGAGAATACACGGAACAAGCAGTGGAAATTTACAAGTACGCTAAATTTGATAATTGGTTTAAAGTGTTGAAAGATATGTTTTCTTACACTCACAACGCTATATATAGCGGTGGTAGAGAATTTCATATAATTTTCAGCAATAAATGTAATAGTGAAAAAATTAAAATCACGGTAACAAATAGACTTAACGACCTTTTGGTTACGCATGAAATAAATGATATGAATTTCATAAAGCTTTTTCCTAATCTGGTTAAAAATGAGATATTTGATTCACTCGACGAGGTTTATTATTATTTAATGGATGTGTTAAGAATAATTACAGATTATGCAAAATTTACACCGTTAGCATTACCGGAGTTAATAGACAAGAAAAAGAAAAAAATAAACTGGTTACATGCTACAAGATACATTGCCGGTATTAAATATCATTATAAGGAGGTTTAAAATGAATTACAGAGAACTGAAAAGAGCTGAATTTTTATTAGACGGACTAGAAAATATAAATAGATTATTGAAAGATATTGTAGAATACAATTTTGTTGAAATTCGTTCTGACCATTTTAGGGAATATTTCGAAGATGAAAACAAAAAAGAAATAATAGATATTTTGGAGTCTTTACGAGATAAAAGGATTAAAGAGTTAAAAGAGTTAGGGGTTACGGAAAATGATTAAAAGAGTTGTAAAAATCATAGATAAAGACGGTTACGGTTTAGATTACGAGATTAACAAGTTTATCGAGACTGCAAACGAAAACGAGTATATTATTGATATTAAGTTTTTAGAGGTAGAACGCCGTAAACTTTCACCTACAGAATACCAGGGCGCTTATACGTCGTTAGGTGTTGACAGGGTGATTCACGTTGCGTACTTATTTATTGGGGAGGTGTAGTTATGGACTTAAAACAATTAGAGGAAGAGATTGATTATTTAAAAGAAAGAATAGCTAATTTAGAACGTGAGAAACTTAATAGAACGATACCGCGTGAAGTGGCAGTACCGTTCGAGGTAGAGATTCCGGACGATATAAATAAATACTATACAATTAATACAAGAGGTGAATTGCAAATATTAAGTTTTTACGCTAATTCTATTCAAGGGCAACTATATAGAAGAGGTGAAGCCTTTGAATATGAAGAAGACGCCTTTGCGCATGATAAAGAAAAGATATTACTTAAAAAACTTGAAGATTGGGCTGAAGAACATAATGGGGATTGGTATCCGGACTGGGAAGATTGCGACGATAAGTTTTATATAGCTTATCACCACGGTTTAGGTTGGTTTAAAGTGTGTTCTGATATGCGTGTTAATTCATTTAACAAACTACCTTATTTCAAGAGTAATGAACTGGCTCTAGAATTTATTGAAGAGTTTGGAGACGAAATTAAGGAGGTATTATTATAATGATTAACGAAGAATTACAAGAAAAGTTTGAACAATTAGCAAGTACAATAGATTGGATTAAAACTAAAATTGTTGACTTGCAAGAAGAAAAAGGGAGTGTAATATATGATAACAAGCATAAAAAATTTAAAGTTATTAAAAATTATCGTTGTCAAGAAATAATAAAACTACCTTATTTCAAATCAGAAAAAATTGCAAATCAATTTATTGATGAATTCGGAGAAGAGATTAAAGAGGTGTTTTACTAATGATGATTGAGTTAGGTAATAATTTAACTAATGTACTGATTCATTTAATAGACGGTACAGCTATAGTATGTGGTGTATACATTTTTGGTAGAGGTCTGGCGTATTATTTAGCGGGAACTGATTAAGAGGGGGTGGAAACTATGCAATTTGAAATTATTTTCACAATGAAAAACGACGAAAATATTTGCGTTACTGTAGATAGTGAGATGTTAAAAGACTTACACGAGGTTATGAAAGATTTACAGTATATAAGGGGCGCTGTAAGGTTAAACTTCGGTGGTAAAATTGTAGACTTGAAACAAGTAGAGTATTTTAGGTGGTGTGTGAAATGTTAAAATTTATTAAAGATTGTTTAAGATATGACGATAGCCCTAAAGGTTGGGGGTCTAAGGCTTACCATGTTGGAATAAGTAGAAAGGTCACAACTGATTTCTTTCTAATGTATGGTGGCTTAAAATTAACTATATACTTAATTAAGAAGGTGATTAAATGATTGCTGTTGGTTGCGGTTTCTATGCGTTTACAGATGAAGAGTTACAAAGAAAAATAAACTTGTTTAAAGAGAAACACCGAGATTACAATATTACGAGTTTAAGGGTTGAGGAGATAAGTTTATTTTTTTACACGATTGAAATGTATATGACTAAAAAGGAGGTAATTGATATTGATTAGTTCAATATTTCCGGCGATTGTCGAGGGGTTATTTTGGAGTGTATGCGTGGTGGTGCTGTTAATAGCGCTAGTCGTTGTGGTAAGAATTCTAGTACTAGTTGTTAGGGGGTTAACTGATGAGGAGTAAAAGGGAACGTCTAGCGGACGAAAAAAGGCGTTATTTAGAGCGAGTGTGGTGGTACGAGGATACAGTAGACAGCTTACAACGAAGTTTAAAAGCTGAAGAACAACGCAAACAGGGCGTTAAAGCTATAGACTACCGCAAAGAACAAATTAAAGGTGGTAATAAAGATAGTTGGGAGGCTCTTATTGATAAGACTGATAAGTATAAACAAGATATTATAGATACTTGTAATAAGTTGATAAAACTTAAAACGGAAGTATTAGAGATTATTAATAAGGTAGATAACCCGAGATGGCGACTGTTGTTAACTCTTAGATATGTAGAGCGTCTTAATTGGGACGCTATCGAGGAAAAGATGGATATAGCACAAAACACACGTAATAAGTTTCACGGTTTAGCGTTGGAAGAAGTAAAAATACCTAAGAGAAAATAACAGGATATAATGCTTTATTATATTTTATTATATTTTATAATATTTTATTATATTTGAAAAAAAAGTACTTACATAGTTAATACTGAATGTGTTACTATAGTAATGTGATGTTTCAGCAAAAAGTTCTCTTTAAAAGTGAATTGATTGTATATATATTTCTAAGAAAGTGCCATTTATATGGTGCTTTTTTATTTTGGAGGTGAATAAAAATCGCTAAAGGTAAGTACGAAGAGTGGTTACAACAAGACAATTTAACAATGATAGAGGGTTGGGCGCGCCAAGGACTTACTGATGAACAGATAGCTAAAAATATGGGTATAAAAAAATCAACCTTTTACGATTGGTTGAAAAAGTATCCGGACATTTCGGAGTCCCTAAAAAAAGGGAAAGCGCCAGTAGACTTTGAGGTAGAGAACGCGCTCTACAAACGAGCTGTGGGCTTTGAATACGAAGAGGTAGAAACTTTGTACGAAGAAGTCAACGGTGAGAAAAAAAAGAAAGTAAAACGTATCAAGAGAACGGCGCTCCCGGACACGAGCGCTATTATTTTTTGGCTTAAAAATAGAAAGCCGGAACAATGGCGTAAGATGAACCCTACAGTTGAAAACAAACTTAGGGCGGAAACTGAAAAGCTCTTGAAAGAGGCGCAAAGTCTCGAGACCGACGAGGTTGGAAAGGTGGTATTTGTCAATGAAGACAGTATCGAAGATTAACCTTCCGGAAATAGTCGGTAAGGGTTATGGTGAATATTGGCGTTCTAAGAATTTCTATAGAGTTGTTAAGGGGTCACGTGGTAGTAAAAAATCAAAGACTACCGCGTTAAATTTCATTGTAAGACTTTTAAAATATCCTTGGGCTAACCTGTTAGTTGTTCGTCGATATTCTAACACTAACAAACAGTCAACATACACCGATTTTAAGTGGGCGTGTAACCGGTTAGGTGTTACACATTTATTCAAGTTTAACGAAAGTTTACCGGAGATTACGCTTAAAAGCACAGGTCAGAAGATATTGTTTAGAGGTCTCGACGACGAGTTAAAGATTACGTCTATTACGGTAGACGTTGGGGTTTTATGTTGGGCTTGGTTCGAAGAGGCGTACCAAATTGAAACCGAAGATAAATTTAGTACCGTTGTTGAGTCTATACGTGGAACCTACGACGACGAAGATTTTTATAAACAGATTACAATAACGTTTAACCCGTGGAACGAACGCCACTGGTTAAAGCGTGTTTTTTTTGACAAAGAAACAAGGCGCGGTGATACGTTTTCTATAACGACCACGTACCGTTGTAATGAGTGGTTAGACGACGTCGACGTTAAACGTTATGAAGACCTATATACTACAAACCCCCGACGTGCTCGTATTGTTTGCGACGGAGACTGGGGCGTTGCGGAGGGTCTTGTTTACGATAACGTTATAGTTGAGAATTTCAACGTTAAAGAATTACTCAAGACGCACAAGTTAGCGGTAGGGCTTGACTTCGGATTCACGCACGACCCGACAGCTTTAATTGTGTTTTTGATTGGTGATAAAGATATTTACATATTTGATGAGGCTTACGAAAAAGGTCTAAGTACTAAAGAAATAGCTAACCTTATTAAGTCTAAAGGTTACGCCAATACAGAAATAATTGGAGATAGTGCGGAGGGGCGTTTGATTAGTGAGTTAAAATCAGAGCATGGTATTAAAAGGCTTAAAAAGTCACGTAAAGGTAAAGATAGTATAAACGCCGGTATTTCTAAAATACAAGGATATACAATTCATGTATTACCAAAATGTGAAAATACAATAAACGAACTATTTGCTTATTCGTACAAACAAGATAAAGACGGTAGGTGGCTTAATATCCCTATAGATGATAACAACCACCTAATGGACGCCTTACGTTACGGTATGCAAACGCTAGATACTAGCAAAATTAGAAAAGTTAAAAGGAGCGATATTTTTGGATAAGATTTTTAAATTACCAATAGACACCGAAATAGACGGTAAACTAGTTGGTTTGTTGATTAGTAAACACAACGAGTTAATCGAGTTCTATCAAAAAATGGATAGCTACTACAAAGGTAAACACGAGATAGTAGCGCCAAACAATAGCGAGTATAACAAGACTATTGAGGTTATCTCTAACCGCACTAAATACATTGTAGATATTTACAATGGTTATTTCTTGGGGAGCCCGATTAAGCTGAAATGTGAAGACGATAACTTATTAAACGAGTTAGAGGCGGTTGACAAAGTTAATCAAGCTAACCAAGTTAACAGGGTTATCAGTAAGAATATGGCAAAATACGGACACGCCTTTGACTTGGTGTTTTACGACGACCAAGCAAATGTGAATTACACCTACCTTGATAATAAGGAGGTTATTTACGTATACGATAATACCATTTTAGAGCGCCCACTATTCGCTATTCACTATACGAAAGTTAAAGATATTATCAGTTACAGGAATTACCTAACAGGTACTGTATACACGAAAGACGAGCGCATTTTATTCGACGATAAAAAGGGTGCTATCTCATTCAACGAAAGGTTTCCGAACCCGTTTAAAGAGGTGCCAATTACCGAGTACATAGAAAACGACGAGCGTATGGGTGCTATAGAGCCGTTATCAAGTCTACAAGACGGATACAACCAGGGGTTATCAGACAAGGCAACAGCTAACTCATATTTCGCTGATTGCTATCTTAAAATCGTTGGTGTTGACTTAGACGAAGAAGATTACACAGATACAACCGACGAGCACGAGATTAAACCTAACAACCAGTTAGTAGCTGACTTGAAACAAGAGCGAGTTATATATATACCTCGAGTACAGGACGGCGCACAACCTCAAATAGATTTCTTAGCGAAACCGTCGAACGACAACGGAGAAGAAAATTTATTAAATAGAATTAAAGACGATATGCACACAATTTCACACATACCGGACTTTAAAGACTTATCGTTTAGTAACACTAGCGCGGAGGCGATAAGGCTTGCCATGTGGGACTTAGACAACGTCTGTATGGAAAAGGAAGACAATTTTAAAGAGGGGTTAAGTAGACGTTACGACCTAATTTGCGTTGGTAAAAACAACATGAAATTAGTTAATGAAATTAACGGTGTCGAGATTGATTTTATCTTTACTAGAAACATACCGCAAAACGTAACGGCGGAGCTTGACAACGCAATTAAGGCGCGCACGTTCCTATCACAAGAAACGGTGTTAGGTATGGTACCGTCTATAGTTCCGGATATAAATAGCGAGATTAAACGTATAGAACAAGAGGCTGAAAAGCACGTTAATAATATGTTTAGCAACGAGGTAGAGGAACATGAGCACTAAAGACGAGTACTGGCAACGCGAAAGGGTTGTAACCGGTATGGAACGGAACAAGAAAGAGACGTTAAAGGTAGTTAATACTGTTAATGTTGAGTACAAAAAGAAATTAAAAGAGATACGCTTTGAAATTTCCGATTTCTACGCCCGTTTTGGTAAAGGTGACGTCTTAGACTACGCTAAAATAACGAGCAAATTGGACGACGAAGACTTTAATACTATGATTCGTGATTGGGATAAGTTTGTAAAAAAATATCCGGATATGGAAAGATACAGGGATATAAGAATGAACTACTATAAATTAGACAGGCTGCAAGGTTTAAGTAATAGAATAGCGTTACACGTTGCGGAACTTGGGAAACTCGAAGAAGAAATGTTAAAAGGCACTTTAACGGGTGCTTTTAAAAAGGCGTTTAATAGTATCATCAAGTTATTTAAGAAACAACGTAAGATTAATCGAGACGTCGAGCCTTTAAAAGACAAGAAAATAGACGCCTTAATACGTCAGAAGTGGTTAGACGGTAATAATTTTAGTGATAATACGTGGCGTAACAAAGCTAAGCTACAAAATTACTTAGACAGCAAGTTAATAACGGATATGGCAACTGGCAAGACTTACGACGAGGTTTCAAAGGGGCTTGCTAAAGCTATGAACGTTAGTTTCAACGACGCAAAACGTCTGATTCACACGGAAATGGCACATATACAAAATAGCGCGCATTTCGAGGGAATTAAACAAGCCGGCTTTACTGGTTTTAAGATTGTAGCAACGTTAGACGGTAAGACGTCGGAAATATGCAAGAACAAAAACGGTAAAACTGAATACATTAAAGATTATCAAGTTGGCGTTACTGCCCCACCGTTTCACCCCTATTGTAGGAGTACGATTTTCGGGGTTGATAAAGACTAGCCCTCATGTTAAAATGAAACAAAAAGGAGGGCTGATATGCTATGAAATGTCAAAAATGCGGTTCAGAAAATGTTAACGTACAATTAATCAATAAACAAGAATTGATGAACCTTAAGGAAAAAAAAGGTTGCTTATGGTGGGTTGCCATAGGTTGGTGGTGGATACCTATTAAGTGGTTTGTCTTATATGTTATTTTAGGTTTATTAGTAATACCATTTAAAATGCTACTACCGAAAAAGAAACAAATAATTAATACAGTGGAGGGATACAAGGTTTGTAATAACTGCGGTCACCACTGGAGATAAGTCAACTAATTTTAGTTGGCTTTTTATTATGCCCAAAAACTTAAGTCAATCAGAAATGGTTGGCTTTTTATTTTGCCCTAAGCATGGCTTTAAAAGGCTTACTCATACGGAGTATAACCGAAAAAAAATAAACTCATACGGAGTATAAATGGAGGAAAACAATATGCCAGACGAAATAAATACACAAGAGGAACAACAACAAGAGCAAAAAGCACCGGCGCAAGTGCAAGAGCAAAGCAAAGAGCCTGTTAAAGTTGAGTTCACAAAGGAACAACAAGACCATATTAACAAGCTGATTTCTCAACAACGTTCAAAAGCTGTAGACGAGTTCAAAAAAGCAGAAGAAGAGAAAAAGAGTGAAAGCAAACGACTAAGCAAGATGAACGAAAACGAGAAATTACAATATGAGCTTGACAAAGTTAAAGCTCAACTTGAAGAGGCTAAGGCGTTTAAGGAACGTTACGAAATGGAGAAAGTAGCTACCGAAATTTTGAACGAAAATAACCTGCCGTCTAATAAGCAAATCTTAGATTTTGTTGTACGTTCTGACGCTGAACAAACACAAGACGCCATTAAGACGTTATCGAAATTAGTAAACGATACGGTGGAGGCAATTTTAAAAGAAAAAAACAAAAGCGAAATACCAACCCGTGGCAACACACCTGTCACAGAGAGTTGGGAAGTATGGAAATAAGAAAGGAATTAAGACAATATGCCAACAGAAATTAAAAAAACACATGTTCAAGACAAACACTTAGGGGTTATCAAAGAGGTAATACCTTATAACGCGTATTCAACGCCAATGATTTTAAAAGACGATTCTATTTTATTAAACGGTAGAACGTTCACAGTATTAGAAACTAACGAGGCTGAATTAAGAGACTATCAACGTAATACAGCTAACGAACTTACAACGTTACAAGCTGATGAAACTAGCTACGTTTTAGATATTGAGAAATACTGGGGTCTACAAATCGACGACTTAGACGTCAAAGACCTTAACACAGAAGTTGAGAAATACCAAGTAGCAAAACAAACTAACAAGATTGTAGCGCCGTACTTAGACAAGTTAAGATTCGCTACAGTTATCGAGAACGCGTCTAAAAACGTGATTCCGGTTGAAACTAAAGAATACGACGCCGTGTTAGACGCCGGGGCTGAATTAGACGAGCTAGCAACTAGTGGAACTCGTTACTTATTCGTTACACCTACGTTCTACAAAGCTATTAAGAAACGTATTGTTGAATTACCGCAAGGTGACCGCGACAACAACGTTCGCTACAAAGGTGTAGTAGGTGAGTTAGACGGTGCTATTGTTGTTAAAGTACCTAACAAAATTTTAAACACAGGTAATAATTCAGTAGACGCCGTGTTAACAGTAGATAACGTGTTAGCGTCACCGGTGCAAGTAGACAAGTTCGAAAGTGGTAGACTTGGTGCCGGACGTTTCGGAGTATACTTACAACAACTACTTTATACTGGTGCGTTCGTGCTACAAAAAAATCAACCTAAGATTATTACGATTGCGAAAAAAGCCCCAACAGCTAAGAAAAGCGGTACTAAAGTAGCGCCAAAAGCGTAAGGGGTGAACTATGATAGATGATGTTAAGGTTTTGCTTGGGTTGACTAACGATAGTCAAGATAGTTTGTTGTCTATCTATGAAAAGCAAGCAAAACAAAAGATTTTAAATAGACTTGGGGCTGTAAAGTTCCCAAGTCAATTTGAATATATCGCGGTTGAATATGTAGTTTATAAATTTAGAAAAAGAGGGACAGAAGACGCTAGCGTTGTTAAGGAGGACGTATTAAGTAAGTCTATGCTTACTGACGACGACTTTTTTAAACAATACGAAAGCGAGTTTAGAAAGTATCTTGAAAATGAAAACAAACGTAACAAACGTACTGTTTTAAGGTTCCTAAAATGTTAGCGAAACGCCATACTTACGAATTATACCGCAAAAACAACCAAGCCAGTAACGATTGGGGAGAGGTTATATACGAGAAACAGCCGTTAAAAACTATCATAGGTGGTACACCCCATTTAGCGGTAGTAGGGTTAAACGAAGATAAATACTCTACTAAGGTTTACGGCTTGCGTGTTGTTGTCGACGAGGTGTTAGAAACTAGCACGAAAGACTTGTATATTTCTAACGGCGTTAATGAGTGGCGCGTTACTCAAATGATACCTTACGAGACTTTCTTTAATCGTACTATGCTATTTTTAGATGATAAAAGTTGAAGTAAACACGGTAGAGGTTAACGAGAAAATCACCGATAAGCTATTTAAAAAACTAAGTAGAGCCGGTGAGATTGGACGACAAGAGGCGTACAATATTTCGCGTGTTGATACGTCAAAAATGAGAAATTCGACCGAGTATGAGGTTGATAAGTCTACAGACGAGTTAACGCTAACTATAGGACAGGGTGACAGACAGATTCATTATGCTAAGTTCCAAGAGTTAGGGACTAAGCATTTCGAGGGAACTCACCACGTTAAGAAAGGTATACAAAGAGCGGTACAGGAGTTCAAATCATGATATTACAAGATATTATAATTTTTCTAAAACATAAACTACCTAATATATATACAGAACACCAACAAGAGATTAATGTTGACCAGTTCGGGGTGCTCGAGCTTGACTTAATTAATATAGACGAGAATTGCGAGCAATGGATGGCAACGGTCTTTTTATACTCTAAAAAGTCTATGATGAAACAACACCACGAGAAATTAAACGAAATAATAGATTATTGCAAATTTAACGGTAGCGTTAAAGCGAGTGGCAAAGTGATTAATTTTTATCAACCCCAAATTAACAAGGTTGGTAATACTCAACTACACTACGTTCACTCGTTAGCGATACCAGTTAATTACTACGAAAGCGAGGAAATTTAAGCATGACAGAAACATTAAAATCTACAGTAGGTGCCAAAATTAACGACGTTGCTAACATCTTAAAAGGTACTACGGCGCAAGTATACGTTAAAGCAAAAGAGGGTGACGCTCGTTTCTTAGGTTGGACTAAGGGGGTTTCATTCGAGGAGGTAGTTGAGAAAGGTTCAGCAATGGGTGACGGTGCGTTAGGAACGATTGCCGGTACTGAATACTACACAAAATTAAACGCTAAAATTAAAGGGTCTTTATTAGAGGTGGACGACAAAAACTATAAAGACTTTTTCGGTCTTAAAGAGGTGTCAACGTCTACTACTCACGGGTTCCAAGAGGCTGACTTAACGATTAAAGAATACCAACGTCAACCTATTATTACAAAAGACGACACATTAGAGTACTTAGAACTTAGATTCTTAGACCTAGAGCGTAATGGTCTTGTATTACGTTTATTCAACGTTTCAAAATCTAACGCGTTTAAAACGTCGTTCGGTGATAAAAGCGAGTTAACGGTTGAGTTTGAGGTTCAAGGTCTTTACGACCCAACGAAACCAACCGAGGTGCCTTGGCGTTTATATACAGTTAAGAAAAACGGATAATTACATGGAGGGTTAACAACCCTCTTTTTATTTTGGAGGTAAACAATATATGACAGATGAAAAACTTTCAACAACGATTGTTGTTAACGGTAAAGAATATAGCAAAATTGAATTAAAAGGGCGTAAGCTATTCGAGTTTATGCAACTGGCAAGAGGAAAAAACATAGATAGAAAAGCGCATTTTAGAAACTTAGAGTTTATAAAATTTAGCGACCCGGCAACTAAACTGGGTGAACGTGTTCACGAAAAAATTAAAAAAATACCGAAAGCAAAACAGAAAAAATTCGAGTGGTACATTGAGAACGACCCGGAATTTAAAGACGAGTTTAAGACTATCTTACTTAACTATATGTTACTTTTAACGACTGAAATTAATAAAGTTTTAGTTGAAACTGATTACGACGACTTAGTTGAGGTTATTTCTATAGGGTTCGAAATTGAGAAAGAGACGGTGGAAGAGTTCACCGAAGACAATTTCATGACCGCGATTGCTATTATTAACGACGCCTTACCCAGTGCGTAAGTATCTATCAATTTCTTACGACGATTTTTTAACTATTGACAACGTCGAGGGGCGCTTTTTTAGTGAACTAGACCTTTACTGGTTATTGGTTAAAGAGTACGGTTTTATGTTAGTTAATAGCGCTAGTCATAAGGAATTGTTAGAAATGTATTCATGTATAGCAAGTGAACGCGCTTGTGTTGTTACTCGTGAAATGTATATGTCTTCGAAACCCGAGGTGACTTATATTGAGTACCTAAACAAAGTAAAACGTATGAGTGTAGTAATTTCAGACTTTGAAAAGTCGGAAATAGAAGAAATTTTCAAAGAGGTAAATTAATATGAAATTATTCGATATATACGGAACATTGAAAATTAAAGGTCTTAGTGAGACTAAGAAAGGATTAACCGAGGTTGGTGAAAGTGCTAAGAGTACTGGTAGTTTATTCGAGCGTATCATTGACAGGATGACAAACGCAACCGCCAAATTATGGGATAAGATTCACGGTAACGGTAAGAAAGCTAGCGAGGGGCTTGGCAAAGACTTTGAAAAGAGTTCGCGAAAGATAACTAGCGAGATTGAAAAGTTGAATAACTTAAAAATCTTAGTAGGTGGTAAGACCGGCGCTAAATTAAACCTTAAGACTTTCGACGCGTCGATTAAAGCTATCAAGCAAGAAATAAGCGCGCTCGATAAAGTGAAAATCAAACCCGGTATTGACACGTCTGTAGTCAATCAAAGGCTATCAGAGTTGAAAGCTAATTTAAGAGACTTACAAAGCTCTAAATATAAGGTTAGTGGTAGAAATATAATCGACCCTAAAGTTTTCGATAGTGCTATTAGTAGCATTAAAAGGACTAATAACAGCTTACGCGAACTTGGTGGAACAGGAAATAGCGCGTCTTCGAGATTAAAAAGCGCGTTTCATTCTATTAGTAACGGTGCAAAATCAATGGGGAGCGCCGTGAAAGGTACCGTTAACGGTCTTAAAAGTGCGTTTAGTAGTCTTAAAAGTAGTATAACCGGTATACCGGGAATGTTAGCAGGTGTAGGTGCAGCGTTAGGAACTAAAGCGGTTTTTGAATACTCTAAAAACTTAGACCAAGCGAAAATCAACTGGGAAGTGTTAATGGGAAGTGCTGAAAAGGGTCAAGAGATGTTATCTAGAATACAACAATTCGCAAAAGAGACGCCGTTTGACTTTAACAGCACGCAAAAATTTGCTCAACAACTTAAAATAGCCGGTTTAAACGGCGACCAACTATTTAAGACCATGCAAGTAATAGGTGATAGCGCCCAAGGTAACGTTGAAAAGGCGGAGGGAATAGCTACGGCGTATCAACAAATGAGCGCCAAAGGTAAGATTCAAACCGAGGAAATGAACCAGTTACTAGAACGTGGGATTCCGGCTTGGGATATGCTAGCAAAAGCAACCGGGAAAAGTAAAGCTGAATTAATGCAAATGGCGTCACAAGGTAAGTTGTTGTCAGACGAGTACTTACCGAAACTAGTCGACCAAATGGACAAGACGTTCGGTGGCGGTATGCAAAAACAAGCCCAAACTTTCAACGGTCAGTTAGACCAACTGGAAGATAATTTGTTAATGATAGGGTCACGAGGTGTAGCTCCTTTACGACAAGCGTTAACCGGTCTTATGAAAGACGCTAACGACGTTTTCGACGGCAAACTATCAGTTAATGAAATGCTTGGTAAGTGGGGGCGTGAATTTAAAGACGGTCTAACTAAGTTAGGTGAAAGTATAGCTAACTTTGACTTATCCTCTTTTGTGAAAAAATTACTAAAAGGTTTCGAGGTTGGAAGTAGCTTTATTTCTGATGTCGTTAAAGGTTTCGCGAAACTAGTAGACGGTATTTTTGAATTTTTCAAAAAGACAGACTGGAACGGTATCTCAAAAGAGGTTAACAGTAAAATTGTCGAGGGGTTCAAAAATTTCGACTTAGGAGGCGCGCTAGCTTGGATTGTTAACAAAATAGTCGACCTTGCTAAAATGCTAGTAGACCGTATTAAAGATACTGATTATAGCGATATTGGAGCCACGTTAGGTAAACTTATTCGTGAAAGTATTAGTAAAGTTGGAGACTCTATAGGTGGGATTAGTTGGGGCAACATATTCTCGTTAATATGGAGTGCCTTTACTGGTGGTTTAGAGCTTGTTTTTGTTGACTTACCGCTTTATATTGCTAATATGCTTAGCGGTCTATTCTTAGGAATGAGTTTAAGCGAGGTGTCTGACGCTATAGGTGGTTGGTTCGAAAGCATTGGTAATTGGGTTTCTGAAAAGTGGGACGCTTTTATTCAATGGTTCAGCGATAACGCTAGTAGTATAGGTGATACGGTTTCCGGTTGGTGGGATTACATGGTAGACGGTCTAAGCAACTGGTGGCAACAATTTTCAGATTGGATTTCCCAAAAGTGGGACGAGGTTGTACAATGGTTTACCGACTTACCAACTAAGATTAGTGAAACGGTCTCGACTTGGTGGAGTATACTCGTTATCGGATTCGAGGCGTTCGGAGTTGCATTGTTAACGTGGCTTGGTGAAAAAATTGAAAATGTGATTCAATTCTTTAAAGACTTACCAACTAAGGTTAGCGAGACTGTCTTTACTTGGTGGCAAGCTATGTCTAGTAGCTTTTCAACTTGGTGGCAAAGTTTAACACAATGGATTACCGAGAAATTCAACCAATTAGTAGGTTGGTTTAAAGAACTACCTAACAAGGTAGCACAATTCGGGACTTGGATATGGCAAGGTATAACCGGGTCTTTAGGGTCTATGTGGTCTAGTGCTACGTCTTGGTTCACCGAGAAATTTAATCAGCTCGTTTCTTGGTTCCGTGACTTACCGAACAAAATAGCTAGTTTTGGCTCTTGGATATGGAGCGGTATTACCGGTTCACTTGGTTCGTTTTGGTCTAATGCTACGGGGTGGTTTAATGAGAAATTTAATCAACTTGTATCATGGTTCCAACAAGGTGCCAATAGGGTTTCCGGGTTCGGGTATTGGGTTTGGAATAGTATCAGCGGTGGTCTTAATTCGTTGTGGTCTAGCGTAACTAGTATAGGTAGTAGCATAGTCGAAGGAGTATGGAACGGTATCGTTAGCGCTACAGGTTGGTTTTATAGTCAAGTTGAAAGTTTCTTTAGCGGTTTAATTGATAGCGCTAAAAGTTTCTTAGGTATTAACTCACCATCTAAGGTTTTCGCAAAAACAGTAGGACACGCAATTCCGGAGGGGATTGCTCTTGGTATTAACCAAGCGTCAGACGGTGCGGTTGATAGTGTTTCAGAACTTGCTAACAAGTTGCAAGATTCATGGCAAGGTGACTTTGATACTAACTTTAACGCATACGGTAACGTTAATTTTGATAGCGAAACAAGTAACCCGTTTAGACTCTTAAATAGTAAATTTGATGAGTTGACAACGGCGTTCGCTAATATTGAGTTTAGAGGTGTAATGAATGTCGACGGCGAGCATTTTGGCGAGGCGATATATTCACCGCTTAACAATTTAATCGACGAAGGAGGTATTATTTAATGAATTACTTTATTTTAAACGGGTGGAACATAACAGCGGAGGACGGTATTTATTTAATAGATAGCGGACAAGAACGTTCCAATAAACCCCGTTTTAGTAGTGAAAATTCATACGGTGCAAACGGAAATGTTAACATTTTCGAAGAGGCGTTCGACACGTATTCGAGGGCGTTCACTTTCCAATGTAACAGCCTTGAAAAAATGGATATGCTTATTAGTAGATTCTATGGGCTTAATATGAAATTGGAATTATGGACGAGACCAAAACACTATATATATATAGACTTTAAAAATACCGTTTCGGTTAAAAGATTAGCGGATAATCAATGGCAATGTAAATTTCAATGTGATGTACAGCCGTTTAAATACCTAAAAAATGCGCCGTCACAAGTTTTTACACGTTCCGGAACCATAACAAATATTGGTAATTGGAGGAGTGAACCTAGAGTAATAGTCGAAGGTAGTGGAAACACTACCTTAACTATCGGCAGTCAGACTATGCGGTTAAACCTTGATACTCGTATGATTATCGAGTGTAAACACCGTGAACAACATGTATTAAACAAAAATAATCAATTAACTATCTCGAGTACTCGAGGTGGTTTTTTTGAAATTGAACCCGGGTTACAGCCAGTAGTACTTGGCGCCGGAATAACTAAAATTACGATTGAACCGAGGTGGCGTATTAGATGATATATATTGCGACAGATAATTATAACGACGGTTTTCCGTTGTCAAATGCTTACGACGATACCATTTATCAAAAAGCAAATGCGGAGTACTATTTAAAATTTAGATTCCCTGTTGATAGGTTGGGGATATGGAAACACCTAACTTGTGAAACTATTCTTAAGGCTGATGATACAAGAGGTTTACAGCTATTTAAAATCAAAAAAATTAACAAGGTAAACGGATATGTTAGGGTCTACGCCAAGCATATAACAGACGACCTTAATTTTATTGGTGTTGATAAAATAGCGGTTAGTAATGCTACTGGGCGCCGTGTAATGGAGGCGTTAGCCGGTAGTACGACAGAACAACACAACTTTATTTTTAATAGTGATGTTGCTACTATGCACACACTAAATTTAACTAACACTACAGCCGGTAAGGTGTTAATTAAAGACAAACACTCAATACTTGGACAGTGGGGCGGTGAACTGATAAGAGATAACTTTTTAGTTGACTTAAAAGCTCGTGCCGGTGTTGATACTGAAATACTTTTCATGAATAAGAAAAATGTAAAGAATTTAGATAATGCGATTAGTACCGAGAATATCACGACAAGACTTAAATTAAGCGTCGAGTTAGAGGGTGAGGGAAATAATAAGCAAACTATCACCGCGACCGTTGATAGCCCTAATATTAACGCATATCCGCGTATTTACACTAACTATTTAAAAGTTAATAGTAAGACTATCACAAACCAAGCCCAATTAATTGAATACGGTAAAAAGTATTTTAGAGATACGTTGGTTGACTTTCCAAGCGATAACTTAACAGTTAATGTTATTGACAGAAACCAAGAACGAGTAAACCTATTCGATACGGTATGGTTCCGTAATGTCGAGTTTGATATTGACAAAAGGTTAAAGGTTGTAGCTTACGAGTTCAGTCCTATGTCTAAGCGTTATAAAAAAATTAGTTTCGGTGCTCTTAAAGTTGCTAATTTCGGACAGATTAAGAGCCTTAGTCAACTCGAAGAAAAAATAGATGAGAAAATAACTGAAAGTTTCACCGACGCTTTTAAGATACAAAAAAACTTATCCGAATTACTTAAACTAGACCGTAAAGCTATCGAAGATAAAATGTTAGAGTTAGAGGAGAAGTCAAAAGGTGCAGTTGAGGTTAAAAGGGCGTTATTCGAGGCGGATGGTACTATTCCCGATGTAGTCAAAACGAAAATATTAGACGCCGTGGAGGGTGATATAGGGCGTCTTAAAACGATTATAACCGAGGCTGAATTGATTAAGGCAATTCAAGCAAAATTAAACTTTGCTGAAATTAAAAACGCACTTATAGATAAGGCTTTTATTAACCAAATCATAAGTGATGAAAGGTTTACGCAACAATTCGAAGACGGACAGGTTACAACTCAAAACATTTTCACCAAACTAAAAGATAGTATCAAATCAAACATTTTAAAAGAGGTTATCACTAAAGACGGTGTTAAAAAAATAGTAAACGACCTAACAGTAGACGCGGACGGTATACGACAGATTACACAGGAAGAAATAACAAACCGTCGTGAAGAGTTAAAAGGTAAAAGTAGCTACATACACAAAAAATACAGTGATTTTGCTGACGGTCGTAACATGAGTGACAACTCAACGCTTAAGTATATAGGTATTTACACAGGTGACAAACAAATAGTTTGAACGGTTTAGACTTTACATTAGTTGAACCCGAGGAAAACGCCAAACTATTTGCTAAAAATAAACCACGTGTAAATATCGTTAATGATAATGATATTAGCGATATATGGCAAGCTAATATGTTTTTAAGTTTTAAACCTAATACAAAATACACGCTAACGGCACGAGCTAAGGGAAATAGTAATAAGTTGTGGGCTTATTTTAGAAATAATAGGACTAATGCTCAATATAACTGGGGTCAGTTAGAATTTAGGGGGTTAGAAACTAAGTCAATCACATTCACAACCACAAATGATGTTGATGACGTTCTGTTTAAGTTTGTGTTAGTTCCGGAAGACGAGGACTGGACAGGGGTACAAATTGATTGGTTTACAATTTACGAGGGTGATAAGCGATATAGCGACTATCCGGTTGATGAACCGGCGCAATATCACAAGTACCGTTATTTTGGTTACGTATTTAAAGAGGGTCAACCAATAGCAAGCGACTTTGACTGGTTCGACTTACAACAAACATCTATTACTAACGACAAATATACACACATAGTATATTCAGACTACTCTGACGGTACTAGTTTCGGGCGTGACCCTAAAAAGTACATGGGTGTAGCAAGGACTACATCACCAACCCAACCTACAAACAAGATGGCTTATAAGTGGTTTAAGGTAACAGGAGAAGACGGAAGAGATGGTGTGGACGGTAAGTCTATTAATGAAAACTTGGTGCCTAATTCAAATTTTGCTAAAGATTTAGAAGGTTGGGAAATGGCTAGATTGAATAATAGTGGCTTAAACTGGCAAAAGGGACACGCAATTGATAATTTTGGTAGAGGATTGCATATTTGGGGTACACCTAATGGTGAGTATAAAGGTTTAGGGACTGTGCCATTCAGTTTAATCGCAAAACAAGGTGAGAAATTAACATTATCAATGGATTTAGGTAAAGACGCATTAACGCAAAATGCTATTTTATATATAGGACTACATTATGTTGTTAATAATGATATAGTTTCACAACAATGGCAAACACTAGATTTAGCAACCCAAAATTTTGAGGTTAGAAAGTATAAACGCATTTCAAAAACGTTCACAGTTAGTGCTGATATGAATAGGTGTAGGTTGATGATACACACTCAAAATAATAAACTTGTCAATTTTTACATTGATAATATTAAATTAGAACGTGGTGACACCGCTACGGACTGGTCACCGGCATATGAAGACTTGAGAGGACGTGACGGTGTAAGCAACTACATTCATAGAAAGTACAGTGACTCTTCAAATGGTGCTAATATGGACGATAATTCAAATCGTAAGTATATAGGAATATACACTGGAACAAGCCCAACACCACCGACAACGGCAAGTAGCTATTTGTGGTCGAAAATCAAAGGAGAGGACGGAGCAAACGGAACACCTGGGGTTAAAGGCGCTGACGGAAGAACGCCTTATTTTCATACAGCGTATTCTAATAGTCCTACTGGTGACAGAGATTTTAGCACAACCAACAGCAACGATAAACTATACATAGGAACTTACAGTGATTTTGAGATTGCTGACAGTACTGATTATCGTAGGTATAAATGGGTGAAGATTAAGGGTGAAAATGGACGAGATGGCGTAAGTAGTTACATCTACCGTAAGTACAGTGATAACGCCAATGGGTCACCAATGAGTGATAACTCAAATTTAAAGTATATAGGTATTTATACTGGCACTAGTGCTACAGCCCCAACAACGCCGTCGGCTTACACTTGGAGCAAGATTAAGGGTGAAGACGGAGCACAAGGGGTGCCGGGTGCTAGAGGTTCCGACGGTAGAACTAGCTATTTACACACAGCGTATTCTAACAGCGCAACAGGTGACCGTGATTTTAGTACCACTAATAGTAACGGCAAGGAGTACATCGGGACTTACACTGATTTTGAAATTAATGACAGTAACGATTATCGACGTTATAAATGGGTAAAAATTAAAGGTGAGAATGGACGTAATGGAACAGATGGTCACACACTTACAGCTAACCTAAGATTAGAAGGTACTTACATTAATGGCGTAACGAATAACGTTAAGGGATATTTAGATGTATTTTACGACGGTCAGAAGATAACTGATGGATTTAATGCTCAGATAAAATTCAAGGGTGGTATTTTAAATGCTTGGAGTAATTTTTGGACTGCGAAAGTCGACAATACAGGATTTTTAATGAACGTAAGTTGGGGGAACAAAGAACAGACTTATCCTATAGCGTTAGAATTAATTGCTCTAGTTACTTACAAGGGTTTAAATACTGTTGCTAATGCAAGGCTAGACAACGTTCCAAACATTGAAGAAGTTAAAGAAACTATTCAAAGGTATAAAAAGTTTGAAAGTACGCTAAGTGAGTTTAGGTCAGAAATAGGTTATGTGAAAGAAACGACGCAAATATTGGGTGATACTGTACCGGACTTGTCAAAAGACAAGAGAACAACGACTGGTAACGACGTATACTTTTATCCAAGCGTGCCGTTGAAAGCTAATACGCCGTATACGATAGTAGCTAATATTTCGGGGTTAACAGCAAAACAAGAATCCGGAATTTACAACGCGTCCGGAAATAACAAGAAATATATTTTAAACGGGACTAACTTTTGGGTTGTTCAATTCCCTAGTCAACAAGATAGGGTTAATTTTTATCCGTTAGGAACTAAGACGACAATTAGCAACGTAAGAATTTACGAGGGTGACTTTACCGAGGCTTTACAGGGTAATTTATACGTTACACATACAATTAACCCCAAGGATAATAAGATGATACTTATATCCTTAAATAAACGAGTTGAAGGTAGTGACTTAGTTTTTTATTTTGATGTAGATGGAGACGTAAACAATAAAAGTTTTAGATACTCTAACGCCTTTAGTAATTTTAGTCCGGAGGCTGATGTTGAATTTTCATTAAAAAATAAAGATAACGTCGTTTCGGTTGGTAGTTTTGGTAATTCGGGTATAGCGCTACTTTTTAGTTACGCAAACCCGACTATTAAAAACGTAAGGGTCTACGAAGTGAACTACGCTTTCCGTAAATTGACAAAAACACAAACCCAAAATATAGGTACCGTGTTCAAACAAAGTGCGGAAGATATAATCGTGGCTTGGAACAACTACAACAAATATTTTAGTTTCAATAATGAAACTTTAGATATTTTAGAGAAAGACAGCTACCAAAATAAATATAAGAAAATCTCATTAACGAGTGAGGGGTTAAAAATATATAACAATAATACTTTAATTGGAACAATAGGAACATTCACACACTTAGGACAAAGTTTCAGACAAAACACCTTTGATATTGTTTTAACGGACGACACCAAAGCGTTCGGGGTCTACACTTGGCAAGATTTCAGCGCGTTCGGTTCACAAGTTACTGGTTACGCCCCGTTATTTGAAATTAAAAAAGACGAGGGCGGAACTTACAGGTCATATTTCCACCAACCACTTCAAGTAAGGACTGCTTATATAGACCGTTTAAGCGTTGCGGAGACTGGGACTTCGTATGTAGGTGGTGTGACCAAAACAATAAACGTTGGTGGTAGATATTTAAAATTTGTTCAAGGTATTTTAGTAAGTGGTTAGGAGGTAAACATAATGGATAAACCGATAGAACTTAAAATTGCAACGGCAAAAAATAATATTTATAAATTTTTAGAGGTAACAGCAATGGAGGAACAGTTACCGCCATTTATTATGGTTGGAATACTAGCGCAAAGTTTAACCGAGTGGCAACGACGCGAACTTATTCAAGTTAACGACGCGTTTGAAAAAAATAAAGAGGTGAAAGAAAATGTATAAAGTATCGTGGACGAGCGCGGTTTTTAAAGATGCCGAAATAGTTAAAACAAGGGTCCAAATTAACAGCGAGGATAATTTAACGATTATCACGAAAATTTTAGATGGGAACCATACGCAAAAGCCAGAAGACGAGTTGATTTTTTTAGTATTAGAGCAATTCTACCAAGATACATATCCTAACAGGGCTGAAAATGAGAGATTCTCAAAAGTTGATGAAAAACTAAAACTAGTAGACACTAAATTAGCTGAACTTGATAAAGTTAAAAAAGAGCTTGATATTACGCAAGGCTCTTTAATGGACTTAATAACACAAGTAGGGGGTGGTGCTCTTGCTGAAACTGAAAATCAAAATAAAGGAGGTGAAAATAATGATGGCAATGTTATTCGCAATTAATATAGCAAAAGGAAAACGTACATTCGCACAAGTTCCAAACTTTTTAAAAGAAAAAGTTAAAGAGTGCTTAATTGATATGGAATTAGAACACCTAGCAAAAGAGGGGGCTTAACAGCCCTCTTTGTTTTTAGCAAGAAAGGAGGATAAATGCTTGAAAATGTTTTATTTATCGTATCACAAACGTTAACCGTTGTGATTTTGCCGGCGGTTAAATGGTGGCTAGATAAAGGAAATAAACGACTTATAGGACAAATAGAAAGTTTAAGTAACGAAGTAAAAAAAACACAAACCCAAGTTGAGGAGGTCACCGAGATTGGACGACAAAACAGGCGTTCAAATAAAAGTATCATTTCTTACAGATTGCACCAAGATTTAGGGGAGGCAATACTCAAGGGTTACACAACGCGCGACGACTTTGAAGAGTTATCCGGCTTATATACAAATTACAAGGAGATAGGTGGCAACGGAAAGATAGAGGCGCTCTATAAACGTTATACGGAGCTACCTATTAGAAAGGACTAAAAAGATGAAAAAAATAATTAAATTACCGATTGAAAGCACTACGCAAATTAGAAAAACAGAAGACAGCCTTTGCGAACTATATTCGCACGATAAAAATAACGGGTTATTTGAGTTCGAGGTTACGAATGTAAAACTTGGCAACGAAAAGCCGTACGCAATGTTTAAATTTATGGATAGTCAAAGTGTATGGAAAGTACTCGGAACTATTGAAGATAACAAGATTAAAGTTGCGTTTGATACTACTTTAATCACACAAGACGAAACGGTTGTTTGTTTCTTGTATTTAGACGACGAGGAACGCACAACAGACTTTTACCGCTTCAAATTCAAAGTAAAAGTATCAGAAATTGACAGATTAGATACTTACGCCGTTAAAGAGCGTTATTTTAGCAACAGTATCATTGTTGATAAAGTAGATGTCGTTACTAAAGACGAACTTAAAGAGGCTTTAAAAGGCTTAACAGTATCAAGTGTAGAGGGTGTTTTAACTGAAACTAGAGCGGATGAAATTTACGCTAAAAAAACAGAAATACCGCAACCGTATGACGATACAGCATTAAAGCAAAGGGTGGCAACGTTAGAGGAAAGACCCAACAACAATACTGTATATGATGATTCAGACCTTAGAGGACGTGTAATTGCTCTTGAAAGTAAAGCTGACAATGATACAGTATATGACGACGCGGACTTAAAACGTCGAGTTTCGGAACTAGAAAACAAATCTGATAAAGATACAGTATACGACGATAGTGACTTAAGAGGGCGTGTCGAGGCGCTAGAAAGTAAACCGGACAATAACACGGTCTATGACGATACAGTCTTAACTAACAGAGTTAAAGCCCTAGAGGATAGACCAACAGGCTCTAGTTATGATGATAGTGACCTACAAGGGCGCGTTAGAGCGTTGGAGGAAAGACCAACTACAACTACAGCGTACGACGATTCAGACCTAAAAAGACGTGTAAGCGACTTAGAGCAACGTCCGGACAATAACACGGTCTATGATGACACAGATTTAAGTAACAGGGTTAAAGCGTTAGAGGACGCGCCAAAAATTAATACTACTGACTTCGCTACTAAAGACGACGTGGTGGCGTTTAACCGTGAACTTAACAACAAAGTATCAAGCGTTGACTTTGAAGACTTTAAAAAGACTATCCCGGCTCCGTATAATGATAAAACCTTAAGTGACCGCGTCTTAGCTCTTGAGAATAAACCATCTGTGGGGCAAACTCAAGATACTGGGTGGATTACAATAAGTGATGATGACTCTTTACATGGTAATGTAGTTAAAATCAGACGAATCAACGATATGGTTCACGTCTCATTATCCAACCCAAATAGTGAAGGGCTTCAATTTGAGTTGGATAGTGAAGCGTTCACTGTGATTTTAGCTAGCAAAAAAATTGGGATAGGTTTCGCGCCTTTGAAAACAATAACTGTACCAGTAACAGAAACTGAAAACGTTATGCGAAGAATAAGCGATGGAACAAATGTAATAGGTCAAGTGATTTATAAAGTAGAAAATGGTAAAGTTATGATTAATTCGTTCGGTACTAAGTTTAGTTTTGGTCAGCCGTTAGAGGTGCTTGTTAACGATTTCTCATATTTTACAGAAGACCCATTCCCAGTTGAATTACAAAAATAGGAGGATAAAATCATGTCAGAAGTACAACCATTATTAGTTTCATTAGTAGTAGTATTATTAACGCTTTTAGGTAAGGCGTTAAAAGAGTGGAAAGCCTTTCCGTCGGAATTAATACCGCGTGTATTAGGTATAGTCGGGGGCTTAGTAGGTTGGTATGTCTTTAAAGACGCTACAGCCGTAACAAGTGGACTTGCTAGTGTAGGTCTACACCAATTATTAACGCAAGGAGTGAACAAGTATGACAACCAAAACACAAGCGGTGACTTTTCTACAAAACGAGGTGAATAAACCTCACGACTTTGACGGATATTACGGCAGTCAATGCGTTGACTTAATTAATTTCTATCTTAATAAGTTTTGGGGAATTAGATTATCCGGAAACGCTATAGACTTGCTAGATAGTGCAAAAAAACAGGGGCTGACGGTTATATACGACGCCCCGGGGGTTAACCCCCAAGCCGGTGATGTGTTTGTAATGAGTGTGCCAACACACCCTTACGGTCACACCGGTGTAGTGCTCAAAGATAGCGACGGATATACTATCCAAACGTTAGAGCAAAACATAGATGGAAACGCGGACGCATTAACCAACGGTGCGCCGGCTCGATTCAACGAACGAGATTTTAACGGCGTGATTGGATGGATTCGTCCGGCGTTCGAAAATGAGGAGGTTAATAAAATGACTTATACAGAAGATACAACATATTTACGACAAACCCCACAGGTAGGGGTGGCGCCTTATAGACAGGTTCACGCACATTCTACAGGGAACCCAACAAGTATAGCAAGTGGTGAGGCTACATATATGTCTAATAAAGACTTAAGTAGTGGTTTTTACACACATGTAGTCGGAAACGGTAAAGTATACCAAACGGCGTATGTAGGTCAAGGCGCTTGGGACGTTGGTGGTGAGTGGAACAACGAAACCTACGGCGCGGTTGAATTAATCGAAAGCCACCAAACTTATGAGGAATTTAGACGAGATTACGAAATTTACGTCCAAGTATTACGCGACTTAGCAACTCAAGGCGGTATCCCAATTACACTCGATAGCAACTCGCTAGAGGGAATTAAGACGCATTACTATTGTACAAATAATCAACCTAACAACTACTCCGACCATGTAGACCCTTATCCATACTTGGCTAAGTGGGGTATTACAAAAGAGCAATTCAAGAAAGATATTGAACAAGGTGTAACGTCTAATACTACCGAGGTGGATATATTAAACACTTACACTGAATTAGCGAACAGGGAGCGCCCTTATTACCGCGGATTCTTAAGTCTTGACTATCAAGTTGAGACGGAACCAAACGAAGGTAGTAAAGACAAAGAGTTTCTACCACGAGGCACAGAGGTTTATGTATACGAGAAAAAAGGCGGTTGGAGTAGAATTGGTTCACCTACCGCCCAACAATGGATAGAGGACGACTATTTAGTTGATTGCTTTATTTTCTAAGGTTTACAACCCCCGATTAATTCGGGGGTTTATTTTTTTAACTTTTTTTTAAAAAAAGCACTTGACTTTATACATAGTACTATGTATAATAAGTGTAGAAACGAAAGGAGATATACATACAATGACAAAAAAAGAATTTTTAGAAAACGCAATTAAACACAGCCACGCTTTCAACAAACCAAGACAAGAGTTTTTACTTAAAAACTTAGATAAATTTACAGACTACGTAAAAGTAGACGCTAACGAAATTTACGACTACACAGACTTTAGTCTAGTATCTTTACACTTATTAGTAAAAAACGGTCACGAAGTAGACGCTTTAAAAACAATAGACAATATTACAGGTTACATGAATAGAAAGTTTGAAAACTTTTGTATAGCGATAGCAATGGGGGAGATATAGATGATTGAATCTATTGAAAAACTATTAAACTCAAAATTAACAAGTTACAACATTAGCAAAAACTCGGGAGTGTCAACCCAACAGATTGATTATTACCGAAAGAATAAAGTAGACGTCGGAAACATTGCACTACGTAACGGATTAAAACTTTATGAATATTACAAAAAAGTTGAAAAAACTTTAAAATAATACTTGACTTTATACATAGTACTATGTATAATAATAGTATAGATAAACCAAAAGGAGAACTAATTATGTTAGAATTAAAAATCAGACACAAAGGACAAGACAAATATTTTTACGGTAGAGACTTAAAAGAGGTAACTCTTGAAAGTTTCGAACTATATAAAAACGACGAACAAGCTAACGAGTACATCAATAACGAGAACTACGAAGACTTTGTCAAAGACTTTCTAAAAGGTGAATTAAAATACACTGGTGAAACTGTTCAATACTTAAAAGATATTGAAATAGTTTGGGATATGGATTACATCAGAACTTTAGATTTCCTAAAAACACTAGACGAGGAAATTAAACAATACATCAAATTAGATGAATTTAATCAAGAGTTTTATGTTGAATACGACAAAGGCGCTTATAAAATAAGCGAACAGCTAACAGAACTAGCTGAAAAATACTTATATGAATAAAAATACACTCTCTTATACGTTTGTTAGTATTAATGTATAAGAGGGTGTATTTTTTTTACCTAAAAATAATATCAACTATGTTGATTGTATGCTTATCGTATATTTTCGCTTTTCTTGTTGTCTCTTCAGTTACTATATTTTTAATAATAGTGTTCAAAAAATCTATTTTTTCATTTACATTCATAGTTAAATATAAACTTTCAAAATTAGAAACAATTCCAGTTATATTACTTTGTTTTTCAGAATTTTCAACCATTAAATTATATTCTTGCTCTTCGGCTTTAATTGATTTTATTTGTTCATTAATTTCATTTTGTAATTTTGCTAATTCCCCATCAGTTAACAATTCATTTAACCACGCTTTTTGGAGTTTAAACTTTTTATTTTCAAGATTATTTAATATTTTTGAATAGTCTTTTTTTTCTATTTTATTTTTTGTAAATTCTATTTTAAAATCATATTTTAAAAATTTAAGTAGTTTTTTTTCAAAGACTTTTTCAGTTATAGAAATTGTTTTTTTTCCTTCCGAAGGGCAATTATTACATCTGTAATACATAGTCTTATCGCCATTTTTTCTTTTTCTTGTAAAAGGTGTTAATTTAC
>QWCF01000201.1_pt1 | contig 27396 bp, 20 predicted proteins | sample 1972521 | NCBI WGS metagenome assembly QWCF01 (sample SAMN09866715, study PRJNA288562) | Human oral metagenome isolate term4_saliva, whole genome shotgun sequencing...
GATAGAACTTATTTGAAGCAAGCTGCCAATAACGGAAAAAATAATTATTCAGACTAACTTCTTCACGAAACTTAGTACAACTTTTGGCTAACATCTCTCCCTCTTTACTCCACGCCTCCTCATATACTGATTTCAAAAATGCTTTTTCATTATGAGGGGTATAGAAATGCTGAAATTCAGTTCGTCTAAAAAGACGTATCAGATAGGCTTGCAAACGATATTTCCATCCCAAATAGCTTCCATACCACCCTTTAGGATTGGCTTTAGTAACCTCTTTTCTATTAAAATGTGCATTAACTACCTGCGTATCACAAAACTCCATAATATTTATTCCCCAACCATCAATCTCAGGAAAATAACACCTTGGAGTGAACACATGTTCAAACGGTGCATCACATGGTAATTCATTCTTAAAATAATATTCAGGCGTGATAGGAGCATTAATAAACGTATCATCGTTGAATACTACAAAATGCTCACTTAACCCTGGAATACGATAAAGATTATTCTCTATAGTGTTTGCCTGAAAAGTTGGAAGGAACTCATGTGGAATAAAATCCTTATGATCGACATAAGACAATTTAGGATTATCCCAATTTAGCCAATTTGGCTTTTGGTTATCCGCTACGAAATACACATGATTTACCCATGGAGCATATTCTTCTACTGCTCTAAACCAATACTTTAGAATATCCCAATCCCTATATCTGACATCAGCATTCTGAAAAGGAGTACCTTTATATAGTGCTTTCTTCTTCTGCCATTCAATGTCAGAACCATCAACCCAAAAAATAACAAAGTCAATATTCATTTCTTATATAAAACTATTACACTTCGAACTAAATATCTTCAGATACACAAAATATGATAGACATCATTAGAAGTGATGAAAATACAAACTTTACATATATTACAAAAGAAGTGTATAAAAGTTGACTAAAACATATAAATCCTCTATTGTTGTAATAAACAAGAATTATAATAAGAAAATAGCTTATTCATAACCTATATTACATAACTAAATAATTTTAGAACAAAACAAACTAAAATGAGGCAGATAATTTATTATAAACTATACGTCCAAAAGGGATAGAAACTATAATATACTTAAGCACTAATTTAAATAAAAATATGTTATATTCTTTCATTTTAATCCACGGATTCGTTATAGTTCTTTTATTATAGTCCAATGACAAATTTAAGAGTGTATCGATACAACGTATATGAATACGTTTCAACTTATCCTCACACCCAAAGAATGAAACAAAGTACTCACAAATTTCAATATTACTTAGCAGAAAGTTCTCCCTACTTTCTATGCTTGCACGTCCACTTGCTGAATTCTTTAATATTCGATAAGATCCTGTAATCTCTGGAATCATATATAGTTTCGACTCATGCGCTACATAAATCCATCTTGGCAAATCTCCCATTAACCAGTTATGATTAATAGTAACATTGCTGAAGTATCTTTGATTTAACTCCATTCTCATACATACCGTCAATGTAGGTATACCATTATCATCAAACAAACTATCAAAGTTACATTCGTGCGCTTTACCATTGTGTGTTATAATATTATTATGTTCGTCTATGACATCTATACGTGAATAAACTAATCCACATTCCTTATTAGCATTCAAATAATCAACTTGCTTTTGCAGCTTTAAGGGATCAGTCCAGCAATCATCTCCTTCGCAAAATGCTAAATATTCGGCTTCTGTTGCATTTAATGCTTTATTAACAATACGCATCAAGCTACCATCTCTCTTTGAATATTGATTTTCTATCTCATAGATAGGCTTTATAATATCAGGATACTTCTCTTCATACTCTCGAATAATCTCTTGAGAACCATCTGTAGAACAATCGTCGTGTATCACTGCAACAAACTTGAAATTAGTTTTCTGCATTATAAAACCCTCTAGACACTGGCGAAGATATGGCTTATGATTATAAACCAAACATTGAATGACAAGTGTTATACGATTATTCTCCTCGTACTTTTCTTTCATCATTTAAATAAGTTTCGAAATTCTTTGAGTTCACTACGTGTAATCATTGAGGCACCGCCAATATAAGATAAAACTCCAATAATAATACTCAAAGATAATTGTAATATATCATTATCAGATATTTGTATGCTAAAATAAACTATTCCACCCATTATCAAAGAATTTATGAAAATAGGTGTTAAATCTCGCATTTGTTTCAAACATCCAATATTAATTAATTTACCAGTATAATATGTGTTAATAAATAATGAAATCAAAGAAGAAGCAACCATACCAATGCACATGGCAGTAATACCAAGTGGAATGGTGATACACATAATGCACACTCCTACTATTTTCTTAATAATTTCAAGACGTAAAAACAAATCCGATCTACCCTTCACCTGCAGTAGATTTAAATTTATGGCATGGATAGGATACCACATCAACGCAAAACAGATAATCTGCAAATAAAGGGAACAACCTTCCCATTTAGGAGTAAGAATGAGTCGAATCATTGGAAAAGCCACTGCAGCTAATCCCATCATAAGTGGGAAAATTATGAAAGCAGATAACTTTAAAAGTCGACGATAATTCGCTTGTAGGCGAGGAATATCATCTTGAATAGTACTCAATACAGGAAAAGTTACACGCTGAAGAATACTTGTAATATTAGAGGATGGTAATTGCGCAAAGCTCAATGCACGAGAATAATTACCTAACTGCGCTGGAGTATAAAACTTTCCTATAACAATTGGGTAGATATTGTTGTAAATTGTATCCAATAAGCCCGATGCAAGAAGTTTAGATCCATAACCAAACAAGTAATTAAAAGAAGATTTTGAGAAGCCTGTTGTGGGACGCCATTTAGACATCAGCCACAACAAACCCATCCTTACCAAGGACATAACAACCCCTTGCCATACTAAAGCCCATACACCATATCCCTGATAAGCCAAAATAACGCCAACAATACCAGATATAATGGTTGCAGATAATGTTACCTTAGCTTGAGACTTAAAGTCTATTTTTATTGTGAAAAGAGCTTGCTGAACTACGCATAAAGAATTAAGAGCCACACCCAATCCAGTAATACGAATTATGGGAGAAAGAATTGGTTGATTATAAAAACTAGCAACCAATGGTGCAATCAAAAAGAGCACTATGTAGGCCATAATCCCAACTCCAATATTAAAATAGAAACAAGTTGATAAATCTTCTTCCCTTCTATCCGTTTTACGAACTAAAGCATTAGAAAATCCGCTATCAACAAAACTTTGAGCAACCGCAAAAAATATGGTTATCATAGCAATGATACCAAAATCACTTGGATCAAGCATACGTGCAAGAATAACAGAAAAAAGAAAGCTCATTCCCTGATTAGAGAACCGTTCTACACTGCTCCAAAATAATCCTTTAGTTGTTTTTTGCTTTAATGATTCTGTTGACATTCTATCTATATATGAGTATTAACATAATATCATATTCATATCCTCTCAACATGTTCTAAGAACTATGCATATAATAAACTTATCTACAATATCTTAAGAATAGTATCCTTAAAATATTAATATAAGTATTACATTTATAATAATCTTAGCTGCCTAAATAGCTGTATCTATGAAATATATTCGTCTCTGTGTCCCCAAATTTTTGCGAACGGCTCAGTTTCAAGATAATATTTATAATCAGCTATCCACTTTTTAAAATCCCAAGTTGGTTTGTAACCAAGGTTTGTTTTGGATTTCTCAATACTTAGAACAAATTGTGGTGAAGATGGTTTTTCTGGACAATAAATAATCTCAGACTTCTTGTCATAGGCAAAAGTATCGGCTATAAGGTGAATCTGATCTTCAATAGATATAGGTTTACCACATCCAACATTATATATTCCATACATTTTGTCAGTCTTCAGACAACAATCCACAAGATGAACAAAATCTTTTATATAAACCATTTCCTTCATTGACTTAGGATTACCCCATATCTCAAGTGTCTCACCCTTTATTGCACGTTCGATAATATAGCGATAACCTAACCATTTCTGTTGTCCATCTACATAATAATAAGGATTCGTGTAATATCCATAGATTGTTGGTAATCGAAGAATATAATAGGCCATCCCATATTTTGCATTATAATGCTCTATTAAATCCACAGATGCATTCTTTGCAATAGAATATACAGAATGATCTGTATTCAAAGGGAATTTCATCTCAGTATCATCACTTATAGGTTCTGTAGACCCAAATTTGTAACCAATATCAGCTATCGACTGAGAAAAGATAATTTCATTACAGCCAATACTTCTCATATATTCAAGGACATTTAAAGTTCCCGTAATAATAGAGTCTATATATTCATACGGATCATAGCCTTTCATATGTGCAGGCATTGCTCCTGCCAAATGAATGACAGAGTCTATATCAGCTGGAAGTTTATCAAACTCTGACTTATTTCTGATATCTACAGAATAATAAGGAATATTATAACTCTGAAAGAAGCCATTATCAGTCTTTCTGCGCCCTACAGCAATTATATTATACCCTTGCTCTTTTAACAACGTACAAGTATACACTCCAATAGAGCCTGTTGCTCCAAAAACCATTATATTCTTCATCCTTTAACATTTAAATGTAACCAATTATCTTGCTGCGCTAAACACCATTTCATTTCCTCATTAGTATTAAATCTTAAAACCAATGTTCCTATTGTTGTATTAGCTCCAGTGAAACCTTGCACTTTATCTCCTGCTTTTACCCAGATATCTTTCTCTATAAGAAAACGTTCTTCTACCGTTTTATCTATCTCTATACTCTGAAAAACACCGTCTCTTTCAGAATGTAAGATGATTTCTGCCCAATATCCATCATAATCTGGCTGATGGATTTCGTCTATAGAATCACCAACAGCAGCACGAACACAGTTATCTATGAGGTCTTGACCTGAGATATATTTCATCATCTCTGATAGTCTGTTGCCTCCACCTCGAGGAGCGAGCTCCATTATATATGGCTTGCCATTCTTACATAGACGTGTCTCAATATTATAAACTCCTGTTTTAACATTAAGCAATGACATCAAGCGCTGCAATTCACTCTTCAATTCTTCTTGTGCCCATTGCGGAATCGTTGATGGCCAAGTATATGCAGCTGGTGTATAAGGATTAAGAGCTTTAGCATCAAATAATTGATCATCAAAAGAACAGAATACCAATTTACCATCTATGCTAAAGCCATCGCAATCAGAAGAATTACCTTCTTTCTCTAAAAAATCCTCAATTATGAAATGTCCATTATGACTTTCACTCAGAGCATAATCAATAGCTGAGGAGAGTTGCCCTAGTTCATCGACACGCGTAACCCCTTTGCTTCCTGCAGAATCAACTGGTTTGACAATAATAGGCCAGTTATAATATGCTGTATCAGCAAGAGCTTCTTCTTTTGAAGAATAACCCTTTGCATTGGGTACATTGAAATCATTATCTTTTAAGAACTGACGAAATCGTGATTTATCCTGTAAGATACAAGCAGATTCATAAGAACATTGAAAGCTAAGTCCCATCTTTTCAGCTACATACGCTGCTGTTACTACTCCAGGGTCTACGCCAAAAGATAAAATTCCATTTATATTAAGTTCCTGTGCTAATTGCAACACCGCATCTTTGTCAAGAATGCTGACATTATGAAACTCGTCTGAGTATTGATGAGCAATATTTTCAGGAACATAATCCACCGTAATGACATAGTAACCATGACGATGTGCGGCTTCTATAACAGGTAGGAGATAACGAATACCTCCTAAAAGCATCAGTTTTTTCATCTTAACGTATTATACAGTCAATAATTCTATTAATTTCTTCTTCGCTCAGTACATGATGCATAGGTAGACATATCACTGTGTCTGCCATCATGTGTGCATTAGGCAGATTCTCTGGGCGAGAGCTCTCCAAACCTCGATAAGTAGAAAACTCACTGATAAGTGGATAGAAATAACGACGTCCCCATACACCTTGATCTTTCATCTTCATATAAAGCTCATCACGTGTCATTCCATACTTCTCTGCATCAACAAAAATTGGGAAGTAACTGTAGTTATGGCGAACACCTGGCATATCATCCCAGAAAGAAATACCATCAACATTCCGTAGAGCCTCGCGATATGCTACTGCCACCTTCTGTCTCGCTGCAATAGCAGCATCAACTTGCTTTAGGTTTAATAAGCCATAAGCTGAACGAATCTCATCCATCTTACTATTGATACCAGGACCAACAACCTCAATTTCATTAGCAAAACCAAAGTTCTTCAAATAATCTATGCGTTGCTTAGTCTTTTCATCGTGCATCACCATTGCACCACCTTCTATTGTATTAAATACCTTTGTGGCATGAAAACTCAGCGTACTCATGTCACCAGCATTCAACAGACTTTCCCCATTCACTTCAACACCAAAGGCGTGTGCTGCATCATATATCACTTTCAAACCATATTTATCTGCTATAGCCTGAATAGCCTCTGTATCACATGGTTTACCATACACATGAACAGGAAGGATAGCTGTTGTACGTGGTGTTATTGCTGCCTCTATCTTTTGAGGATCTATATTGCCTGTAGATGGATCAATATCAACAAAAACGGGCTTGATACCATTCCACCATAGGGCATGCGTTGTTGCAACAAAACTATAAGGTGTCGTTATAACTTCGCCAGTAATACGCAAAGCCTGGAGAGCTGTTAGCAATGGTAAAGTTCCATTTGTGAACAAGCTAACGTATGGGACTTTCAGATATTCAGCTAAAGCAGCTTCTAATTTCTGATGAAACTGTCCATTATTTGTTATCCACTTACTTCCCCAGATTTCTTTAAGAGATTCTGTAAACTCATCAAGACTTGGTAACAATGGTGATGTTACTGTTATAATATCTTTACTCATAGTTCTACAATCTATATATATAAAAGGCAAATTGTAATAGCAAAATTATAATCTTAAAATACTTTTATTTTAGATAATTCAATTTCTATATAGTTAAAACCGTTTGAAGCCAAGTCTACAAATTAGGACTTTTTCTGCATTAATAATAAGCACCTGTATTTTAACTATCAGAAAGTAGTCTAAAGATAAATCCAGGATTTGCGAACACGTTGTCCGAAGTCGCCGGACAATATGTCCGGAGTAGCCGGAATGATTGTCCGGGGGTGTCGGAAAGACTGTCTGGAGCTGCTGGACAAAACTATAAGAGTATTTTTATCAGGCTTAAATGAATAGAACCTTAAATTAAGACAGAGTCAATACCTACTCATAAAAGACTATTGACTTGAATGTTCGCTCGTATTTAGGTTCGGTATAGCCATACTCCATAAATAACGCTTTCACATCGTCTGCCATCGACTGCGTATAAAGGTAGCCTCTTTCGGCATTGCCATAACGATAGAAATTACTTCGTCCTCGGAAATATGAATAGACTTCATTGCGGAGAGAGGGTAAGTCCTTGCGTCTTACCTCATCAAAGAAATGCGTGAAACCAGCATAACAAGTGACAAGTCTCTTTGCATGAAACATTCTGCAACGACCATTGATAAGGTTTTCGGGCATAAGTGCCGAGGGAAAGATTGCATCTCCCCATGTATTGGAGGCTGGTTGTAACTTGAAATATAGATGGTGAAGACAATCTTCTTTCACTGCACAATTCTCAAGGAAGCAAGCTTCATAACGCTTTGGGAAAGTTTCTAAGCTCAGCAATTCATTTGTATTCATTGGCTGATCACGATATTAAGATGCTCTTAGATTGATAGGGAAAAAGAAACGAGAGGGAAGAGGCAAGAATACGGAAAGTAACCGATTGAGACAAGCCACTATTAATCGTTAACCCATAGTTTCATCAGCTTTTATTATGCTACTGGCGATGATAGGAGTTATATCATCTCCTCCCTACAAACAATGAATAGCTTGCAGGCTGACAACTATCACGGTCACTCCGCATAAGAACGAAAGCGCAAGAATAATAGACGTGGTACAGTAATAATCGTTAGCTTAAACAATAACCTGTGCTGGTCAATTCAGTAGATGGGTTTCGCTCGCAGAATCACTTTTGTTAATAGTTCTAATTCCCTTTTATTATCAGTGCAAATTTATATAAAATCTTCGAAAAGAGAAAGAATATCAGTGGAATAATCTTATTAGCAAGTGAAAATTATGGGAAGTACAGATGATATTCCCTGTTTGAGATAGAATAAAGCACACACAAATCAGCTATTTAGAGAAAAATAACTAACTTTGCATCCAAACCATTTACCCTAAGGAATGAAAAGGATTCTATTGATTACAGCCATTTTGTTTATGGCATTAACGAACGGGCAGGCACAAGTGCTGAACAAAGATAACACGAAGCAGATTGGGCAGGCAGTTAAGGAGGGCATCAAGGATGTAAAAGATGCTATCGTGCAAGATACTAAGCCAACTGGCGAGCATGAACAATGGGACATCTATGCTGCACCTAAGCTTGGTCTGAATCTATCTAACTTACCAGGCATTGACGGAAAGGTCAAGTTAGGGCTTGTTGGGGGAGCTTATGTAGAGGTGTTCCTAGCCAAAAATATTGCCATAGATGTTGAGATGCAATACAGCCATCAAGGTTCATCAGGCGTTTATCGCACCATAAACACTACCAACGCATCGGGCGTACCAACGTCCCAGAAATATGGTCCATACGACTTTAAGTTAGATTATATCAACACCAATTATATTGTGCGTTGGTATCCCTGGATAGACCTCCCCGTGAGTTTCACAACAGGTATACACGCAGGCTATATTATCAGTGCTAAAGCGAAACTGGATGATGGCACGAAGCATAACCTAAAAGACTATATATATAAAGGTGATGTAGCAATCCCATTTGGTGTTAGTTATGAATGGAGTCAATGGCAGATAGAAGCACGCTATAATCTCTACTTTAGGAAGTTAGCTCGCAATGCTGAAGCTCAAGAACTCATGCGAAATGCTCGCAATAATATGTTCGAGGTAACACTGGGTTACAGGATTAAAGTGCTATAATATAATAAGGTGAGAACTGCTATCCTCATACTTCTCTCTACCCTTTCGATTAATGTGACAGCAGAGGAGAATGACTCGCTCTCCATTGCGAAGATGGGGATAGAGTTCCGCTATATCCCTGCACAAACGCTCACTTTAGATAAGGAGCCACGTATCTGGACTAAGACGAAAGACACGCATTCTTGGGCTACACAAATAAACGTTACGCCTACGAAGAATGCGTATGCACACGACTATAACTACCCCACTTTCTCATTCGGTTTGCGCTATCATCTCAACCATGGTACAACCATGCACAGGGATGATCCATGGGGCGAAGCACAGCCTGTAAACTATACCAGTAAGCTGGGGAACTTCCTCACCTTATATGGTACTTTCAACCGACCACTCTATCGAAGCAAGCACTGGCAATGGGGATATTATCTAGGAACGGGTATTGCCTACACGAGCCTTAAATATAATCAGAAGAACGATATTGATAATGAATATATCGGCTCACACCTAAATATTTATTTCAATGCTGGCTTGTACGGACAAGTTAAGATTGCGAAAGAATGGAGCGTAAAGGGCGGATTAGACTTCGCACATCATAGCAATGGAGCTATGGCACGACCCAACAAAGGCGCAAATTACTTCGGTCCGTTCGTAGGACTTGTTTACGAACCTCAACAAGCCACAAGCCCCATTGCGAAACGTAATACTGAAGCCACTCAGCCCTTTCAAAAATATTGGTTCACCGAGTTTACCCTCGGACTAGGTGGAAAGACATTACTTGAGGAATGGCTACAAACTCAGTTCAATACCCCTCAAGGACAGCCTGATTATCGTAAAGAACATTTTACTTATTACGGAGCTTACTCCTTTCACACACATCTCCTCTATCGTTACGCTCGCCGTTGGGCATCGGGCGTAGGCGTCGGACTATTCTACGGCGAATATGCGCATCGGATAGCAAGAATGGATAAAGAAAACGGACATACTGACGAGAAACATAGTCCGTGGTCAGCAAGTATCGAGGCACGTCACGAGGTTTACTATGGGAATGTTTCCGTTCGCCTCACACTCGGTTATTATCTTTACCGACACATGGGATATAGTGCCAATCACGGACTTGAATATCCTTATCACGAGCAAGTGGGTGTCTTCTATAGTTTCCCTAAGCTAAAGGGCTTAACACTAGGATTCAGCGTGAACGCACATGCCACAAAAGCCGACTTTACCGAACTACAACTTTCCATGCCCGTTAGGTTATAGCTCCCTCCAAGCCCTCTCCTTCGGGATAAGAACACCTAACAGAACATAGGCTTTACCTAACTATGAGAAACAACCTATAACACAAGGTATTAGAATCAATTACATGAAAGACAAAATCGACCAATAGGAGGTAACAAAAATGACACATACGTGTTACGTGATTTACTCGTATGTGTCACCATGGTTAACACATACGTGTCACGCACGTGACTCGTATATGTCATTGAGCCGTCAGCCTAGAAGTAAATAAACGAACAAATAACTTGCATACTTGTCAACACATCTATCTCGTCAACTTCAACATCACCACTTCTATCCAACTAATCACTCGTCTACTCGTAAACTTGTCTACTTGTCAACTTCCTCAAAACTTATATCTAAAGTCAACACCTAACTGGAAAGGATTACCGAGCTGGGCAAATGTAAACTTATTACCCGTAGCAGCACTTTGGACAGCAAACGTGTTATACTTCGTGTCAGTCAAATTACGAACCCAAAGGTTCACATGCAACTGCCCGAAGTCAGCATCAGCATGTGCGCCCAAGACGGCATAGAAGTTCTGTCCTATCATATTCTGCTCATCCCAATAAGTCTTGCCCTGTGCCGAGAGGTTCAAACCTATGGTCACACTACGTAAATGGAAACGATAAGAGGCATCGAGTAAGGCGGCTGGGTCAACGTCAATACGATAGTCAGCACTTGCGCCCAATGTATGTTGTGGGACGAAAGGCACTTTCTTATCTTTGTAATTCACCTTATTGCCTCCAGCGATAGAATCGGAATACTCATCGAACTGGGCACTTGTAAAGCCGTAACTAAGGGCATAAGACAAACGATTATCAAGTGCTCCACCTCGAAGTGTCGCCTCTAAGCCGCACGAATGACTACGACCTGCGTTTGTCATAACACGCCCGAAACCATAATTACCAGCCATTACAGAGAGTTGTTGATTACGGATTTGCATATAATAAGCAGCTAGGTCAAGATGAATTTGATGACCCAAGAGGTTGAGGTGAGCACCTATCTCATAGTTCCAGCTAGTCTCAGGCTTATATTCTATCGTCTTAGCGATTCGCTTATAATAAGCCTCATCATGCTGAATATCCACATCGGCACGTGCCTTTTGTGCGGCTTGTGATGTCTCAGTCTGTAATATATCAGAGAACATCTGGAAGTTATATCCACCAGCACGATAGCCCTTAGACCATGTGGCATACAGGTTACTCCCGTCATCGAAACGATAAGTTAGTCCAACCTTTGGTAGTAATTGTTTGAAATGATTACCCTCATGGTGATTCAACGTTGATGTGATTACAGGATTAATATTCACACCTAGCACGTGCTCTTGCAATGCGACACGAGCTGAAGTCGCATAGTCTATCGTCACATGCGAATAGTCATAGCGCAAGCCGAGCGTCGCTCTTAGGCGATTGGTGAGGTCGATATTGCTCTCATGATAGACACCAAAGTTAAATGTTGGCGTATGGAAAACGCCTGGGACAGGTTCCATCGTCATATTAATGGAAACGCCTCCCGCACGTGCAATATTAGTAGCTACTAGCGTGCGAGCCGCTAGCATAGCCGCTTCTTCAGACATACCACGTGCTATGAAACTAGGCACCATACCACGTGCCATAGCATTGAGCATCCCGTTATAAGCATAGTCCGTTATCTTCTTTGACAGGGCTGCATTCATATCCTTATCGAAGTAGATGGATGCCATCGTCTTCAACCATTGATAAGAACCAAAGGCACCGAATGTCCATTGCCATTTGCCGTTTCTATTACTCTTCACTGACAGTTCCTCGGTAATGGTATTACCATGCTGACGTTGGGTAAGATGGAGGAAATCTTGTGGGAGATAATCAATATCCATTAGCATATTGTCATGGAGGAATTGCCAGGAAGTCATGCTATTCACGTCAAAGCCATTGCCAGCATACTTGATTCCCATTCCTGTGTTCAGTATATTACGTCTGTAATAACTCTGTCTGTTCTGATTGGGCATTTGTGTGCCAGCTTTCATAGCATATAAAGGCGAGGTAAGGGGTGCAGATGCAATCTCTTCTTTTGACACGAGTTGTCCATAAGGGAACCCATTCTGGTGAGTGTATTGATAGTCGGCTATCCAATCGAACATCCATCTGTCTGACGCTTTCCACATAAAGCGTCCCTTGCCTCCGAACTCATTGATAAGGTCGGCACGACTTCCGTCAAATTGGTTTCGGAAAAAGCCGTTTTGTCCACCATAGAAAGCTGATAAAGAGAAGGCACGCTTGTCATCGAGCTTCTGATAATGGCTCAGTTCCACCTTGCGCAATAGCTTTGTGCCAAGCGAGAACTTAACATCTGTGCCCTGATACTGGAATGGGTTACGACTGTACATACGAATGAGTCCGCCTTCTGTATTCATTCCGTAAAGCGTTCCTTGAGGGCCATGCAATACGTCGACACGGTCAATATCATAAGTGTGGAAGTTAAAAGCACTCTTATTCAATATCGGCATTCCATCAACATAAATACCAACAGCTGGTGAGTTCACACGAGAACCGATACCACGCATATAAATAGAGGAAGTGTAACGACTTCCATATTCAGGCATAACGAATGACGGGACAAAGGTGGATAGATGGCGAGCGTCCTGCACATTTAATTGCTGGAGTTGGCTTCCATCGAAAGACGTACTACTCAAAGGCTGTTGGCGAAGTCGATAGACCTCTTTTGGCTGATTGATTACCAATACCTCATCGATATCATAAACCCGAGAGGTATCACCTATTGCTATGGTATTATCAGCATGAACTCCTACTGACAAGCCTGTTGCTATCAACAAAGCTAAGCTAAACTGGTATTTAAACATATCTTTTTCGCTTTCTTACGTTTAAGTATTATTTCACTCTGCAAAGATAGAGAGAATATATATATCACACAATCCTAATTTATTAGGATAACTTATTCATTCATCGCACCACAATGCGGACAACGCCCCTTACGATGTAAGCGAGTCCCACAATTCCCACAATAATAAGTCTCACTACTCCTTCGTAAATACATCCGAAAGGCATAATAGATATAAACGACAAGTAGGATATAACCTATGTAATATAAGGTGAGAACGGAGAAGATGATATAATTAACGGCACATACGGCGGATAACCCACTAAGATAGAGTATGGCATCACCCGACTTCAATAAACGGCGCACATCGTCAATAGTGGCTATGGCGATGATCAGCATTGCCCATACTAAGCCCAGGAAGATATTAAGAAGTAAGGGCTGGGAGAACGGGTTGAGCGATGGGTGGAAATAAAACTCCCTCCACGTTTCTGGGGCAAAAAGTTGTATGCTAGCATAGAAGGCCGCTGATAATGCCACTACTACAGCTAGCAATGTAGGATAGAAGGAATTGATGTCATTGAAGTGGACAATATGCGCATTACGCTTTAATATCTTACGTGCCAAATAGCCCACACCTATGATAGAAATAATAATCATAAAGATGAGCAAGTGGATGTTAGAGAAGGTGGAGATAAACTGGGAGATAGGGTCGTCAGGGGTTACCTGCTTCAAAAGACGCCCTTCATGTATCCATCCAAAGGCGTAATCTTCAGTCGCTATCTGAACCCATACAGAATCATTCTTATCGTCAGGAAGAATACGAATATCAGCCACAACAATCCCCTTACCCTCATGCACGGCGAACGAATCAGTCTTCATTCGATTCACGGCCTCTTCGGGTTGTTGGCGTATAAGCATAAGTGAATCTGAGCTGACCACAAAGTTAAAGCCTTGCGAGTAATGGTGTTTCACACGGAAAGAAAGCGAGTCAGCCCCACTTATAGAGCCTTGCCAATCATCCTCCGTACTATCTTTTTGCTTTGAAAGAGAGTCGCCTCCAGCCTCTAATCTACGTGTAATCTGTGCCTCTTGAATACTATCTGGTAATCGGAAGGAAGAGGGTGTCTTCTTATGATAACAGCCTGTTATCATGAGTGTCACACTAAACAGAAAGACGATCAATATCGGATAATATCTTCGCATATTGTGAGAATGTTTGGGGTTAAAGGTTAGATGAAACGCACTTACTCTACGTCTGGATGGATATTCATTTGGCAATCCTTACAATCAAACTCTAGGCGAAAACGACGCTTATCTGGTAACTCTAAGTAGAGAGGTTCACGCCATGTGGGTTTCTTTCCTCCATGTTTCACACAATAGCCTAACGAATAACGAATACAATGACGGCATTGCATGAGTAAGGCATCTTCCACTTGTCCACGCTTCACTTGTACGCCTTGTGGGTGTTGATTCTCGAAAGCCTCATCGGGTTTTGTTAATCCTTGTTGTTCGTAAAACTTACGGGCGACATCGTTAGAGATATTATAAAGGTAAGGGAATGCCTGATATTGACTAGGGTTAGCCTCTCTCACAAACTTATAGGATTGCGCCTTATCACTATCCAATCTTGTCGTTCTGTGAATGGTGATACGCTTTCTTTCCTGTATCTTCTTGTCTAATTCTGTTATCAATGCACGACGCAAATCAGCAAGTACACTACTAGGAATAAAGCATTGCTCCACCTCATCCTCAAGTCTAACATCCGAGCATTCATAAGCCGTGTTTCCGAGTTTTGTCAACTGACGAACGATATTATCATGTTGAGGTTTCTGGGCTTGTTGATGATCGAAACTAATAAGTGTTTCAGCACTTAATGTATCTTCCATACTATCATCAGATACGAGCTTCCCCCTTAATATAAAGCCATTATCCGTAAGCCCGAAAGTCATTACAATAGGTATTTTACGGATAGCCGTAGTACCACTCAACTCCTTATCAAAGGCTTGATCTTGATTACGATACAATGCCATACCAGGCTTTAAGCCATGTGGCATCTTGTAGGGATAAAGGCGATTACCCACGGCTCGATTCACACGAAAGCCATGGAGGACTATTGGAGAGTTGACGGGTTGACGGGTTGACGAGTTATTGGAACCATTAACTTGTCGACTTGCCTTCTTGTCCTCTTGTTCACTCCCCAAGAAACACAACCCATCACCATTAGCAAAACTTGACGTACCAGCCACATTAAAACTATCACGCCTAATCTCTTTCACCATACCTACAAACTCGCCTAAGGCTTTTGGCGTATCAGGGGAGAAGATATCAGCCTGTCGACCATTTAAGAAATAGCTCGTATATCCACGATTAAAAGTCTTCTTTAGGTTAGGCGTAAACGAATAAGCCACACGCCCTAAAGAGGCACGACGAAACTCACGAGGATATTGGCGGATAATCTCATCAATGCGTTGGCTATAAGCCGAGACCACATTCTTTACGTAATTAATATCTTTCAGTCTTCCCTCTATCTTAAAAGCACAAGCACCTGAACGCATTAGTGCCTCAAGATTATCTATCTGACTCATATCCTTCAATGAGAGAAGATGACGCTGGTGTTCTATGGTTTTCCCGTCTGAATCCTTCAAGTCAAACGCTAAACGACAGAACTGAGAACAAGCACCACGATTGGCTGAACGCCCAAAACAATATTGTGAGGCATAACAGATTCCACTATAACTCACACATAATGCGCCATGCACAAAGGTCTCTAACTCCAAAGAGGGCAAACGTTTATGTATCTCACTGATTTCTTCAACTGATAATTCTCGAGCCAAAACAATGCGATCAAAACCCTGCTCGCTCAACCATTGGGCTTTCTCCCATGTACGTGTGTCACATTGTGTACTGGCGTGGAGAGCTATCGTATCAGGCACTATCTCCCTCACCTTACTCATCAATCCCATGTCTTGCAAAAGGAAGGCATCAACGCCAACATTCACCAACTCACGGACTAAAGCAAGCGTCTCTTCAAACTCTTCATCATAAATAATCGTATTGATGGTCACATGAACCGTGACACCATAACGATGAGCATATTCGCATAACTTACCAATATCCTCAACACTATTACCAGCCGATTGGCGTGCCCCAAATCGAGAGGTACCGATATATATAGCATCTGCTCCATGGTCAATAGCGGCTATTCCACATTCAAGATTCTTGGCTGGTGCAAGGAGTTCAATAGAGCGACTCCCTCCAGCTATACCAGAAGTAAAATGAGAGGAATAAATATGACTTTTATCTTTTATCATTATAGATTACGCTTTTAAAGGGGTATTATATTGAGAAAAAACCCTACTCTATTTTCCCTTCTACTCACTAAAGGGTGTGGCAATCAGCTTCACCCAATTCATAAATAGTAGGTTAGCGTGGGCACGCCAAGTAACAAGTGGACCTTTCATTGGATCATCCTCACGATAATAATGCTTTGGAATCTCTACATCATCACGCTTACCAAGGTCACGATGATACTCCCTATCTAATGTATCAGGGGCATACTCCAAATGACCTGTGATAAAGAATTCATACCTATTACGTGACCTTACAATAGAAACCCCACTCTCCTTTGATTCGGCAATGATTTCGAGGTCATCAACTCGCTCTATATCCTCACGTCTTATCTCTGTATGACGACTCTGAGGCATACGAAAGACATCATCAAAACCACGAAAGAGAGGCAATTCAGGCTTTAAAGGAATCGTAGGGAAGATTCCAAACATCTTCTTGGATAAAGGATATTTCGGGATGTCATAGAAATGATAGAGTCCAGCCTGTGCCGACCAACAGATGTAAAGCGTTGAACGCACATTCTCACGAGCCCAATTAAATATCTCCTGTAGTTCTGCCCAATAGTCCACCTCCTCGAAAGGCATTCCTTCAACAGGTGCTCCTGTGATAATCAAACCATCAATCTTCTCCTTGCTGAGTTCTTCAAGCGTATGATAGAAACGATTGATATGTTCCGCAGGCGTATGGATGGAAGTATGGCTCTTGAGCTTCATAAAACTGATGTCCAACAATAGCGGACTATTAGAAAGAAGGCGAATGAAATCAGTTTCAGTCGTAATCTTAAATGGCATAAGATTGAGTATGACTATGCGAAGTGGATGATAATCATCCTCCCTTACAAGCCCATCCTCTATGTTGATATGCTCACGCTTTAATATGTCTATGGCTGGAAGTCCATCGGGTAATCTTAATGGCATAAATCCTGTTCTTCTATTAGGAGTTTACCTACTCCTATATCACTTACGAAAAATCAGATACAAAGATAGTGATTAATTACCAATTGAACAAATACATCAGACAAATAAGGGAAACAAGAGAGATTAAATAATATAAAACCACGAATAAAATAGGAAGCAAACGTCCGTATTTATTCACATATCACAAAAGCCTTCATCAAGTAAAAAGTCCCCTCTGATTGGAGGGGACTAAGTCTATTACGTTTTAATATGAGCAAACGATACGTATGCCCTACATAAACTTATATCACAAGTTTCGTTTACCAAAGCTTCAGACGTTCATTCTCTGGGATGAAGAGCTTATCGCCCTCCTTCACACCGAACGCCTTATACCACGCATTGATATGAGGAAGAGCACCATTTACACGCCACTCGCCAAGAGAGTGAGGATCACTCTTCACACGACTACGAATCTCGGCCTCTGTAATATTGTTTGCCCATACACCTGCATAAGCAATAAAGAAACGTTGTTCTGGAGTAAAGCCCATGATAACCTTGCCTTTCTTGGCTTCTGGCGTCTTCTCGAAAGCATTGAAAGCCACCTCAAGACCACCATGGTCGGCTAGATTCTCACCCAATGTGAGCCTACCATTCGCATGAAGATCAGGCAAAACCTTGATAGCACTGAAGAAGTCAGCATACTTACCTGTACGAGCCTCAAAGTTCTTACCGTCCTCTTTTGTCCACCAGTCTGTCATATTACCATCCTTATCATAATGGCGTCCTTGATCATCAAATCCGTGCGTCATCTCATGTCCAATCACCACACCAATGGCTCCATAATTGAAGGCATCATCGGCCTTAGGATCAAAGAATGGATACTGAAGAATACCTGCTGGGAAACAAATCTCATTTGTCGTAGGATTATAATAAGCATTCACCGTTTGTGGGGTCATCAACCATTCATCCTTATCAACAGGCTTACCAGCTTTCTCTTGAATAGTTACGTTAGCCCAGAACTTACGGCATGCTTGAACATTATCATAAAAAGACTTTGACGGATCTATTGTAAGTTTACTCAAATCTTTCCACTTGTTAGGATAACCCACCTTCACATAGAAGGTAGAGAGCTTCTCAAGAGCGGCTTTCTTTGTTGGCTCACTCATCCAATCCTGTGCTTTAATACGTTCAGCAAGGCTCACCTGCAAGTTTTTAACTAATTCCTCCATACGTTTCTTACTTGACGCTGGGAAATAACGCTCACAATAAATACGTCCAAGTGGCTCGCCCATTTGTTCTTCCACTTGTCGTGTGGCACGTTTCCAACGAGGATAATCCTCCTTGGTTCCACGCATGGTTTTACTAAAGAAGTTGAAATATTCAGCACGTACATTATCACTCAAACAATTAGCTGACGACAAGATTGCATCCCATTCCATTCGTGCACGAAGTTCATCTGCATTACCAGTAGATGCCAGTTTATCAACGCCTGCGAAGAATGAGGGTTGTCCAACCACCATTGTTTGAATATCCTTACTCTGTATACCTTCAGCATTTGCCAATGATTCCAATGGGAGATGAGGATATTTCTCCTTGAACTCATCAAGCGTCATCTTATTATAATTGGCCTCAACATCACGTAATTCTGTATTACTTTTTGAAATCAAAGCTAACATTGTTTCATAACGCATAATGGCATCACGACGTGCCTGAGCCTGTGTGTCAGAGAATCCAAAGAGTCGGAACATATTGACAATAAACTGGCGATAAGCATTACGAATCTCGCTCGTGGCTTTATCATTATCCAGATAATATTCCTTCTGACCAAGTGTTAAACCTCCTTGACCAAGATTTAATATGTTCTGTTTAGCATTCTTTTGGTCGGCATCAAAACCATATCCAAAGGGTACACCATATCCAAAAGTGGCATACTTAATCTGAAGATTACGAAGATCGGTCAACGTTTTTGCATTCTCCATTTCGTCCAACAGAGGTTTAACAGGACTTACACCTTCCTTATTACGACGAACCGAATCCATAGCGAGCTTATAGAAATCGCCTAACTTTCTCTCTACTGAACCTTCCTTGCCCTGCTTTTTGAGCAAGTCTGTAAGGATTGTGTTAATCCGCTTGTTATTGTTCTCCTGTAACTGGTCGAACGAACCAAAGCGTGAGAAAGCGCCAGGAAGGGGATTGAGCTTTTGCCATCCACCTGTGGCAAACGTAAAGAAATCATCAGCCGGACGTACCGACTTGTCAAGATTTTCAGCCTTGATACCTGCCTGACCCTGTGCCATAGCAATAAAGGGGACAGATGCAAGGAGCATCATTGGTAAAAGTTTTTTGATACGCATAGTAAAAATATTTTTAATAAAATTAAAGCCTCAGAGTTTCCAACTCTTCCGACAGTATGAGCCATCGTTCGTTTTCCTCATCGAGTTCGCGCTGAAGGTTGGTGTATTCTGTCACAAGCTCCATGTTCGAGGCATTTTCTGGTGTCATCAATAGATCATCCAATTCTTTCTTACGTGCCTCCAACTTGGCAATCTTGCTTTCGGATTCCTCCACAGCACGTTGAGCCTTACGAATCTTCTTCTGTATCTCTTTGCGTTCAGCGTAAGATAAGGCCTCACCAGAAGCCTCCCCCAACCCCTCCGAAAGGAGGGGAGCTTCCTTTCTGCTATTATTAGATGATGTCAACGAGAGGTTCTCTGCACTCTCCCCCTTTCGGGGGAGCTGGAGGGGGCTTTTCAACCAATCATAGATTCCCCCTAAATGCTCTTTCACCTTACCACCACCAAACTCATAGACCTTACTTACCAATCCATCGAGGAACTCACGATCGTGACTCACGATAATTGCCGTACCATCAAAGGCTTTGATGGCTTCCTTCAACACTTCCTTTGAGGCGATATCAAGGTGGTTCGTTGGCTCATCAAGGATAAGGAGGTTTACTGGTTCAAGCAATAGCTTAATCATCGCTAAGCGCGAACGCTCGCCTCCTGAAAGTACTTTGACATACTTCTCCGACGTCTCTCCACCGAACATAAAGGCACCGAGCAGGTCGTTTATCCTCAGACGCATATCGCCTGTGGCGACCCTATCAATCGTCTCGTAGATGGTAAGGTTCTCATCTAATAATTGTGCCTGATTCTGTGCGAAATAACCGATTTGTACGTTATGACCTATCTTCAGCGTACCATCAAAAGGAATCTCGCCCATGATACACTTCACGAAGGTAGACTTACCTTCACCATTCTTACCGACGAAAGCCACTTTCTCACCTCGTTTAATAATCAGGTCGACCCCCTCAAACACCGTCTGACCTGGTCCATCACTATGCAATCTATTGGGATAAGTCTTCCCTAAGCCCTCAGCAATGATTGGATAGTCTCCACTTCTCAGACATGGAGGAAACTTCAGACGCATAGCTGAATTATCCACCTCGTCCACTTCTATTGGCACTATCTTCTCCAACTGACGAATGCGTTGTTGAACCTGTACGGCTTTGGTGGCTTGATAACGGAAACGCTCAATAAATGCCTTTGTATCGGCAATCTCCTTCTGTTGGTTCTCATACGCACGAAGCTGTTGTTCACGACGCTCTTTTCTAAGCACGAGATATTCGTCATACTTCACCCGATAGTCTTCCACATGCCCACAGGTTATCTCCAGTGTACGATTCGTAACATTATTGACAAATGCTCGGTCATGACTCACAAGGACAACCGCCTTAGCACTCTGTGCAAGGAATTGTTCCAGCCATTGGATAGACTCAATATCAAGGTGGTTCGTTGGCTCATCCAGTAGGAGTACGTCTGGACGACGGAGAAGAATCTTCGCCAATTCAATACGCATACGCCATCCACCAGAGAACTCACGTGTAGGACGATCAAAATCATCACGTGTAAAACCTAAACCTGTCAAAGTGCGTTCAATCTCTGCCTCATAATTCTCGCCTCCCATCATCATATAGCGTTCGTGCTCAGTCGTAAAGCGTTCAACGAGTTCGGCATAGCTATCACTCTCATAGTCAGTACGCTCGGCCATCTCCTGCTCCATCTTCTTGAGCTTCTCCTCCATCTTTGTCTTATCAGCGAAAGCCTTACGTGTCTCCTCCTTCACCGTTGTATCGTCAGAAAGTTTCATCACCTGTGGCAGGTATCCAATCGTCAAATCATTGGGTACTGATACAGTACCACTTGTTGGTTTCTGAAGACCACACAAGATTTTCAACATCGTCGATTTTCCAGCACCATTCTTTCCAACTAAGGCTATCCTATCTCGTTCATTGATGACGAATGAAACATCCTTAAACAAGGGCTTCACGCCAAATTCCACCGTCAGTCCGTCTATTGATATCATTTCTAATCTCTTTCCTAAATGTTCTTTGCAAAGATAATATTTTATTTTTGAATAGAAGGTAAGCTCGTGGGAATAAAAAGGAGCTTTCACTCTTTTCTATCCCCATCCTGCTTACTTTTATATTACTGTATATTAAGCATTATTATTTCCTCCCTGTCAAGTGCTTCTGTCATAGCCCGAATGAGGGAAAGGAGAACAGCACGGGAGGTCACGAGTTGTCCTTTAATTCTATTCCTACCCACAAGAATACATCCTCGTGTATTGACGGGCTTATTACCTGCATGTATTCTGATTCCCTCAAAACCTGGCACACCGAAGATCAAGGGAAGCCACTCTTTAAACTTTGGACTTTTCGTTATCAGCACACGATAAGTCCCTGTGGGGATGGCTGAACGCCCTCTGTCGTGTTTTATTTTCTTTATCTTGACGAGGGACATCCTTTTTTTCAGTCCATGATCAGCTGGCTCAAGCGTATCACAAAAATATTTCCCATCTATCAATAGCCGACCAATGGTATAGGTGGCTTTCTTTGCTATTCTATTGATTGTAATTTGCATAATGTTGATTTTATTAGTTCTCTCGTTTACTCAAAAATGTAACGTGTAACGCGTAACGTGTAACACTTATAAATAAGTCAAAACGTCAAAGTTTCTTTCTCCATCTTTCTCCATCTTTCTCTATCCAGCCATTATTTTTCCACCTGAAAAGGATGACACGCAAGTTACCAGGCGTAATCTCTGGACGAAGTCTCTGGACATCACGATTTTCAAACGAGGCAGGCAATTCCTGAAAGACATTCTGATTTACGGAATTGTACTCACTTGCTTCATTATTCCCTTTCACTTGTTCCATCAGTATCTCACCAAAAACATGACATTGACCCTCCAACACATAATCGGCCATCATACGTGCAAAAGCAAGACAAGTTTTCGTTTCCTTACCAGCGAGAAGACTGAAGATAACCCCACACCGAAAGCCTATTACGGCCGCACGCTTACGATAAGTGTCCATGACAATATCGGCTTTCTGTAGTGCTTCCAGACGTTTCTCCTCCACCCACTGACCAATGGTCTTACGAAGGCGAGGTGTATCAATGAATCCTGTTGAAGAACGAAGAAGGTTCACGGCTTTATTGATTGACTCATACTGACTATCGGTGATTTCCTTATAAACCTCAATCGGGGCAAAAGAATTATCAGGCATTTCTGAAATGATAACACGGGAAGAGAGTCCATTTTCAACATTATCTCGCCCAAAACACTTGCGGAGAGCTCCGTATGTGCCAAGGATGGACCAGTTATAAGCCACGGATACTAGCCCTGACTCGGCTTGATCTGAATTATAATCCTGTCCCCATTGACCATTATCGAAAGCAAGGCGATAGATGTCATACTTTGACGACCATGAACCAGCTCCATTTGTCTTACGGAGGGTATCAAGTTCCTCACCAAAAGAAAAAAGCATGTGCCCACGAGAATTTTTTAAACGTTTCAGAAGTGTTGAACAGGATATGGTCACGGGAACATTACGAATCAATACTTGAGGGTCGGAAGGGGCTTTCTCATTCGCCTTACGATTCTTACGTTCCTGACGCCATTCTTCTTCCTTACGACGTGCCTCTGCATCATCCTCATTCATCTGACGAAGCCAGACGTCAAGCACATCTTTGCAGGCACTCTTTCCCGAAGCTTGTGGACCAGCAATGACCGACAATAGACCTAAACGCATTCGCTTGCCATCGCAATACTTTACCTCAACGCCATCGGCGTAAGCCCCAGCAAGTGGGAGGATGGAGCACAATACAGGGAAGCGCATCTTGGCTGGTATATTTTGAATGCTCTCACGAAGTCCAATGGCACCTCTAAGCATTTCGGGTTTCAGTAGGAGGGAGGTTGAATGGGATTTGTGATCCACGGGCTCACCCACTTCCCCAGAATCACCCAACGGACTCACATCTTTTCCAGAACAGGCGAGGGAGGCCTCACGCAATACCTCACGCATGAGTCGTGTCATGCCCTTAGGTTGTTCCTTACAGGCAGAGTGAACAATATTTCTCACCTCTGCATCAGGCAATCCAAAGGTAGGTATAAGTCTACAGATGAGCTCGGGGTCATTATCACATATCGTACGAATATTCACGGCAAGCGAATACAATCGTATATTCCGTTCGCCTTGTGCGGGCTCACCTCCTGTATGCTCCCACCACACTTGAATAATGCGGGCATAGGGAATGCCACGGAAAGAAGCCTCCGACCCAGAAAGGGAAGAAGCCTCCCCCGACCCCTCCGAAGGGAGGGGAGTTCTATTGGATGAAGAATACTCTCCTTGCTTATCCTCCCCTGAGCGAATTGGGGCTCTCCCCCTTTCGGGGGAGCTGGAGGGGGCTGGGGAGCTGGAGGAGGCCTCAAATAACTTCTCCTCATTCACATACAGGATATAATCCTCGGGCACAGCAAACGAACAACGGGCATAATCTTTCACACACACGTCATAATCGTTGATTCCCAACTGACCTGCAAACCATTTCTGTCCCTCGGATAATGACATCCCTTCTGGTAATCGAAAAACGAAACGAAGTCCTTCACAGGAGGGAGAGATATGGATAAGGGCGATGGGCGAAGAAGAAGAAAAGAGATGGGGAAGATTGGAAAAACTTTTACCAATACACCCACTTTCCTTCAGTGCCTTTAAAACATTCTCAAGACTATCGTGCCCACCAGCGTCCCCACCTTCTGACTTCTCGGATGTTCTTAACTGGGGAATTGAAAGAGTACTGATATGGTCAAGATCGAAGATTGACAAACCTGAAGGGACGGCATCAGCACTAATCCTCCTTCCGTTCGGAAAGCTGGCATGAAAGAGGAACACAGGAAGCCGTTTCTTGTGTTCGGACTTGAACGTCTCGAAATCCTCACGTGACATCTCTCCACGCATTTTCAACTCGTGGGCATCTGCAATCTCGGCACAAATCTTACCCACTTTCTCACTTCTTACAACTTGATAAAACAGCTCGGGTGTGCAATCCACAACACCACGGCTTATACTTGAACTATAACTAAACATTTTTTTGTAATTTCCCTATTCATCAAAAACATCATACACAAAGTCGCTAGCCTGCTGGCTTTCTTGATCAATGACATCGTAAGGACGCACCTCCTCGGTATGATCAATAGAAAGCATCAAACGCGTACGACGACTATCAACATAAGCCTTGCCATGACGCAGGCGAATCGTCTTACTCTCGCTTGACTCTGGAGTCCAAACCTTCCAAGCATTGAAATTGCCCTCCGTCGGACTAACCAGTCCAATACTTCCCTTTACTCGATTTTCACTGACTAACATTCTTCTGTAAACCTCATCAGCTATCTGAATTCTTACTTCCATTGTTTTGTAATTTATTTTTTGTAATGAAGCAAGCCATAGTTCTCGCCCGGGATGAAAACAAAAAGCCTGCAGACTCCACTTTGGAATCCACAGGCAAAGGTAGAACTGAAGGTAGGGTTATAACCGGTTGTACAACCAGTTATAGATTTAATTAATTAACACATATTTAACATATCAACCCATTAAACAAGACAATTCGTTAATGTATTTAACATTTTATTCGTAAATCAGACTTCAAACTATCAAGCACCTTATTTACATTATCAATATCCTTTCCGTGTTGTTTTTCGTTTAAGGTCAATCCATTATTCAAATTGTTGAGCGCATTATTATAACTTGTACCAATGATATTACTCATCAAACGAGCAACCTTCGTCCTGTCATGATTATTGGTCCACAAATCACATTCCTTGAGAAGCTCACCGAGTATCTTCATCCTTACCTTCACAGGCGGATATTTCCCATCAGAGGTTTCCTCCTCCACACTTTCGTCCTCACCATGGAGTGCACTTGCGATTTCCTCCGACAAATAGGAAGTGTTATCTTCTGACATAAAATCGGACACCCACGCTCTCAAACTATCCTCACCATAACGCCACATAAATTTCTGTACAGCACTCAAAATCTCTTCACGACGGGAGGAATAATTCCTCTCTGCTGTCCGCATCAATATCTCCACTAAATAACAATGAGGCTCTGAAAAAATGAGACATACAATGAGGAGTGTTTGAACAACGCAGGTGGCAAGATTTATCTCATCCGTATTTATACTCTGACTTTTTCTTGATAGCCGACTCCATGTACTGTCCCACATCCCCTCACAAATCTCTTCCTGAAAGGCAGGATCATTGTCCTTTTCTTTCACTTCATCCAGACAGTTAGCCGTCTCTACAAAAAAATCCTCCATACGAATACCCGAGAGGGTGAGTTCTCGTTCATACTTCGTGCATGCACCCGATATCAAACGATAAAGGGGATGATTACTGAATACAGAATCAAGCACTTCTCTTCCTGCGTTTTGCTCTTGGTTTCTCATCTTCAAAGCCTTCTGTTATGTTCTTAATATCTGTCAACCATCGTACGAGCTCAAATGTATCGCCCTCACCATAATTAACCAGTTTTTTATTTACAAAATCAGTCAGAATATCGTCCTCCATCCAATAACAGGCATTCATCTTCTCCTTACTCCGATAAACACCCATCTGACGAAAATAAACAGAGATATTATAACCATAACGACAACACAAGTCTACAATGTGAGTAACATCATTCTCTGCACGCTGTAATGTCAATGTTTTATCCTTGGTCGTCGATAATAATATCTGACAATCATTCGCATTAGTCAGCTTAGCTATCGAAGAATACAACTTCAGACTATCCAGCATTCCAGGCGATGTATCAAGATTAATATTCTTATCTGGATCAGGAAAATCAATAATAATTTTTCTTATCGTATCTTTATTTTTATGCACCTGTTCATGCACAGTATGCCAAAAATCGGTCACCTTTATCTTTCGTTTAATAGCAATCTTGAAACCATATCTTATCAAAACACGATTGAAAGCATCCTGCAAAAGATTACGTATCTTATCCGTCTCTCCTCGAAAAACATCCGACTTACGTTCGATGGCTATCTGCTCATAACCAGCACGCGTATCAACCACAACAGCACAAAAGGGCTCGGTGTCTTCGAGTGTCTCCTTAAAGTCCTTTACTCGCATTCTCTCAATGTGATCACAAATGCGAAGATAGGTGACACCGTCCAATGTGCGCTCTATTTGATTCGAATACTTGCAGGGGGTTCCGTCCTTCTTCGAGTGGTAAACGTCCAGGCTCTTCGATTCAAACAAACTTGAAAACGTCTCAAGGGCTTTATTGATAGCTTCCTCTTTTGTTTCGTTTTTCTTAGTAAACAAGTTCTCTTCTTTCAGAAAACTGTACTTATAGATGATAAACTTTGTCTTAGGCATTTTATTCTAATAGATTTTGAGGTCCTTTTATAAAACTAAATGCAAATATAAGAAATATTTTTAACTTTTCGTATATAAAACGTAAAAAATACGAAAAGCCTCCCTTGTTACAGCGTTACACGTTACACGTTACATTTTTATACCTCACACGTTAATAAGAGGATAAAATTTGTAGAATTTAAGGGCAAAAAAGGCATAATAAAACAAATAGTAATAAAATGTAGATTTTTAAGGTAAATAAATTATAAATTAAAATATAAATAAAATTATTATTATATATAATATATATATATAAT
>QWCF01000204.1_pt1 | contig 27233 bp, 20 predicted proteins | sample 1972521 | NCBI WGS metagenome assembly QWCF01 (sample SAMN09866715, study PRJNA288562) | Human oral metagenome isolate term4_saliva, whole genome shotgun sequencing...
AAGGCATTGAGACTGAAGGCGCAGGGAGTTTACTCTTGTAAATGACCAAGCCTGAATGTCGATAATAACGCAGCGAGTGCCGTATTATGCAATGGTCTCTTAAGATTAAGTGAAAACTATTATCTTTGTTACTAAGCAATCACAAATAAGACAATGAACGAATTTAAGAAGTTTGCTACTCGTCATCTAGGGATGAATACTCTTGCTCTAGAGAATTACATGGATTTGCAGAGTAGCTATATATCACCTACTATTATTGAGGAACGCCAGCTTAATGTAGCGCAAATGGACGTTTTCTCTCGATTGATGATGGACCGTATTATCTTTCTCGGTACGGGCATCAATGACTATACGGCTAACGTTATTCAGGCTCAGCTTTTGTTTCTAGATAGCAATGACCCCGGGAAGGATATTTCTATTTATATTAACTCTCCTGGTGGCTCTGTTTATGCTGGTTATGGTATTTACGATACTATGCAGTACATCGGTAGCGATGTCAGCACTATTTGTACTGGTATAGCGGCCTCTATGGCATCTGTATTGCTTGTAGCAGGTACTAAGGGTAAGCGATTTGCGCTTCCTCACTCAAGAGTTATGATACACCAGCCACTCGGTGGTACTCAAGGACAAGCAAGCGATATTGAAATCGCTGCTCGTGAAATCTTGAAGGTTAAGAAAGAACTTTATACAATTATATCTGAGCACTCAGGCAAGCCTTTTGAGGACGTAGAGCGCGATAGCGATAGAGATTATTGGATGACAGCGCCCGAAGCTCTTGAGTATGGTATGATTGATAAGGTCCTTCGTAAGCAAGCATAAGAAGATATTATTTGATGGCTAAGAATAGAAAGTGTTCTCTTTGCGGTAGAGCAGAGAATGAAGTGCCTTATCTTATGCAAGGTGTCGATGGCTCTATCTGTCCAGATTGTGTAGAGGCTGCCCACGATATGCTGATGAAGTTTAGTGGGGAAGAGGAGAATAAGCCTGAAGCACTGGATGTTAATTTAGATACATTGCCTCGTCCTACTGAGATTAAAGCCTACTTAGACCAATATGTAGTTGGGCAGGAGGAAGCTAAGAAATATCTTTCGGTAGCTGTATATAATCACTATAAGCGTCTATCGTCTATCGGCAATGCCGAGGATGTGGAGATAGATAAGAGTAATGTCCTTCTATTGGGCCCTACGGGTACGGGGAAGACCTTACTTGCCAAGACTATTGCTCGCCAACTGAATGTGCCTTTTGCTATTGTTGATGCTACGGTACTTACGCAAGCTGGTTATGTGGGCGAAGATATTGAAAGTATCCTATCTCGTCTTTTGCAGGCTGCGGACTATGATGTAGATGCCGCTCAGCGTGGGATTGTATTCATTGATGAAATAGATAAGATTGCACGCAAGGGAGACAATCCTTCTATTACCCGAGACGTAAGTGGAGAGGGTGTGCAGCAGGGTCTGCTCAAACTGCTAGAAGGAACTGTCGTTAATGTGCCACCTCAAGGCGGACGTAAGCACCCTGAGCAACGCATGATAGCCGTCGATACACAGCAGATATTATTTATCTGTGCAGGTGCATTTGATGGTATTGAGCGTAAAATTGCGCAAAGACTCAATACTCGTGTGGTTGGCTATAATAGTCCTGCTCAAAAGCATGGTCATTTAGAACCAGAGGAGCTTCTGAAGTATGTAGATGCTAGAGATATTAAGAGCTTCGGTCTAATCCCAGAGATTATAGGTCGTTTGCCTATTATTACAGCCTTGGAGCCTCTACGCAAAGAAACTTTGCGTATGATTCTCACCGAGCCTAAGAATGCGATTACAAAGCAATATAAGTATATGTTTGCTCTTGATGGCGTAAGCCTTGAGTTCACTGATGATTGCTTGGATTATATCGTAGAGCGTACTATGGAGCAGAAATTAGGTGCTAGAGGTCTGCGCTCTATCGTTGAGACGATTATGATGGATGCCATGTTTGGCGTTAATCAATCGGATGCTGGTACTACGCTTACGATAGATAGAGCGTATGCACAGAGTAAGTGCGAAGCAAATCTCTAAGGCTTTTTAGATTTAGAAGATAAAAGTATCGGACGGTAAAATATTCAAGATAAAAGCGTATGGCGAAGAAATATAGTAAAGCGCATATATCTGAGTGTCTGCAAACGCAGTTCGGCTTCAGTTGCTTTAAGGGGCAACAAGAGGCTATCATTGAGAGTATTCTCGATGAATGTGATACTTTTGTCTTAATGCCTACTGGTGCTGGTAAGAGTTTGTGTTATCAGCTACCAGCACTCTTAATGGAGGGTGTAGCGGTTATCATCTCTCCGCTTATAGCCTTGATGAAGAATCAAGTTGATGCTATTCGAGGTATTTGCGGTAAAGATGAAGTCGCACACTTTGTTAATTCGTCCTTGACGCGCAAAGCCCTAGATGCGGTTTATCGTGATGTGACGGAGAAGCGTACCAAATTGCTCTATGTTGCTCCTGAGACCTTTAATAAGGAAGAAACGATAGCTTTTCTTAAGACTATAGAGATTTCTTTTTACGCAGTAGATGAAGCGCATTGTATCTCGGAGTGGGGGCATGATTTTCGCCCCGAATACCGAAAAATCCGTTCTGCTGTAGATGAGATTGGTCGTCGTCCCTTAGTTGCGCTTACTGCGACGGCTACTTCTAAGGTTCAGGAAGATATCCTAAGAAGTCTAGGAATAGAGCATGCAACAATGTACAAAGGTTCGTTTAATAGAGAAAATTTGTACTATCAAATACGAGCGAAAAATGATGATACAGAGAAAGATATCGTTAAGTATATTCTCTCTAATAAGGGGAAAAGTGGTATCGTCTATTGTATGAGTCGGAATAAGGTTACTACCTTTGCTCAAGTTTTGCAGGCTAATGGAATCAAAGCTCGACCTTACCATGCTGGTCTAGATGCCAAAGAGCGAGCAGAAAATCAAGATGCTTTTCTCCGTGAGGACGTAGATGTGATTGTGGCGACAATAGCCTTTGGCATGGGGATAGATAAACCTGATGTTCGCTATGTGATACACTACGATATGCCCAAGAGTATAGAAGGGTATTATCAAGAAACAGGACGAGCTGGTCGTGATGGCGGTGAGGGTGTTTGTATAGCTTACTACTGCCGAAGTGATATGGATTATCTAGAGAAGTTGGTGCAGAGTAAGCCCGCTCACGAACAGACGATAGCTAAGATTTTAATTAGAGAAACTGTTGATTATGCCGAGAGTAAGGAGTGTAGACGCAAACTACTCCTTAACTACTTCGGTGAGCAGTACAAAGAAGAAAATTGTGCCTGCTGCGATAATTGTTTGACAACTAAAAAAGAAGTGGAAGCTCAAGAATTATTATTGAATTTGCTCGAGACGATTACAGCGCTCAAGCAGAAGTTTAACACTGAATATATCATATCTATCTTGCAGGGGAAGTCTACTCCTGAGATAGAAGAGAATGGACATGAAGACTTAGAGAGCTTTGGTGTAGGTCAAGAAGTAGAAACGTCTACTTGGATGGCTATCATCAAGCAAGCTATGTCTGAAGGCTATATTAGCCAAGACAAGGAGAAGACTGTTTTGAAGGTCTCTGCCTCTGGAAAGAAATTTATAAAGTCGCCAACAAGCTTTAAGATTGCAGGCGAAGATGAGAGCGAAGAAGCTGACATGGGCGGCGAATCTGGAGTAGGAGGAGAGGTAGCAGATCCATTGCTATTCTCGATTATGAAGGACTTACGCAAGAAAGTAGGAGCTCAAAACGAAGTACCTCCTTATGTTATCTTCCAAGATTCTTCATTGGAAGCCATGGCTACATTCTATCCAATTACGATGGATGAGTTGCAGGGCATTCCTGGCGTAGGTGCTGGTAAAGCTCAACGTTATGGACAAGTTTTCTTGGACGTCATTAAGCAGTATGTAGAAGAGAATGATATTGCTCGTCCAGCAGACTTAAGAGTAAAGACTGTCCCTAACAAGAGCAAGATGAAGGTCATGATTATTCAGCAGATTGACCGCAAGATTGCCCTTGACGATATTGCTATTGGCTTAGGTCTTGATTTTGATGTCTTGTTGAATGAGATTGAAGCTATCGTTTATTCTGGTACACGCATCAATATATCATACTTTATAGATGAGATTATGGATGAAGACCATATGCTAGATATTTACGAGTACTTCAAGGAGAGTGAAACGGACTCTATCGCAGAAGCAATGGAGGAACTAGGCAATGACTATTCAGAAGAAGAGGTTCGCTTAGTACGCGTCAAGTTCTTAAGCGAGCTCGCAAACTAAATCATCAGCCTTTACGTTAGTTAATTATATGGTTAATAGAAGATTATTGTCGATAACCTTAGCAACACTCCTAGTAGGGGCTTCGCTAAGTGCGCAGAAGGTGCAAACACCTAAAGAACACAAAAAGAGCGTCGTTGATGAGGTTGTTTGGCTAGTGGGTGATGAGCCTATACTGCGTTCGGATATAGAGTTCCAGAAGTTGCGTCTTCTGAGTGAAGGGCATAAGGTAGATGGCAACCCCGATTGCTTTATTCCTGAACAGATAGCTGTACAGAAGCTATTCCTCAATCAGGCTAAAATCGATAGTATTACTGTCTCAGACCAACAGGTAAATCGCTTCGTAGAGGCTTGGATAGAGAATGCTTCAGCTCAGCTAGGTGGTAAGGAGAAGCTTGAAGAGTATTTCAATAAGAAAATCAATCAAATCCGTGAAGATGAGCGTCGTGAGCGTCGCAATCAGGAGATTGTAAGGTCTATGCAGCAGCGTATTGTGCAGAAGGTACAAGTAGGACCAAGCGAAATACGTGCGTTCTTCAATGCTTTGCCTCAAGATAGTCTGCCTTTCATTCCCCGTACTATGGAGGTTCAGAAGATAAGCGTTAAGCCTAAGGTGGACCTTGCTGAGATTGATAGAGTAAAGGCTCGTCTTCGTGAATTTGTTGATGATGTGAACAGTGGCAAGCGTGATTTCTCTACACTAGCACGTTTGTATAGTGAAGACAAGAAGACTTCTCTTCATGGTGGTGAGTATGGTTTCGTTGGTCGTGCTACATTGGAAAAAGACTTCGCCAATGTGGTCTTTAATCTAAGCGACCCTAAGCGAGCATCTCAGATTGTCAAGACTGAAGAAGGTTATCATATCGTGCAGCTCATAGAGAAGAGAGGTGATATGATTAACTTCCGTCATATCTTGCTTAGACCACAAACAGCAAACAAGGCTGTTACCGATGCTATTTCTCGTTTAGACTCTATCAAAAATTATATTGCAGAGGGTAAGTTTACCTTTGAGCAGGCAGCAGAATATTATTCTGAAGATAAGGATACTAGAGCTAACGGAGGTATTATGATTAACAATAATGCCGAAAGCGAATTGTCTGGTTCTGCTAGTTTTGTCTTTGAAGACTTACCTCAAGATGTAAGCAAGGAGGTGCATGCACTAAAGACTGGTGAAATATCTAAACCCTTCATCTTGCGTTTGCCTAATGGAACAGAAGAGGTCGTTATCGTGAAACTCAAAGAAGTGCATGAGGGACACCGAGCTAATTTGAATAGCGACTATCGAACAATCAAATCTCTAGCGTTAGCGAATAAGCGTGAGCGAGAGATTGAGAACTGGATTCGTCGCAAACAGAAAGAAACACCTATAAGGATTTCAGATAGCTATGAAAACTGTGATTTCCGTTATCCGGGTTGGGTGAAGGAATAGTTGACGCTAATGCAGATAACATTAAATAAAAATAAATACGCTATAGCCACCGTCCTAGTTTTCTTGGTCGGTGGTTATCTTGGTTTGAGTGCGTCCCCTTGGTTTGCATCCAAGATGCCTACGCTCTCTTTTCGCGGAGATTCCGCAACCCGCAGTAAGACTGTAAGCGGAAAGAAGCAGGGGGATAAGATTAAACTTAATCACTCAGACCTCCTAACCTATGATGTGGCAGTGCGTCCTGATGTGCAAAGACTTATTGGGAATGTATCTTTCTCTCATGGTAATGCTACGATGACTTGTGATAGTGCCTATCTTAATGAGTCTGAACAAGTCTTTGAGGCCTTCGGTAATGTGCATATGGTGCAAGCAGATACCATTAAGATGTATGGTCAATATCTGCACTATGATGGTAGGACCAAATTAGCACGATTGAGAAAGGACGTCAAGCTAGAGAATAAGACGACTACGGTCTTTACTGATAGTTTGGACTATGACCGTGTGGCAGACATAGCCTACTACTTTGAGGGCGGTACGGTAACTGATGCGCAGAATACTTTGACTTCGGACTATGGTCAGTTTGAACCTAAGACGAATAATGCAGAGTTCCGTTATAACGTGAAGCTTGTCAATGACAGTACGGAGATGACAACTTCTCACTTGCTCTACAATACCAGAACTCGTGTCGGTTTATACGATGGCGATACGCAGATTAAGAGTGACTCGGGACTGATTGTCTCCAAGCGTGGTACTTATGACTTGAATGCTAATGTGGGTGTATTGCTTGACCGCTCGGAAGTCTATTCGGGTAATCGTATGCTTGTTGGAGACTCTATTTACTACGATGGAACCGTTAAGTTTGGCGAAGCTTTTGGGCGTATGGAACTGCACGATACCTTGCAGCGAGCTAGCTTGTATGGTGATTATGGTTATTTCGATGGTCAGCGTAATTATGGTTTCGCTAGCGGTAGAGCCTATGGTCTTGATTATTCGCAGAAAGATACGCTTTATGTAGGGGCAGATACTTTGGAGCTCATATCCTTTAAGTGTGATTTCTTAGCTGACACCACTAACTTATATCCTGCGCGCGTGCAAGGTGATTCTCTTATGAGAGAGCTTAGAGCGCATAAGCATGTTAAGGTTTATCGCGAGGATGCACAGGCTATAGCAGACTCAATGAGTTATGTCGGTGTGGACTCTGTCCTCTCCTTATATGGTAAGCCTTTCCTGTGGAGTGATGCCAGACAGATGTCGGGCGATACTGTTATTTTCTACTTTAGAAATAAGAAGCTTGATTATAGCGATATACTAGGAAGAGCTCTCGGAATAGAGCAGATGCCTGATAATAAATCCTACTTTAATCAGATTAAGGCTGATGCTATACGAGCCTATATGCAGGACTCTACTATTCGACGCATTGAAGCTAAGGGGGCTAAAGTCGAGTCTATATTCTACATGAAAGAAGATAAGCGTAAGCAGTATTCTGGAGTGAATAGAATGCTAAGTGGAGGCATGATTCTAGACCTTGATAGCGGTCATCTAAAAAAATCTTATTGGCATGGTGAGGTTGCTGGTAAGATGTATCCTATTGAGATGGCTGCAGCACAGAAGGCTGATAAGCTAGAAGAGTTTAATTGGGCTGTCGAGCGTAGGCCTCAATCGCCCGAAGATGTCGTGCCGAATGATTCTCTTGTTAAGCACTATACACTAGTTGATTTGCGCAAGTTCAGTGGAGCTAAGGCTGCATTAGATATTTACACGCCTTACGATAAGAAGCAGAAAGAAAATCGTTTGGTTGCAGACAGCATACGTGCTAAGATATACGAGTCTGTCAAGGATTACGATTATCCATATATTAGAAAGCTGAGAGATGATGCTCCTGCAGCTTATGTATATAAGACAAATGAATTACTAGATATTAAGAGATGGCAATACAATCCTTTTTCCGCCCAAGGCGTCCCCGTAGCTTCGACCACAAATACATTTACTGGGATGCTCGACGTGAAGCGCTCGAAAGAAGAGTAGAGCGTATTCACAATGAACTCATCGATAAGGGTGAGATTGAGGGAGAAAAGACACATAAGTTTGAGGGCTACGATGGTAGCGAGACTTATGACAGTGCTAAGCGCATACGAGGTAAGTTTGTCGCAGGTACACAGCATTTACAAAAGCAAATAGATGCTGGTATAGATAGGCATGAGCGCAGACTCAAGATGATACGCCTCATGCTTATGCTGATGGGCTTTTGCTTCCTTGTTTGGTATTTTATCTTTAGATAGCAGGCTATGTCGGTAGACCGTATACAGCTACTCTCCGAATCTCTATGTAATTTGGTGCGTGCGCAGGAGGTTGTAAGCAATCCTGCTGCAGCCGTGAAAGAGCTCCTAGATAATGCTATTGATGCAGGGGCAACATCTATTCAGTTAGATATATTAGGGAGTGGTAAATCAGCGGTTCATGTCATTGACAATGGTTGTGGTATGAGTCCGATAGATGCTCGTATGGCCTTTGAGCGTCATGCTACAAGCAAAATACATACGAAAGAAGACCTAGAGAATATACAGACTTTGGGTTTCCGTGGAGAAGGTCTTGCTTCTATCGCTACGGTATCTAGGGTAGAGCTCCGAACGCGCAGAGAAGAAGATGAGATTGGTACAGAGGTTACTATTGCTGGAGGTGAGTTCGTAAAACAAACCCCTGTAGCTGCGCCACTGGGCACATCTATCAAGATGAGCGACATCTACTATAATGTACCCGGTCGTAGACGTAGCCTTAAGCGTGATGCGCAAGAGGAGAAATATATTGATGAAGAGTTTACCCAATCGGCATTAGCACACCCTAATATCGGGTATCAGTATTATAAGGGTGGCACATTGTTTAAGGAGTTGCGCCCATCATCACTCAAAGAACGCATCTTGGCTGTTGCGGGACGCTCTCTAGAGAAGAAGCTACTATCTATTAACTATAAGAGTCAGCTCATATCGATAACGGGCTTTTGTTCACATCCGGACCAAGCTGTGAAATCAGGTAAGAAGCAGTTCTTCTTTGTTAATAATCGTTATATCCGCCACGAATACTTCCGTAAGGCTATTGAGCAGGTTTTTGAGCCCTTGATACCACAAGGTTGTCATCCTCATTTCTTTATTTACTTCACTGTACCGAGCGACCACTTGGACGTTAACATACATCCGAGCAAGAAAGAAGTTCGCTTCATAGATGAACCTTTCATATATACGCTCTTACGCTCACTCATAAGAGAGGCTTTAAGCCTGCCTGAGATTGATTGGGATAATCCTTCGACGATAGAAATACCTTCGTATAGCTTAGATGATAAGGATGTAGAAGTTCCTTCGACGACTTTTAAGCCTTCTTCAAGTGGAGAGTCAAGCTACGTTCAGCGTGTTTTTATGAGTGGTGCTGATAGCGTTCCACGAGGTTTTTCTACTAGTCCACAGACAGCGAAGGTCGTATCAAGTAACTCAATAGATTGGGATAATCTGGAGTCGGAGTTTGCGTCAGGAAAAGCTAAAGAGGGTTTGGATGTGACACAGCATACAGAGCACCAAACTTTGCCTTTGGAAGGTGCGCATAGTGGTTACGCATTGCGACCTTTGCAACATGGTGTTTTCCAAGGCGATGATTTCCCAACGATAGGTTCGCTCATTTATAAGGGGCGTTATATTGTTTCTACCTTGCGCCGTAGTCTTGCCTTGATTGATTTGCGCCGTGCGCATATAAGAGTTTTGTATGAGCAGTATTTGCGTGATTTCGAAGCTGGTCAGGTAGAGTCTCAAGCTCTTATGTTTGCTGAAGAAATAGATTTCTCTGTTGAAGAGCGTGAGCATGCGACTAGGCTGATAGAAGACCTTAGTCGTTATGGATTTCTTTTTGAAGCTCAAGATGATGCTCATTATCGGATTGTAGAAGCACCGTCTGCACTCGTCAATAACGTCGTTGAGGTTGTGCAGAGTTTGCTAGCTGATTACTTAGAGCATGAAGAACATAATGAAAATGCTTTGCGTGAACAGATAGCGCTTTATCTTGCGAATGCTCAAGCTTATGCTTATGGCGCAAGGTTAGAGCGATGCGAAATAGATGACCTTATCGCAAATTTGTTTGCTTCGTCAAATCCTAATTATGACCCTCATCAGCGTCGTATCATTAGCCTCATTGATGAGATGGATATTGATAGCCGATTTAACTAGTATTGAATGATATCTTAATTATAAACTTAACTCGATTTAGATAGAACAAAATATATGATTTCAGTAGACGGACTAACCGTAGAGATGGGAGGCAGTGCTCTCTTTGCAGATATATCTTTCGTAATTAACCCCAAAGACCGTATTGCCCTTATGGGTAAGAATGGTGCTGGTAAGAGTACCATGCTTAAAATCCTAGCAGGTGTGCGTGAGCCAAGTCGCGGACGCGTGAATGTCCCAACGGATTGTCGTGTCGCTTATTTGCCACAGCATTTACTTGTCGAAGATGGACGTACTGTCTTTGAGGAAACAGAGCAGGCTTTTAGTCATCTTCACGATATGGAACGTCGTATGGCAGAGCTTAATCATCAACTCGAAACGCGTACAGACTACGAGAGTGAAGAGTATATGGCGATTATCGAAGAAGTGTCTGCACTGGGAGAGAAGTTCTATGCTATTGAGGAGATTAATTACGATAAAGCTATTGAGCAGACTTTGCTAGGCTTAGGCTTTAAGCGTAGCGACTTTACTCGTCAGACGTCTGAGTTCAGTGGCGGTTGGCGTATGCGTATCGAGCTGGCTAAGTTGCTACTGCGCAAACCCGATGTACTCTTGCTCGATGAGCCCACGAACCATCTAGATATAGAGTCTATTCAGTGGCTGGAAGATTTTCTTGTTGATAATAATCAAACGGTTGTAGTTATTAGTCACGACCGCGCATTTGTAGATAAGATTACTACCCGTACATTGGAAATCATGGGCGGTAAACTATATGACTACAAGGTAAACTATACCGAGTATCAGCGTCTGCGTGCTGAGCGTCGTGAGCAACAGCAACGAGCTTGGGAGGAACAGCAGAAATTCATCGCAGAAACAACTGAATTTATTGAACGCTTTAAGGGTACTTACTCTAAGACTAATCAAGTGCAGAGCCGTGTGCGTATGCTAGAGAAGTTAGAGCTTGTGGAGGTTGATGAAATTGATACTTCGGCTATTAGACTTAAATTCCCTCCTGCACCTCGCTCGGGTAATTACCCTGTGATGATGTCTGATGTAGCTAAGAGCTACGATGATAAGCGCATTATCTCAGGTGTAAACTTAACTATTGAACGAGGGGATAAGATTGCCTTTGTTGGCAAGAATGGTGAAGGTAAGTCTACGCTGGTACGTTGCATCATGAAGGAACTTGAGCATGAGGGCGATTTGCAGATTGGGCACAACGTTAAGATTGGCTATTTTGCGCAAAATGAAGCCTCTGTTATTGATGAAAATCTAACGGTGTTCCAAACTATTGATGATGTTGCCGAGGGAGATATTCGTACTAAGATAAAAGATTTGCTTGGCGCCTTTATGTTTGGCGGTGAAGCTTCAAATAAGAAGGTCAAAGTCCTTAGTGGCGGTGAGCGTACTCGTTTGGCTCTTCTTCGCTTATTGCTGGAACCTTATAATCTTCTCATCTTAGACGAACCGACGAACCACCTCGATATGAAGACTAAGGAGGTGCTTAAGTATGCTTTGCAGAATTTTGATGGCACGCTGATTGTAGTATCGCACGACCGTGATTTCTTAGACGGACTTGTAGATAAGGTTTATGAGTTTGGTGGCGGTAAAGTCGTAGAGCACCTTGAGGGTATCTATGAGTTTATGGAGCGCAAGAAGTTAGAGAACTTAAGAGAATTAGAAAAGTAAGAGCTTATGGCACGATTACTCGCTATCGATTATGGGCGCAAGCGTTGCGGTTTGGCTGTAACTGATATTCTGCAGATTACTCCGGGAGGACTTGCAACTGTACGAACGCACGAACTTATAGACTATCTCAAGAACTACATAGCCAAAGAACCTGTGGAGCGTTTTATCATCGGGCTTCCTATGAACCTTAATGGTAAGGAGAGTGAGTCAATGACCTATTTACGTCCTTTCTTGAAGCAGCTGGAGAAGTCTATTCCGAATATCCCAGTTACGATGGTAGATGAGCGTTTTACCTCAACACTTGCTCAGCGAACGATTATTGAGGCAGGTATCGGCAAGCAACGCAGACGAGAGGATAAAGGCCTCGTTGATGAAGTCAGTGCGGTCATTATCTTGCAGACTTATATGTCTACTCCTCGATTTTAATAGGATTATCCAAATAACGTAGCAAGAGTTGCGTGATATAATAGGTTTAATCGTTCTCTAAGAATGATAAGAAAAAGGTAGCAGTTGGTTATAATGCTCTTCGCTCTTATTGAGACCGCCCAGCAGTCTCAATAAGAATAAGTTTTACTTGTTCTTTTGTGGGGCTTTGCAGAATGCGGTAATCGCAAGGCATTAAGACTGAAGGCGCAGGGAGTTTACTCATGTAAATGACCAAGCCTGAATGTCGAAAATAACGCAGCGAGTGCCGTATTATGCAATGGTCTCTTGTAACCTGTGTTACAGCTATCATCTATTAAAATAGTATCTTTGCACTTATTGATTTAATTATAAAGTATACATAATGATAAAGAATAGAATAGTAGTAGTGGGCTTAGGTCCTGGTAGTCCCGAAGATATTACGCCAGCTGTTTTGCAGGCAGTACAAACAGCAGATGTCGTTGTAGGCTATAAATACTACTTCCAATTCATAGAACAGTATTTGCGCCCTGAGACTATCTGTATAGATAGTGGCATGAAGAAAGAAAGACAGAGAGCCGAAGAGGCGTTTAACTACGCTCTTGATGGGAAAGATGTTTGCGTTATTTCTAGTGGTGATGCTGGTATTTACGGTATGGCTCCCCTTATTTATGAGATGAAGAGAGATAAGGGCGCAGACGAGATTTCTATTGAAGTATTGCCCGGTATTAGTGCTTTTCAGAAGGCTGCGAGCCTACTTGGTTGCCCTATCGGTCATGACTTGTGTATCATTAGCTTGTCTGACTTGATGACTCCTTGGTTACGTATTGAGAAGCGTATTAAGGCCGCTGCTGATGCCGATTTCGTAACAGCTATTTATAACCCTAGAAGTCAGGGGCGTTATTGGCAGTTGCCTCGTCTGCTAGAGATTTTTAAGGAATATCGTAGTCTAGATACGCCTATCGGTTACGTGCGTCAAGCTGGTCGTGAAGAGCAGCAAGTTAAGCTGACGACTCTAGGAGAGTTTGATGCTGAGGAGATTGATATGTTTACGGTTATCCTTATTGGTAATTCTCAGAGTTATAATTGGGATGGTCATTTCATTACTCCAAGAGGTTACTATCGTGAGGAAGGTGAAGAGGACGTTAAGATCGGGCAGAGTATCATGATTGAGAGCTTCCGCACCATTGCTGGCGAGATGAAGAACCCTAATGTACCGCTTGACCATAAGTGGGCATTGATTCACACTATCCATACAACGGCTGACTTCGATATGGAAAACATCTTCTATACTGATGATAAGGCGGTAGAGCGTCTATACGAAGGTGTGCGTGATGGTCGTATCAAAACGGTGATAAGTGATGTTACTATGGTAACATCGGGTATCCGTAAGGGTGCTCTTGACCGCTTAGGCGTTGAAGCTAAGTGCTATCTTCATGACCCTAGAGTAGCTGAAATGGCTAATCGCCTAGGTATCACACGTACTCAAGCTGGTATTAGAATAGCTGTAGAAGACCATCCTGATGCAATCTTTGCTTTTGGTAATGCGCCTACTGCACTTATTGAGTTGTGTGACCTAATCCGTAAGGGTAAGGCAAATCCAAGTGGTATCATTGCTGCCCCTGTGGGCTTCGTGAATGTGCAGGAGTCTAAGCACATGGCGATGACCTTCAAGCATATTCCTAAACTCGTCGTACGTGGTCGTAAGGGGGGGAGTAATCTAGCGGCTACGCTTGTAAATTCTATTTTGACCTTAGATGATGCTGAGGCTCTTCGCCCCGGTAGAGATGTTTAGTCGGGTATGAGCCAATTATCTTTTGTTGTCGCAGGCATGAGCGATGAGGGTGAAGGTAACTTTGCCCCAGAGGTCTTGCACTCAATATCTGAAACACGAGTATTCTCTGGTGGTAAGCGTCATCATGAATTGGTACGCAATCTTCTGCCAGAGGGCTATACGTGGATAGATATAACCGTTCCGCTGAATGCGGTCTTCGATGAATATCGCCGTTACAATGAACCTATCTTCGTATTTGCATCAGGCGACCCACTTTTCTTCGGCTATACAACAACGCTTATGCGCGAATTTCCGGGCTTAGTGAAGAAGACTTATCCTTATTTCAATTCGTTGCAGATGCTTTGCCACGCCTTGACCCTGCCTTATCATGATATGCGTGTAACATCGCTCGTTGGGCGACCTTGGTTAGACTTTGATAAGTGCATGATTGAGCGCACACGTAAGCTTGGTGTTCTGACTGATAGACGCAATACCCCTCGTGTTATTGCTCAGCGTATGCTAGACTACGGTTATGATAAGTACCGCATGCATATCGGCGTTAGACTGGGTGGTGAGCGTGAGGAAATCTATTCGTTGAGTTTAGAGGAAGTTAAAGAGCGAGATTTCGAGCAGCCTAATTGCATCATTCTTGAGGCGACAGAAGAACTTGAATATGCAGCTCCTCTGGGATTAAAAGAGAGCGACTTCCATTTGCTTAATGGTCGTGCTAAGATGATTACTAAGCGTCCTATAAGGCTTGTGAGTTTGTCTATGATGGACTTGCACAGACGTCGTACCTTTTGGGATGTAGGTTTCTGTACCGGTTCTGTCTCTGTAGAAGCAAAGCTCCAATTCCCTCACCTCAATGTGCGTAGCTTCGAAATCAGAGAAGAAGGGGAGGAGCTAATGCCAGCCAATAGTAAGCGTTTTGGAACGCCTGGCATTGAGTATCATATTGGCGACTTTATGGAAACGGATGTAGAGTCTTTTGAACGTCCTGATGCTGTCTTTATCGGAGGGCATGGCGGACAGATGATACCTTTTGTAAAGAAGATTGTTCGTTATATTCAAGAGAATGGCGTTATTGTCTTTAACTCTGTTTCCGCTGAAACGCTTGACCTTTTTAGAGAAGGGGTTAAAGAAGTTGGTTGGGTGATTAGTGAGGAGATGCGTCTTGTGGTAGATGACCATAATCCAATCACAATACTTAAAGCAACTAAGGAAGCGTAGAGCTTAAGAGTTTGAATAAGAAAGCGAGGAATGTACTGAGAGTGTAGTGCATTCCTCGCTTTCTAGTTTCTAGAGATTTCTTGGCGATGTTCTGACTGAGCCTCAATATAAGGAGAGCTATATTTTAAGAGTGCGTACTCGTTTCAGTAAGTACGTGTACTCATTGTCGTGAGTACGCACACTTATTTTAGTAAGTGCGTGTACTTAAATTTGTAAGTACGTAGTACTTTCTGGAGACTTCAGCTGTAGTTTGTACAGACTACACGTGTAGTCTGCACAGACTTCACTGAGGTTTTGACTTTAGGAAATGCACTTAGTATTTTGCACTGGCACATGCAGTTTTTTGATTCCCTACAGCTCCATTTAAATAGAGCTATATCAAAGGTTAAGCATTAACTCTCAATCTACGTACCGTAGGCACGATACTCTTTCTGTTTTATGAAATAGTGTCTAATAATCAGTACCTTTGTATATACATACAATTATTTAATTGAAAGACAAATGAAAAAAGAACTCGTAATGTCATTAGGACTTGCACTCTCATGCTTGGCATGTAGCAAGTACGATGATAGCGCTCTTAATGACCGCATCGCTAAGCTTGAGCAACGTGTCGGAGCTATTGAAGAGAAAGTTAGAGTAGCCAATGAAGATATCAAGACGCTCAAGAGTCTTGTTGCTGCATCTACTCAGGGTAAGACCATTACGGAAGTAAAGAAGACCGATGAAGGGTATGACCTAATTTTCTCAGATAAACAAGTTATTTCTATTAAGCATGGACGTAATGGTGCAGATGGTCATAACCCTAAAATCAGTGTAGCTCAAGATGGCGGTGTGTACTATTGGCAGTTGGATGGACAATGGCTTCTAGATGCACAAGGTCAGAAAGTGCGTGTGAGTGGCGAGACTGGTCCAGTTGGTCCCCAAGGACCGCAGGGAGCTCCGGGTAAAGATGGTACAGGTAGTGCTCAAGGTACCCCGGGACAAGCCGGACCAGTTGGTCCACAAGGACCACAGGGTGTAGCAGGACAAGATGGTAAGACACCAACTTTGCGCATAAATGCAGGTAAGTGGGAAGTTTCTTATGGAGATAATCATTGGACACAGGTTGAGGTCGTTTCAGATACCGGTTGGGATGTGTTTAAGAAAATTGAAGAAACAGAAAAAGAAGTGGTAATCACTCTAAAATCTGGAGGTACAATAAAGCTTAATAAGCAAACAAAATCACCGTCAATTCCGTTGAACTCAGACAAGGTTATCTCACACGTAGGAGGGATATTCTAAGCTGCAAAAGAAAGATATTCGGGGCTACATCAGAATTAGATTTTGGTGTAGCTCCTTATTTTTATAAGTAGTATCTTTGTTCTCAATCAAATATGTTAATGCAATGAATGAATATCCTAACTGCCCCGAGTGTAATGGGGAGAACACTTACTTCGATGGAACTACTTACATCTGCCCTGATTGCTCTCACGAATTTGACCTTGCAAGTGCAGAAGCAGCCGCTAATGCCTTAGTGTGTAGAGATAGCAATGGCACACCATTGAGTGATGGCGATGCTGTAACTGTTATCAAGGACCTTAAGGTTCGTGGTTCTTCAATGGTCATCAAGCAAGGCACTAAGGTTAAAACAATACGTTTAACTGATAATCCGGAGGAAGTTGAGGGTAAAGTTGATGGTTCGATGATGGTTCTTCGTGCCGAGTTTCTGCGCAAGGGCTAATAGCAAATTATGTGTAAACGCTATTGCTCTTTTAGGTAAGTTCAATAGAAAGTACGACGTACTAACTAAAACAAGTAGGGCGTATTAATTACAACGAGTGCGACGTACTAATTACAACAAGTACGACGTATTAATTATAACGAGTACGACGTGCTTGTTTTTTATTCTAACTTTATATTGATTGAGTCTATCGATGAGAGTATGTAACTTGTGTTACATACTAGAATAATAATAACTTATATCTTTGTTACATCAATTAAGTCAAACTCAAATATAACAAACTAATATGTTAGGTCAGACATACACAGAAACAGGTATGCTTCTCAAGAATGAGGAGCTTCAACTCGTTCACATCAAACTTGCTCAGGGTGAAAGCGTTCCAGCACACGACCATAAGGGGCAAGAAGTATTCTTCACTCCTATAAAGGGGGATATCAAAGTGACATTAGACGGCTCGGAAGTTCACAATTTGAATGCTGGTGCTGTTCTGCGTTTTGCTGGTGAGCATACTGTAGCCGTAGAGGCTCTTACAGAGTGCGAGTTCTTTGTCTACCTTGTTTACCGTCGCTAAAGACTATTGCCATGAGTGCTAAAGATATGAAGAGTCACCTCCCTGAGGTTGATTTAGATAAGCTTCGAGTAGTCCTTGATATTAAGGAGGCCTACATGAGTGGGGCTATAAGTCTAGAGGAGGGAAGAAAGCGCCTTAGGGAACAGGTTACAAAGTTGCGCCCTTATGAGATAGCTCTTGCAGAGCAGGAACTTAAGACCATCGAAGACGATGAGTGTCGCAAGGAAGATATTCAGTCTATGATGCTTCTTTTTGAGGAAGTTATGGATACATCACGCCCAGACCTGCCAAGTAATCACCCGATTATGTGCTATTATCGTGAGAATGATGAGATGCGCAAGGTACTTAAGGAGGTTGAGCGACTAGCGCCATATCCTGTTATTAAGAACGAATGGTTAGGTATCTATGATGAGCTAGCTAAGTGGCGCACACACCTTTCTCGCAAGCAAAATCAGCTATATTCTATTCTTGAGCAGAAAGGTTTTGACCGCCCAACGACTACCATGTGGCTATTGGACGACTTTATCAGAGATGAAATTCGTGATACACGCAAACTCATAGAAGAGGATGAGGATGCCGAGTTCATCGCTATGCAGAAAACCATTGTCCACGATGTGCTTGACCTCATGGAGAAGGAAGAGACAGTGCTCTATCCTACATCTTTGGCTATGATTAGTCCCGCTGAGTTTGAGGAAATGAAGAGTGGCGATAGGGAGATAGGTTTTGCGTTTATTACCCTTGAGCCTGAAGAGAAGACGGAAGAAGCACCTTCTACTGAAAATAGTGTGGCTCCTCAAGCTGGATTTGGTGCGGAGCTAGCATCACTACTGAATAAGTATGGCTATTCTGCTGGCGGAAATGCTTCTGCGGATACCGTCTTGGATGTGGCTACGGGTAAACTCACTCTCGAGCAAATCAACCTTATCTATAAGCACATGCCTGTGGATATATCGTATGTGGACGAAAACGAAATCGTTAAGTTCTATACAGATACAGAGCACAGAGTATTCCCTCGTAGTAAGAATGTGATTGGACGAGATGTGAAGAATTGTCACCCTCGTACTAGTGTGCATCTTGTAGAAGAGATTATTGAGAAGTTCCGTACGGGCGAGCAGGATACAGTAGATTTTTGGATAAATAAGGGCGACTTATTTATTTATATCTATTATGTAGCTGTGAGAGACGAAAATGGTCGCTTTCGTGGTGTGCTTGAGATGATGCAGGATTGCTCTCGTATTCGCAAGCTCGAAGGTTCGCGTACATTGCTTAAATGGAGTAATGATACGACAGCAGCTAGCAAGCATGATGCCGCTTATTCGTCGGAAGCAACTAAGCCTGTAGAGGAACCAGCTCCAGCGGAGAGCGAGGAGAAGCATGAGCCAGCTAATGAAGTGGAAGCACTAGAGATTACTCCTGATACAAGGGTTAAGGACTTATTGAGTACTTATCCTGCACTAAAGCAAGAGTTACCTAAGCTCAATAAGGCGTTCTCTATGCTTAATTCTCCATTGGCACGCATCATCATACCTAAGGCAAATGTACGTATGATGAGTGAGCGTAGTGGTATGAACCTTGATGAGTTGATTAAGTCTTTGAAGGAACTTACAGAGAAAATCAAAAGTTCAGCCCAATAGAGACCATTGCATAATACGGTACTCGCTGCGTTATTATCGACATTCAGGCTTGGTCATTTACAAGAGTAAACTCCCTGCGCCCTCATTTTCAATGCCTTGCGATTACCGCATTCTGCAAAGCCCCACAAAAGAACAAGTGAAACTTGTCCTTTTGGATACCGTCGGGCGGTCTCCAAATAGAGACTATTCATATTTAGCTTAAAATAGAATTCCCCACCAAGTATAAAACTTGGTGGGGAATTTGCTTATGTTCGTTGCATCTTTTTAAGGCGCATCGCCTATACGCTTAAACTGATAGCCCTCTTGAAGTAGCCATTCAATAGCTTGAGGTAGGGCTTCTTTTAGGTTGCGTTCGGACTTAATGCTATCATGAAAGACTATGATAGAGCCATTACGCGTATAGTCCATAACGTTTTTAAGAACTTGTTTAGGACTTCTTTTGTGATTATAATCTCGAGTAAGCACATCCCACATAATAATCTCAAAGCTATGGCTAACCTCTCTCATCTGTCCTAAGCGCATGTGCCCATAAGGAGGCCGAAAGTAGCGAGATTGGATTAGTTTATGTGCCTCAAATACATCTTTCATATAGGACGTAGTTGTGTATTTTAGTGCTTTGATGTGGTGGAAGGTGTGGTTCCCTACTTGATGACCACGAGCTTTAATATCTTCAAATATGTGAGGGTATTTGCGCACATTATCACCTACACAAAAGAATGTCGCCTTAATTTGATACTTATCGAGGAGGTCAAGTGTCCATGGTGTAATCTCAGGAATAGGACCATCATCGAAAGTAAGGTAAACACTTTTACCCTCAAGGGAGGGAATATACCACCGCGCCCCCGGAAAGAAGGCGCGGTAGAGTAGAGGAACGCGGCTAAGTAGCCGATTAAGTAAACCCATTGAAGAGTACTTTTGATAGTGAAAAGCTTAGTTAGCTTGAAGTGTTGTAAGGTACTTATTTAGTTTAGCCTCTTCTTGGGTAAGGATTGGTCTGTTATTTTCCTGAGCCAACTTAATACCCATACTTGCTGTTTGATAAGCTCGGTACAATTCGCCGCTTTTCATTAGGCGTTGTAGCTTATCGTTATCAAGGTTCAGCATCCAAACGATGAGGTTCATCGCATTGTTCGTTACAAGCTTATTGATGTCATCAGCTTCACGAGTCATACCTATTTTATAAAGAGCTTCTACAAGGCGAAGACTGTAGACGTCATAAGGCACAACTTTAGGATTGATAACCTTTAAGCACTTTGTAAGTACTTCCTTAGCTCGTACTGTATCTCCTTCCTGCATAAGTGCATTAGCCAGAGGTACAAAGACATTGTTACGAATGCCACTAGCCATATTACGGGCTGTCTCATCCATATAAACCTTAGGATTATCAGCACCACCAAAGCGGAACTTAGTCATGACATTTCTGTACATCTGTTCTGTGTTCACGTTGTGGAGGCGTTCTACCTCAGTGCTATCGCTAGCAGGTTCTTTAGCAAAGCTGATTGGCAATAGTTGGTAAGCCATTCCTGTTTGCAGAGAGTAGTCTTCCATATTATTGAATACATTGCGAGGAGATGTTGTAGTCCAATAAATAGGGCGTTTCCACTTATTTGCTGCAAGGATGTCAAGGACAGCCAAAGACCCTCTGTCTAGATAACGTTTGCCCGAGAAGTCAAGATGCATAATTGACCTAGCTTGAGTAGCTAGTTTAACCGGTAGCTTCTTCGCTATGGCACTAGAGTCAGCATAGAGCTCTGCACTTGTAGTTGGGAAAATAGGGTCTTCACTGCCTGTTCTAGTTACAGTTTGCTTAAGTGCTTCATCTAGAGGAAGAGTATCAGAGCCTTCATTTCCGATAATATAAGCAGCCTCATGATGATAATAAAAGTCTGGCGTTAGATAATTAAAAGGCAGAGCTTCACCTGTGTAAGTCTTTCTGCGCATTTGGTCGATGTACCAGTCGCCAGAGAGGTAGCTTAGGTTCACTGTACGGACATCTGTGCGGACACGTTCCACATCTTGTATGTACCATAGAGGGAAGGTATCATTATCACCATAGCAGAAAAGAATGGCATTAGGCTCAAGACTTTCCAAGTAGTTGATACCAGCATCACGTGCAATCGTGCGTCCACTGCGGTCATGGTCGTCCCAGTTTTGGCTTGCCATCTGCAACGGAACGATGAGGGCAAGAGCTGTTGCTAGTCCAGCAGAAGCGAGGTCTGACAGCTTCGTCTTCTTAAGTAGGTAGTAGAGCGCAGGTACTCCCATTCCGACCCAAATAGCATAGGCATAGAACGAACCTGCATAAGCGTAGTCACGTTCACGAGGTTGCCCCGGTGTTTGGTTGAGGTATAGTACGATGGCGATACCTGTCATGAAGAAGAGCATGAACACAATCCAAAAGCTCTGATGACCAATAGGCGTTGTATTATCACTCACTTCGAGCGCTTCAAGCTCTTCGCTATCCTTTTTCCTTCTTAGGATAAGTGTGCGCGAAATTTGATAATACATACCGATAAGCCCTAGAAGCAAGGGAAGTGCATAGTAGACATTGTGTCCTTTATTATTCTTCAGGTCGTCGGGGAGGGTAGACTGGTCACCGACAAAGAGCTTATCAATAAAGTTAAACCCAGTAACAGCATTACCACTTAGGAGGTCTCCTTGTCCTTGAATATCATTCTGACGACCAACGAAATTCCACATAAAGTAACGCCAGTACATATAGTTGAGCTGGTAGTTGAAGAAGTAAGTTAGATTATCTACAAATGATGGCGCAGACATATCTTCATCTTCACGTCCCATCCAGCTATTGTAGTAAGGAGCATGCTGACGACTATAAACACGAGGGAAGAGCATCTTGTCCTCTGAGCTATATTCGTATTCATTTTGTTCGCTTAGCTTCTCATATTTATCAGGGTCTGTGGGCGACTTTTTAGCGGCCTTTCCTAGTATCTCCTTTCCAGCAGTAACACCTATTGGTTGAGAGGCAAAGCTTGGTCCATAGATAAGAGGGGCAGATTCATATTGCTCACGAGCAAGATAATAGCGTAGCGAGAAGGCATTAGCTGGAGCATTCTCATTCATAGGGGTATCAGCTAGCGCACGTACGAGAATGACGCCATAAGAAGAGAAGCCAATAACGATAGCTAGAAGAGAAAGCTGAATGGTATGAACGAGCTTGGGTGAAAGCTTATCGCGGAAGTAGAACGCTCCAAAAACAAGAATTGCTGATAGTATGAAACCTAGGAAGAAGCCTCCACCAAGGAAAGGTATTCCAAGTAGGATAATAGATGCTAGTGACGCTATCAGTAGGCGAGTTGAAATCTTTCCTGCCTTGACGCTTGCGTGCGCTTCATATACAGACCATGATAGCAATGCAAAGATAAGCACAAGATAAGCATAAAGACCTGAATTGAAACTAAAGCCTAGGTCATTTACAAATATCCAGTCAAAGCGTCCCGCCATCTTTGGTATACCCTGAACGATGCCATACATCATCACGACGATGAGAACAAAGGATACAAGAACAGACACTACTGCTCCCCAGAATGTAGGCTTCTCGCTTTTGCGGTAGTAGTAGATGAGAGCCATCGCAGGCAGACAGAGCAGATTGAGTAGGTGTACCCCGATGCTTAGTCCCATTAAGTAGGCAATTAGAATAATCCATCTATCTGAATCCTCTTCTTGTGAACGCTCTTCCCACTTGAACATGAGCCATACGACGACGGCCGTACAGAGTGAGGAGAATGCATATACTTCAGCTTCTACGGCAGAGAACCAAAAGGAGTCTGTAAATGTGTACACGAGCGCACCGACGAGCGCACCTCCAAAAATGAGGATACTTTGGCTAAGACTGAGCTCTTGCGCATCCTTTGCGAGGTGTACCTGAGGATTGTCTAGTCTGAACGTAGGCATGATAAGCCTACGAAGCATGTGCGTGAGTGTCCAGAATAGAAGCAAAATACAGAAAGCACTGATAATAGCACTTGTAGCATTGGCGTATAGTGCAGCTTTTTCTGCATTAGGAGCTAAGTGAGAGACTACGTTATACACGAGCATGTAAAAAGGAGCACCGGGAGGGTGTCCAATTTCGAGTCTGTAGTCACATGCTATAAACTCTGCACAGTCCCATAAGCTCGCTGTAGGCTCTATGGTTAGCAGGTAAACAATGGCGGCAATGAGACCTGTAGCCCAGCCGATGACATTGTTGAATAGATTAAATCGTTTCCAATTCATTGAATGACTTCTATGATTACAATTGGCAAAGATACAACATAATACTGACTCATGATAAGCCTAAGTTATAGAGTAAAGGGGGAAAAGAAAATCCTCTGCCTAATCTAGAATATGATTAGGTAGAGGATTTTTTATTGAATATTGCTCTAGTTTAGAAGCTATATGCTAGACCAAATCCAAGAACTTCACGGAATTGTACCTTAGCACCACGGATATTTCCCTCGCTATCTTTTGTCTTAATATCATCATCATAGATGAGGTTTGTCGTAAGAGTTGTAGTCAGGAATTTATTGATTTTGAAAGCAATCATCATATCCCAGTTAATATCAATGTTACCAAAGTTCTTATCATAAGGAGTAAAGAGCGTTAGTTTAGTAACTAGGTTGATGTTCTGAGCGAGAGCCTTTTTGTAGTTAGCTACACTAGATGCACCAAGTTGGTAGAGTGCATGATTACCGGGTTTTACTCCAAAAGCACCTGCATCAGAGAGTTTTTTATCAAATACAAACGTCATCTTGCCTGTTACAGGAGAGAGTATCAATGAGAAATCATCATTTGGCTTGTAGTCCAAACCGGCAGCAACAGTTAGGTATGCTGGAGCGAAGAACTTAGAGATGTATTTGTCTTCATTCCCTGCAATATTAGGGTTTGTTGAACCATCATACCCAAGGTCAAACTGAGAAAGGAAGTCTCCAAGGATAGATACATTCCAGTGCTTAGTAAGAGAGCGACCTAACTTTGATGTTAGGTTAATCTTATCCATGCTCTTAAGCCACTTGTTGCTAGAGGTAAATGTTTTTCCGAAATCGGTATTTAGAGTGTTATCCCAGTTCCACTTTTCGCCCTTGTAGTTTGCCGATGCATTGAAATACAAATTCCAAGTGGCAGAGTTTTCACCACCAGCAGACCAGTTTGTGAGTGAAGTCTGAGAAAGATTGAGGCCAGAGATACCGCCTATCTTCCATTTTGAAGTAGATGTTTCTTCTTGAGCTGATACAGCTAGAGTAAAGCAGAGAAGACCTGCTACAAGCATCAATTTCTTAATCATAAGTATTTAGTTGTTATTTTATTGTTCATTCCCTTAGTAGGACAAATATAGGATACTCAAAAGCCTCTGCAAAAATAGTTAATAAATATGGATTAGGAAGTTCTTGTCTCATCTCTAAGGGTGAATTATCAAATGGACAGGTTTCAAAATGATTGCATATTTAGAGGCTTCACTTCTTTTTGAATTGGATAATTAGGAAGAGATACAAAAATTATCACTACCTTTGCAAATAATAACAGATGTAACGAGACAAAACAAGTCAGTATAATATTGGAATTATGAATAAAAAAATCTTAAGCTTATCTCTTATAGCCGCACTAGCTTTTGGCGCTAGCTCTTGTGGAAAGAAATCAAGTAATGAGCCAGTAAAGCCTAATCCTGTAGCTCCAAGCCCAGGGAATAATGGCGGTGGAAATACTGCTGGTGGCACTTCTAACGGAAACACTACAGGTGGTAATAATGGAAGTGGAACGAATGCCGGTAATCCTAATTCGGGTAATGCACAGGAAAGTAATGCTTCTGTAACTTTCACTGTTCCTGCTGGTAAGTCTGTAGTTATTAACGGAACAACTTATACAGGAAATTCTCAGAATAAAATTTTCTTGGATGATAGCTTTAAGAAGCTTGAAATCTCGGGTAATGATTTGCCTAGTCTAGAAATCTCAGGAGACAATCTTACTGAAGTTAAGATTAAGGAGGAGATGGCTAAGCTAACCGAACTGAAGATTGTGAGTAAGGAGCGTGATGCGAATAAAACCCTAGCATTAGATTTGTCTGGTCTCACTAATGTAACTTCATTAACTCTTGCTGGTTATCACTTTGGTACCGTTGATCTTAGTAAGATGGCAAACCTGAAAAAGCTCTTATTAGGTCAGAGGAATCCCGAAAAGGATACAAGTTTTGCAAAAGTTATCTGGCCTACAGATAATAAAATTCAAGATTTACAGACTCGTGCAGCCTTGACTAATGAGGCTGTTGATTTGAATAATCTGCCTAACCTAGCTAGAGCTATCTTAATATCTCCTTATTTTGAGAAGATATCATTCTCTAATAGCCGTAACCTTCAGATTGTTGCGGTGTCAAATCCAACAGGAGCAAAGAATTTTGATTTAATTCTTAAGAATCATCCAAACTTAAAAGATGTTTCTTTAAGTGGTGTGCATATTAATAAGCTAGTTATAGATAAAGCTCCGAATCTGTCACCTCAAGGCAAAAATCAGCCATTAAGTTTGAAGGAGGTTACTGTGGATGAACTTGAACTTACAAAAGTGAATAAGGATGGAGTAGTTCAGATTCTTAAGTCTATTAATAAGGATGGCTTGAAGAAGGCTGTACTTCCTGGCTACGACTTTACACTTGGGACAGCTCCATTAGATGGCTTCTCTCATCTTACTCAGTCAGATGTAACACTTTAATTAAGGTCTTAGATTCCCTCTTTAAAGTAATAATATATAAAGAAGTAGCCAGCAATGATATCATTGCTGGCTACTTCTTTATATATGCCTATTATTTTAATTTGAGTACCTTTACCGCACTAACAGAAGCTATTTATGACTAAACTATTACACTCTGTCTTACTTGCTACTCTCATTTTTCTGAATTTTGGAGCTCAAGCTCAAGAGTCGCGTACGCAAATTTTAGTGGAGACGACTAAGGGAAAGTTTGTCTTGGAACTTTTCAACGAAACACCTCGTCATCGTGATAATTTCATTGAGAAGGTAAAGTCCGGTGCTTATGATGGCACTATTTTTCACCGCGTTATTAAGGAGTTTATGGTGCAGGGTGGAAATATGTTGTCTAAAGAAGCCAAATATCAAAAGGCAGAAGAACTAGAGGATGATAGCTTATCGGGAACTTTGGAAGAGGAAATATTGCCTAAGTTATTCATTCATGAACGTGGTATGCTTGCGGCTGCTCGTCTTAGTGATGAATTAAATCCTAAACGTTTGTCCTCAGCATCTCAATTTTATATCGTAACAGGTAAGTATTATACTGCATTAGACCTAAAAAAAGAGATGGAGAAGAATGGTATGGAATATACGCAAGAGCAGAAGGATACTTATATGCATATAGGCGGAGCGCCTCATCTAGATGGATCCTATACAATTTTTGGACGCTTATTAGATGGATGGGGTACGATTGATAAAATTCAAAGGGTGGAAACAGATGAAGCTGACCGACCGTTGAAAAATATCTATGTTAAGCGTATGTCTATCTATACGCCTAAGAAGTAGTCGTAATTATCAATACATTTATGGGTCGAAGGCTGTCGTATCAATAGCGGCAGCCTTTGCTATTTTTTAGGATAGAGTAGTAAAAGCGATTGTATAGCGTAACCTAAATGCTGATTGCGCTTCCTATTCTGCAAACCTCGGCGAAGTCTGTACAAACTACACGTGTAGTCTGCACAAACTTCAGCTGTAGTTTGTAGAGACTACAGCTGAAGTCTGCAGATTTATTCGTTATTATCTAATTTATATTGCGCTTAAACTTTAGTTATTAGTAGCTTAAGTGGAGGTTTGGTTGAGGGCTTTAGACTGAAATAAACAACTTAGACTCTGTTGATAAATAAGTTTCGTGCACTCTAATATCAAGTGCTTAGGAAGAGAACAACGATGGAGCATTTTCGTAGAAGTTTCTATGATTTCTTTGTTCCTTTTTGCCTAAAGATTATTCTTTTATGTTTGGTTTGGAGTGTGTGAATAGTCTTGTTGTAACGTTTTTAATCCTAGTTTAGTGCATTATTTTTGAGAAAAATGAAAATTTTTATTTTTCTCTAGCCAGCCGCCCCTCATTGTGCTATAATAAATACAAAGGAGGGGCTGTTATGGCTGACTTGGCTGATTACTATGGGATTTACGATCCTACAGCACTCGACGAAGCTTTTTTGAGCGATATCAACGGACCCGAGTTTGACGAGTACGATGATGAAAACGATGAGCTCAATACTCCGTCGAAGGTTATCGAAATCCCGGATTACGACCTGTTTTAGCAGGTAAGGATGTCTTTC